>MDTG01117841.1_pt1 | contig 22085 bp, 15 predicted proteins | sample 811421 | NCBI WGS metagenome assembly MDTG01 (sample SAMN05326645, study PRJNA326480) | marine metagenome | isolation source: seawater | place: Pacific Ocean: South East | collected 2011
AAGCTAAACCGTAGCATACTCTCAAATACTATTAACGAAAGAAACGTCTGAATTATCGATAGCCTAGCTAACTCTTGAGCCTTCTGTCGAATTCTCATATCCGTTTGAAAAATTACATAGAGATTTGAAGTCAAGCAGAAGAGAGGCAATGAATAAAGCACAATTGTATTTTCCCAAAGATGGTAATAGTTCAATATGATAAACAGGAAGGCAAGGAAAAGTCCTGCTAATAGTCCTGTGGTCGAAAGGAGGAGTAATGATGATGTCAACGCTGGATACCTATTTTCAACCCCTTTGTCTGTTACTTCTTGCATATAACCTGGTTTGATTCCGAGTTGACTCAAGCAACAAACTAATATCCCAGATGAAGTAAGGACCGCCCATTCAATAAAATCTTTTGCGTTTAAAAAGTCAGGGGATCGAATAATAATCCAAAAATTTGATAAAAAAGCAGGAAACGCAGCAATTGCAAAAAATTTCCAGGTTTCAAGAAAGGAATTTTGTGTTCTCATCTGGTAAAACCTTTCAAAAACATTAGAAACTCAACAGCGTTTCCAATTCCTCCCAAATCGTTTCTAAGATAATTTTTTGCGCTTTTTCATTTGGATGGATTAGATCTGATAGGAAAAAGTCCTCGTTCAATTCAAAACCCTCAAGCATGAAAGGCACTATATTTGAGCCAGTTTTTGATGATAGCTTAATAAAAATTTCATGAAATTGTTTTGTATACTGTGCTCCATAATTGGGAGGAATGCGCATACCGATTATCAGGCATTTCGCACCATAACTTTGTGACAACTTGACGATTTTTTCTAAATTGGAATACATGCTATCAAGTGATAACCCACGTAAACCATCGTTTGCGCCCAATTCTAAAATTACAATTGTTGGTTTGATAGCTTCAAGGATTGTTTCTATCCTCCTCAAACCACCGGAACTTGTTTCTCCTGATATACTTTTATTTATTACTCCTGCTACAATATTTCGTGATTTAATCCGGTTTTTGAGTAGGGTTACCCAACCAGCTTTTTTTTCAATTCCGTAAGAATTGGAGAGACTGTCGCCAAATACCAATATTGTGTGCTTTGCAAATGAAGTTGAACAAAAAAGTACGGAAAGGACACTAATAAGTAGCTGGATAATTTTAGATTTTTGGAGTTTTAACATAAATTGTGGAATCAATAGTAAAAAACGACATAGCTCTTTCCGTGGACTGCGTTTCGAAGGTAGTTCGAAGTGGGTCAGAAGACCTCAAGATTTTACACGATATTTCGTTTAACTTAAAACACGGTAAGTCCATGGCAGTTGTAGGGCCTTCTGGCTGTGGTAAATCAACTTTGCTGAACATAATTGCAGGTTTGGATGTTCCAACGGAGGGGAGTGTTTTTTGGAATGGGGAGAATATTTCTGTTTTGAATGAGGAAAATCGCGCCAATCTTCGGAATGGTAGATTAGGCTTTGTGTTTCAGGATTTTCATTTGATTGATCATTTAACAGTTCTAGAAAATGTGATGTTGCCACTGGAAATCACATTCGGAAGAGGCGCAAAAAAAATCGCTGAAAAACAGTTAGAGACAGTAGATTTGATTGACAGAATCAATCATATGCCGAAAACGCTATCAGGCGGAGAAAAACAACGGGTTGCTCTCGCGAGAGCTTTCTCCACCGAACCTCAATTTATATTTGCAGACGAGCCAACTGGGAGCTTAGATAATGCTAATGGAAAAGTTGTTGAAGATTTACTATTTAAATTGAACGAAACTAACAAAACAACATTGGTGATTGTCACACATGATAAGCTCCTTGCCGAGAGATGCAATAGCACTCTTAACCTCTTGGCGGGAAGGATGCATCTTTGAATGAATACTTTTTTTTTAAAAGGGCGCGTTTGTACCCCAAAAAATAAAATAGAGGAAAAAATCCCAGGTAAAGAAAATTTACCTTATAAATTTATTGGGTCCTTTGAAATAATTGCGTTTAACACTCGTCTTAGTTATCAAAATTTTTATGAAATAGGTAGAGAATCATTTTTCAAGCTATTTGATATTACGTGTGAGGAGATGTCCACAGGACCAGTCTCGGAAGGGAACGTTGGCAGCTCTTTTTTGTTCGTTTTACCCAGAATGGGAACGGTTTCTCCGTGGGCAAGTAAGGCACAAAACATTTTAGATAATACCTATAAAGATGTAGTCGATCGGGTTGAATTGTGTCACATTTTTCTTTTTGTAACAAATGAACAGGACGGGAGCACAAGTAAACACAATATTTTGCTGTTGAAAGATTTTTTAATTCAACAAAAGTCTTTTGACCCTCTTTTAGAGGAACTGTATTTTAATGAACTCCCAATCGATATTTTTACTGGGAAAACTTGTCGTGAGACACAATTAATTGATAATAATGTTGTAGCAATTACGAAGCAAAATTCTAAAAAAGGGTTAGGCCTTACACCCGAGGAGATAATCTATATTTCGGATTACTACACAACGAAAGGGAGAGGAATAAGTGATCTTGAATTAATGATGTTTGCACAGGTAAACTCCGAACATTGCAGACACAAAATATTCAACTCTAATTTTCGTTTAAATGAAAAGACGGAAGAAACGCCTTTCCAGTTAATAAAACAGACATTTAAAAATCATCCAGATGGAGTAAAGAGTGCATATCATGATAATGCTGCGGTTATTTCGGGTTTTGATGAAAAAAATTTTGTTACGTCCAAATTACAAAATTGGGGCTATAGATTGCGGGACGACAAATTAGATTTTACTTTCAAAGCAGAAACACATAATCACCCCACAGGAATTTCGCCATTTCCGGGGGCTGCAACCGGTGCAGGCGGAGAGATGAGAGATGAGGCAGCAACAGGACGAGGAGGGATGCCAATTGCTGGTTTTGTCGGTTTCACTATTTCAAAATTGGATTTCGCTGATAGTTTTTCTGAGCACGGTCGTGCTACTGGTTTGGGCATCATGATCAACGGTCCTCTCGGCAGTTCAGAGTTTAACAATGAATTTGGAAGACCTACTGTAGGTGGATACTTTAGAGTCTTCGAGGAAAAACATCACGGTATTACCTGGGGATTTAGAAAACCTATAATGTTAGCGGGCGGGGTTGGACTCATTAGCTCGAATAATATAGAGAAACAAAAAATTGAGCATGGAGATTTATTGATTGTCCTCGGTGGCCCGGGATTTAAAATCGGCATTGGTGGTGGAGCGGCATCGTCCGTTTGTTCAGGACTAAACAACTACGATTTAGACTTTGAATCAGTTCAAAGAGGAAATCCGGAGATGCAGAGGAGAGTACAAGAGGTTATAAATTCTTGCGCCATGTCAGGGGAAAATGCAAATTTAATTGTATCTATTCACGACGTAGGAGCAGGTGGTCTGTCTAACGCTATTCCAGAATTAGCACATGAGGCCTCTCTAGGTGTTCGAGTTGACCTTGATTCAATACCGTCCTCAGATAACTCTATGAATCCATTAGAAATCTGGACTAACGAATCGCAAGAACGTTTTGTTTTAGCGATTAAAGAGAGAAGCTTACCTGAGTTAATAGAACTCTGTGACAGAGAAAAGGCGCCTTACGCAGTTATCGGACAGTTTATTGAAAAACCGGATCTCATACTTGAGTCCCAGAAGTTTTCTAATATAAATATTTTTCCTATGGATGTATCTTTGGATTTTCTTTTAAATGTAAAAAATGATTCCGTAAGGAACTGCGTTGACCGGAAAATTTTTCTAGGCGAAGAAGATGATTCTCACAATATCGATTTAGCGCAGAGTATTACCGAGGTTTTAAAACATCCAACGGTTGCTTCAAAAAGCTTTTTAATCACCATAGGAGATCGTACGGTCGGTGGCCGTACTTGTCGCGATCAGATGGTAGGACCGTGGCAGACTCCTGTAGCGGATTGTTCTGTAGTGTTAACGTCTTTTTGGAGCAAAAAGGGCGTTGCGATGGCTTTGGGTGAGAGGCCGCCAGTGGCAGTTTTTGATGTTATTGCCTCTGTGCGAATGTGTTTCGGAGAAGTAATTACGAATATCTTGTCGGCACCAGTTAGGAAAATTTCAGATATTAAATTGAGTGCTAACTGGATGGGAGCTATGGATGATGAATATAGTAATCATGACCTTTATTTAGCTGTAAGCGCGCTAAAGAATATTTGCGTTGAGTGTAACGTTAGCATCCCGGTTGGTAAAGACTCTCTTTCTATGAGTGCGATGAAATTGGAACATGGGAATTCCGAAAAAGTGGTATCACCGATATCATTGAACCTCTCTGGAATATGTAAGCTTACGGATACAGACAAAATATGGACTCCCTGTTTGGATCGCGATTTAGACGACTCATGCTTAATATTCGTTGACCTTGCTGAAGGAAAAAAAAGAATGAGAGGCTCAATTTTTCAATCAGTATTTTCTATCTCCTCCGGTGCTTGTCCTAATGTTGATAGTTTAGAACCAATAAAAGCATTTTTGGAAGCATGTTCCGAGATTAGACTTTATGAGAAAACAAATGATACAAAACTTATTTATGCCTACCATGATCGTTCTGATGGCGGGCTACTAGTTACTCTCTGTGAGATGTCATTTGCCGGTAGAGTGGGAATAACGGTTAATTTAGATCTTCTGACAATTGATAGTGTTGCTAAAGATTGGGGAGATTTTAAAATCAGAACTGATCAGGTCTCTGAGAGAAGGGATAGTATCACCCTTTCGACGTTATTCAATGAGGAACTTGGGGTAATTCTGCAGACAAGTAAGACGAGGCGCTCTGAGTTATTTGATATATTTCGATCGTTTGGATTAGGGAAAAACGTCTACGAAGTGGGTGGCCTCAATAAGTCAGACGAAATAATCCTTTATAGAGATGCCAAATGTATTTTCAGGCAAGATAGAGAATATCTCCAGAAAATTTGGTCTCGAAATTCTGTTGAAGTAGCGAAAAATAGAGATAATGAAAACTGTGTGAAAGAGGAAATTAATAGTGTTAAAGACCTCACATCACCCGATGAGGTTATATCAACACGATTTAGAGAAAAGTCGTCAAATCTTTTTGCTCGTTTTCGGAAACTCGAGTTGACTAGGGAAAAAATAGAACAGGGTCGTTCATCGTTAGGCAGGATGCCTAAAGTAGCAATTCTGAGAGAACAAGGGGTCAATGGTCACCGTGAGATGGCAGCAGCATTCTATCAGGTAGGATTCAATTGTGTCGATGTGCATATGCAAGACTTACTTTCCAAAGCTGTTGATTTATCTCATTTTGATGGGTTAGCTATAAGTGGTGGCTTTTCTTATGGAGACGTTCTTGGGGCAGGAAGAGGATGGGCGCAGGTTGTACTTGCAAATAACCTTTTAAGGGAATCGTTTTCTTCTTTTTTTTCTAACCCAGAAAAATTTGTTTTTGGGGTTTGCAATGGTTGTCAGTTCATAAGTGAGTTATCAGAAATATTACCGGGCGAAGATAGGGACTGGCCTAAATTTTCTCAGAATTTTTCAGGACGATTTGAGGCTCGTCAGTCACTGGTCGAGATTCTTCCTGGGAATCCTATATATTTCAGGGGGTTAGAAAATCTTATAATTCCTGTAAGTGTCGCTCATGGATATGGTAAAGTTGAGGATTTTAATGGGACAGGAAGGACTGTGCGCTCGGCACTAAGATTTGTGGACTTGCAAGGTAGTCCGACGGAGTCTTACCCTTTTAATCCTAATGGATCTGTCGCTGGGTTAACTGGATTTTCCTCAACTGATGGCAGGATTCTTATGATGATGCCTCACCCCGAAAGAAATTTTAGGGGAAATTTATTTTCGTGGAAGCCAAAAATTTGGAGTGGCGCAGGTGATTTTTCTCCGTGGGCACTAATTTTTGAAAATATTTATAGATGGATTAAGAACAAATGATTTCAACAGTAAATTTAACAGTCCAATTCGGAGAGAAGCCACTATTTGAAAATGTCTCCATTAAATTTTCTGATGGTAACAGGTATGGTTTGATAGGGGCGAATGGTTGTGGGAAATCAACTTTCATGAAAATTCTAAGCGGTGAACAAGAAGCAACGTCAGGTGAAGTTAGTGTTGATAGCAACACGAGGCTGGGAAAACTTGGACAAGATCAGTTTGCTTACGAAGAGACAACTGTTTTAGATGTAGTAATGATGGGCCATGAGGAAATGTGGGCTGCAATGAAAGAGCGAGATACAATATACGCAAACGTTAACGCGACAAATGACGACTATATTCGGGCTGCGGATCTTGAGAGTAAGTATGCAGAATACGGCGGTTATTCCTCTGAGGCAAGGGCTGGGGAATTACTGATTGGCGCGGGAATAGAATTGGATTTGCATAAAGGGCCAATGAGAAATGTTCCGCCAGGGTGGAAAGTTAGAGTATTACTTGCGCAAGCCTTGTTTTCGGACCCAGATGTTTTGCTTCTAGATGAGCCAACTAATAATCTAGATATTGATACAATTAGGTGGCTTGAGGGCGTGCTGGATGGTAAAAATTGCACAATGATTATAATTTCACACGACCGGCATTTTCTGAATTCTGTTTGTACACATATGGCCGATCTAGACTATGGAGAAATTAAAATTTATCCGGGCAATTACGATGATTATATGCTCGCCTCATCAGAGGCTAGAGCAAGATTGATGGCTGAAAACACGAAGAGTAAAGAAAAGATATCTGAATTACAGGAATTTATAAGAAGATTTGCCGCAAACAAATCCAAGGCTAAACAGGCCACCTCAAGAAGGAAACTGATTGATAAGCTACAAGCGGATGCAGTGTCTGTTCGTCCCTCCTCACGGCAAAACCCATACATTAGATTCAATCAAAGCAAAAAGCTCTATCGTCAAGCGGTTCATCTACAAAGCTTAAGCAAAGCTTTCAACAAAGAAAAGGGAAATATTATCGAATCCTTTTCGGCTATAGTAGAGCCGGGAGAGAAGATTGCAATCATAGGTCCCAACGGAGCTGGGAAATCAACATTATTGAATCTGATTGTTGGACCTGATAAAGGTGGGTTTAGAACGGATTCAGGAGTCTGCAAGTGGGCTGAAAATGCAGAATTAGGATATATGATGCAGGACGTTTATCCCGAATTTGAAACGGAAAAGTCCTTAAATGATTGGTTAGCACAATACGCTGGAGATGAGGATGACGATCAAGCTATCCGAGCTACCTTAGGAAAACTTCTTTTTTCGGGACGTAATGTAGGTAAACCGACCTCTGTTATATCGGGTGGTGAGAAACACCGAATGTATTTTGGAAAATTGATGCTTTTGAAAGCGAATGTATTGTTGTTGGATGAACCAACTAATCATCTTGACATGGAATCCATAGAATCTTTACAGTTGGCACTTGAGAAATTTGATGGAACAGTCTTAGTTGTATCTCATGATAGAGAGTTCGTAAATTCAATCGCAAAGAGAATCTGGATAATTGATATTGACCAAAATAAAATTCATGATTTTAGCGGAACTTATGATGAATATCTAGCAACGAAAGTAAATTGTTAGCCGTGAGTGATAATTATAAATCAATAGATCATATTATTTCATGCCTATCAGGTTATGACCCTAATTCAATATCAGTTAGCGAAGCTTTAAATATAATTTTCGAACTAACAGAAAAATACAGTAAGGGCGTTTGTTCAGAAAACGTCTGTCTTAAGGATGCGCCGGGTAGGATTCTATACGATGATTTGATCTCGACAATTGATGTGCCGGCACAGGATAACGCTGCCATGGATGGTTACGCATTCTCCTATGCGTCATTAAACGGGAATGATAAAACGACGCAGCTAAGAATTCGTGAAAGTATTACTGCAGGCGAACTTGTAACTAGAGAGATCCAGGAAGGGGATTGCGTAAGAATAATGACGGGCGCAAAGATGCCGAGGGAATGTGACACTGTCATTCCCCAGGAATTTGTATCGATAGTTGACGGTGTAGCCTGTTTCAATTCAAACATTGTGAAACAAGGGGATAACCGTAGAAAGAGAGGTGAAGATTTAAGACTCGGAAAATCTGCTTTGCGCCGCGGTAGACTTATAAGTTCTTCAGATGTAGGGTTAATTGCCTCGTTAGGTATATCCGATATCCAAGTTTTTAAAAAATTGTGCGTTGGTTATTTTTCTACTGGAAATGAACTTAGAAGTCCTGGGCAAAAATTGGATGAAGGTTGTATTTATGATAGCAACAGCTATACGATATCAGCGATGCTAGAACGATTACCTGTTAACGTATTAGATTTTGGCATTGTTGAAGATGACCCATTACTCTTAGAAAAGTTATTAAAAAATGCTGCTTCAAAGACTGACCTAATAGTGACAAGTGGAGGGGTCAGCGTTGGGGAGTCTGATTATACAAAACAGGTAATGAAGTCTATCGGGAACGTTGAATTTTGGAAAATCGCTATGAGGCCTGGAAGACCAATGGCGGTCGGCACTATAGAAAAGTCTGACTCTCAGGATATTGGTCAAGCTATCTTATTCGGATTGCCGGGCAATCCGGTGGCTGTGATGGTGACATTTTTTATTTTTGTACTACCAGCGATCCAAAGAATGTGCGGCAATATAACATTTTCACATAATAAAATCCAATTACCTTTGCACACATCGGTAAAGAAAAAAAAAGGGCGTACTGAATTTAGGAGAGGAAATTTAATAAGATTGAACGATGAGATTTATGTTGAGCCTCAGGAAAATCAAGGGTCAGGTATACTCAGGTCTATGAGCGAGGCTGATTGTTTGATCATATTAGAGCATGATGCGGAAAATTATGAAGCAGGTGAAAACGTGGACGTTTTAATTTTTGATGGGCTTCATTGAACTGGGAGATTGTAAATTGAATATTAATTCGGAAAAAATTGAAGCGGCTTTTTCTGAAACAAGCTTTTTGAGTCAAATTGGCAAAGACCGCATTTTGAAAGAAATGATAACCGACGTCGATCAAGTTGGGGATGATTTAAGTTTTAAAATTAAATTTGGTTATCCTATAAAAAGTAAGGAGCAGAATATAAGAGAAAAAGTCGTTTCTCATTTGAGGCATTTGTTTAAATTAAAAAATGTTAAGGTGGTAATGGAAACAGATATAGTAGCTCACGCCATCGAAAAAGGAACCCAGTTGATACCTGGTGTAAAAAATATTATAGCGATAGCGTCTGGAAAAGGTGGAGTTGGCAAGTCAACTACAACGGTGAATTTAGCTTTATCGTTGCATGCCGAGGGTGCGAAGGTGGGGATTTTGGATGGGGATATATATGGACCGAGTATTCCGGCTTTACTAGGAGTTTCTGGAAAACCTGAGTCTCCAGACGGTAAGACTATTCTTCCAATGATGGGTCATGGGGTGCAAACGAATAGCATAGGTTTTTTGATTCCTAAGGATGAAGCGATGGTCTGGAGGGGCCCGATGGTGACTCAGGCACTAGAACAATTATTACGGCAAACTGTGTGGGATAAATTAGACTATTTACTAATTGATCTTCCACCAGGGACTGGAGACATACACCTTACTTTAGCGCAGAAAGTTCCTCTTACTGGTGCAGTGATCGTTACTACACCCCAGGAAATTGCTCTTTTGGACGCTAGAAAAGGTATCAAGATGTTTGAAAAAGTTTCAGTTCCAATACTAGGGATCATTGAGAATATGGCAACTTACGCTTGTCCCAGGTGTGGTAACGTTGAAGAGATCTTCGGTTCTGGGGGAGGACTAAAAACCGCGGAAAAATATAACACAACCTTTTTGGGTTCCTTGCCATTGATCACATGTATACGAGAAGATTCAGATAACGGGATTCCTTCCGTTGCCTCGGAAAGGAATCCTGCGGTTGTAAAGATTTACAAAGAAGTTTCTTCTGAACTAGCTCGAAATATAGCTATGCTTAAGAAAGACAGCTCGGCAAAGTTTCCTAAAATCGTCGTTAAGAATCACTAAGTATCTAAGCATATTTTTTTATTTGAGATTGTGTAGAAAATTTCTTCTATATTTTTTTTAAAGTCTTGAATACTGTGGCTAATGACTTCAAATTTTATTTTATTTTCACCAGTAAGTTTTAGTGATTTGTCTTCTCGAACTTTTACGAGTAAATTTTCGACATCAATTCTGGGCTTTTTGTCCAGAGTGATACTGATGGAATTTTCAGTTGCATCTAATTTTATTAAATCTATTTCTTTCGCTTTGATTCGTATCTGATGGGTTAGCAGTAAAGTTTTGGCTTCATTAGGTAACAATCCGAATCGGTCGATCAATTCCTCCTCTATTCTAAGAAGTTCCAGCGCAGACTTTGACTCTGCTAATTTTTTATATAGAATCAATCTTTCATTGACATCCGGACAATAGGTTTTCGGTAAGAGAGTAGGGATGTGTAGCTTGATTTTAATAGTTTGCGTATCAAGAAGTTGATAGTTACCTGTTTTGTTTTCCTTAAGAAATCTTATAGCGTTGTCTAACATTTCTGCATATAAAGAAAACCCTATTTCGGTAATGTTTCCTGATTGATTTTCGCCCAAAACCTCTCCCGCCCCTCTTATTTCCAGGTCGTGCATAGCGAGGAAAAACCCTGACCCCAATTCTTCCATCGATTGGATTGCTTCCAATCTTTTTTTTGCGTTTTTGTTTATATGCTCTTCGGGAGTAAGAAGGTATGCATATGCTTGATGATGAGATCTACCGACCCTTCCTCTTAATTGATGTAACTGCGCTAATCCAAACTTATCGGCTCTGTAAATAATTATGGTGTTAGCCGATGGGATGTCAATACCGGTTTCTATAATAGTTGAGGATAATAAAACATTAAATTTTTTTTGAGTAAAATTCCGCATTACTGACTCTAAATCTTTCTCAACCATCTGGCCATGCGCTATTCCAATCCTCGCCTCAGGAACAAGCTTCTGTAATTTATCCAACTTATGGTGGATTGTTTTGACTTCGTTATGAATTATATATGCTTGTCCTCCCCGCCTAAGTTCACGTATAAGAGCTTCCTTTACGAAAAAATCATCCTCGTGCCTGACAAATGTTTTGATCGACAACCTTTTCTGAGGTGCGCTAGCTATAATGGAAAAGTCCCGAATTCCCTCCATACTCATGGAGAGAGTCCTCGGAATTGGAGTTGCCGTCATTGCGATAGTGTCAATTTCGGACCGAATTTCTCTAAATTTTTCCTTTTGACGCACACCAAATCGATGTTCTTCATCGATGACTATTAATCCAAGGTTTTTGAACTTTATGTCACCTGTGATTAATTTATGCGTTCCAATTACTATATCGACAATCCCATTCTCAATCTCCCTTATACTCTTATCATTTTCAGATTTTTTTCTGAACCTTGATAATTCACGTATCTCAACGGGAAAAGATGCAAAACGATCTTTGAAAGTTTGAAAATGCTGTTCCGCTAATAAGGTCGTTGGGGTGAGAACAGCAACTTGCTTCCCCGAGGAGATAGCAAGAAAGCTTGCTCTGAGTGCAACTTCAGTTTTTCCAAAGCCAACATCGCCGCAAATAAGTCTGTCCATCGGTTTATCGCTAATCATGTCTTGAATAACTGCTTGGATAGCCGCTGTTTGGTCTTTTGTCTCAATATATTCGAAACCGTTACTAAATTCTTCAAATTCGCTTCGGTTAAATTGAAAAGAGAATCCTTTTTTTGAGGCACGTTCAGCATACAATTCTAATAATTTTGCAGCCGTATCTCTAACTTGTTTGATAGCCTTAGTTTTTTCTTTGTTCCAACGTTCAGAACCAAGGACATGCAAAGGTGCATTTTCTGGGTCGCTACCGCAATATCTATTTATAGAAGCTAGTTGGGAGACTGGGACATATAAATTAGCCGAGTTAGCATATTCAAGATGAAGGAATTCATTGACTTCTTCCCCAACATCAACATCTTTTAGTCCTTTGTATCTCCCAATTCCATGGTCAATATGCACAACTGGCGCACCTATCTGTAATTCAGAAAGATTTTTAACAAAATTTTCCACATTACGTTCATTTCTTTTTTCGTTTTTCTTAGATGAAGGATGAAGTCCTCCGAATAAATCAAATTCTGTGATTACGGTCAATTGCGGCTCTTTAAAACCATGAACCAGTAAACCTTTTACGATTGATATATTTAATCCTAATCCGATATTTTTTGACTTATTTATAAATTGTTGAAAAGAATCTACCACATCGCTGACAATTCCAATTTTTTTTAATAACGCCTTGATAGTTTCGGCCCTACCCGCATTGTTAGCAACTATTAAAATATTTGTTCCGAGATTATCATTTTCAAGAGCTAACTTGAAATTGTTTAAATTGTTGCCAACCTCCGTTTCCATTCCAATATTTGGCAATTGGGAAATTTCTAACGATTTCGCTATTTCAGGAACATTAATAATCCTGAATTTTTGTTTTTCAACGTTAAACTCTTCTGGTTCCATTGATATCGCAACCGGAGGACATATCGGCCTCTCTAAATCGTGTTTGAGATAATTATATCTATTGGTTATTTCCCAATTTTGTTTATCGACTGCTTTCGAAACTTCACCTATTTCGAATATTTTTCCATTAACTTTTAAATATGAGAAGATAGTATGGAGTTCTTTGTGAAGAAATGGTAAGTAGAACTCAATGCCGGCTCCGAAAATTTGTTTACTAACATCCTTGTACATAGAACTTTTTGAAGGATCGCCTGCGAAATTTCTTCTCCAATTAATGCGAAAAGAGTCGGCGGTGCTTTTACCGATTGTAAATTCTCGACTAGGAAGTATACGTATTTCATTCGTCTCAAATACTGTTCGTTGTGTATCTGGATCAAATATTTTTATAGTTTCGATTTCCTTATCAATAAGTTCTAATCGATATGGGGTAGGGGAACCCATAGGAAAAAGATCGATTATGCTTCCCCTAACGGCGTATTCTCGGGGGGAAACAACATGCGTGTTTCTAGAATAACCGGCAACGTTTAATTGGTCTATTAAAGCTTCAATTCTTATCTCTTGCCCTTTTTTTAGGAAGAACGTGTTTCCAGCAACGAAGTCCACCGGAGGTAATCTCATTAGAGCTGTTTGAGCGCTCAAAATTATAGCATCTGTGTCACCTTTGATTGCCTCATACAATGTAAGCAAACGATCAGATATAAGATCCTCATGAGGAGAAAATGGTTCATATGGGAGAATTTCCCAGTCTGGAAAAAGTTTGATATTTAGATTTTCTTCAAAAAAGTTAATTTCAGTAGATATTCGTTCAGCGTTCTCTTGACTATCAGTTATAATTAACGCGCCTACTCCCTTGCTTGTATTTTTTTTCTCCTCAGATAGTAGTTTTGCTAAAATTAAGGAGTCTGGAATGGAGGATCTTGATGAACTCCGCTTTTGTTCTAACTGGTTAAATGTGAAAGTCTCGTTCTGGTTTTGCAGATTTGGGTTGGTAAACATTTAATTAAACTTTATCAAAACTATGCATATATTCGATGACTTTCACTCTGCAGAGAAGTTTTTAAAAAAAACATTATTCGCAACGAATAAAGCCCGATCGATTAATGGGACATGGGGTATTATACCCGCTGGAGGCTCAGGAAGAAGATTTAAAAGCAATACTCCTAAACAGTATAAGCGTTTTGATGGAAAAACTGTTTTAGAGTGGAGCGCGGAATCCTTACAAAGATTACCACGAAGAGCCTCACTAATGTGTATCATTATCATCATTTCAAAAGAGGATAAATTCTGCCAATATTTAAATTCTACGATTGAGCCAAATGCATCAAGTGGAATATCGCCCACGATAGCATTGCGATGTGGAGGAGATACTCGTAGTGAATCTGTCAGCGCAGGGGTAAATTTTTTAGAAAATTTGGCTTCTCCGGAAGATTGGGTAGTTATTCATGATGCCGTTCGTCCATGCGTCTCGCATGAGGCTCTATCACGGTTATGGGACATTGGAAGTATGGACGACGATGGTGCAATATTGGGCATCCCTGTCTCTGAGACTTTGAAATCTATTTCGAAGCCGAGCCATGAAAAAGAAGTGGAATGCTTTCGTATAAAAAAAACCGTGGATAGGGAGACTTTCTGGCTTGCACAGACCCCCCAAATGTTTAAGCTTAATCAGCTTTTAGAGGTCTTTGCTAAGAAAAATTTTACATTTACCGATGAAGCTTCTGCTATAGAAAGTTTGGGAAAGAGACCACGATTAGTTTTAGGAGAGAAACAGAACATCAAAATAACTACACCTGAAGATTTTGAAATAATAAAAAACTGGAAGCGGAAAAAAGAAAGGACTACGGTAAGTAACATGATGCGATTTGGGCAGGGTTTTGATATTCACAAATTTGGTAAAGATGGTAACTTCGTAATTCTAGGAGGTGTGAAAATTGAGCATTCTAACGGACTGGTCGGTCATTCCGATGCTGATGTTTTAATACATGCGATTTGTGACGCCCTTTTGGGAGCAGCCGGACTTGGAGATATTGGCGATTGGTTTCCAGATAATGAGTTGAAGTACAAAGATATAGACAGTCGAAAAATTCTGAAAAAAATTGTTTCCGCGATTAACGAAAGGGATATGTTCATTTTTCAAATTGACGCTACGGTCATTTGCGAAGTTCCTAAAATAACACCACATAAAGAGAAAATTAAGAAGATACTGATTAAAGACACACAGTGTAATCTTGTTAATGTCAAAGCAACAACAACTGAAACATTGGGAAGTATAGGAAGGAAAGAGGGAATTGCCGCATTGGCTACAGCCTCTCTTTGTTGTAAGTAATGGGTGAAATCAGGGACATAAACAAAATCTTAGATTCGCTCCCCTGGCTTTGCATTGAATCAATTGGAAAGAACGCTTCTCTAGCAGTTGTTTTTGAAAAAAACGACCAGCTGCAAATAAAAACAGAGAATATCGAATCGCGAGCGGAACATACGGACAGTTTGGTTCCATTTGTTGAAAAGATATCAGAAACAAGTGTTGGGAAATTGCAAAAAATAAGAAAGTTTGTGCTAATTAATGGACCAGGGTCATTTACAGGCCTGCGAGTTGCTAATAGCATGATCCATGGATTAGCTTTCGGTTTAGGGGGAAAGGTCGTATCGGTAAGCCTATTTGAGTTATTTGCATTTGCGTGGTTAATTAAAAAAAGTAGATCAAAATCAATCAAATCCGACAGTCTTCATTTAAACATTGTCCTAAATTCGCGATTAGGGGAGTACTTTTGCGGACTAGTTAAATGTGAACAAACGGACAAACATAAAACAGGAAAATTTTTTCCATGGTGGATAGATTTGAAAGAACCGCCCACTGTTAAGACCAGTGACGAAGTTTCTAGCTGGAAGTCGCGAGAACATACTATATTTTGCCCCAAACTAACAGATTTTTGTTGGTCAGGAGCTTTTGACTATCTTAACTTAAATGTTAATAAAGTATCGTTTTCGGTCATAGCAGTTCTGTACCAATTAATGGTTACAAAGAAATGGCATGAACCTGGTGAGGTTTTCCCTTTGTACGTTAAAAATAAAGTTGCCCAGTCCAGTTTGGAGAGGAGATTTGAACCGCCATTACATATCAGAGGTTTGTCCATAAGAGATATTTCTCTTTTAAAACAAATTGAGGATCAAGCGTATGAATTTGGCTGGTCTGAGGGGAATTTTCTTGATGCGTTAAACGAAGATTATGTTGCCAAAGCATTAATTAACAATTCAGTTATGGTGGGTTATTATTTTTGGCAAAAAGTGTTGAATGAGTGTCATTTGTTAAATTTTACTATTGCTAGTGAGAGGCAACGTAAAGGGTTAGGAAATTGGATGTTGTCCCAACTAATAGAATCCGTAAAAACTAGGAGTATTGAAGCAATCTACTTAGAGGTTAGACCCAGTAATGACACAGCTATTTCTCTATACGCAAAATTTGGTTTTTCAATAATTGGAAGAAGAAAAAATTATTATCCGGAAAAAGAAGGAAGGGAAGACGCACTAGTAATGAAGAGAAGGATACTAAATTGATAAAAGAGCTGGATTCATATAGGCTCCGAATTTTAGGACTTAATCCAATGTGGGTTAGGAGAAAAAACATTGGTGGTCGTCTTATCGTTCTAGTTGGAGATCTGACAAATGATGAGTTGTATTTGGTGAAAAGAATTTGTTTTTCGATCAATTGGAAATTTGGTAAAAATCAAACATTCATAGTAGAATCAATGCCCCATTGGGCTAAAGAGAGTGATACCGTATTAGATTTTGTCGGGCTAATTTCCTCCGCTGACAATATCATTAGGTTGCCAAGCCCAGATAAAATTTTAAATCGGCCAAGCTTAAAAAAACAAATCTGGACTGAATTGTCTCGTTTTTTAATGGAAAATCCCGTTAAAAATTATTGACTACTTTTGCCGTATGGCCTGTCGTTTGTCACCAATCAAAGTACCAAAGTTTACCTTCTTTTTATTTTGAATACATTTTATTGTCACAGCGGACATCGTGACTGCTACAAATACCCCAAAGAGTGAGATAATCACATTTATTGAAATATCTAAATAAAGCAATGTAGCGTAGATGCCTAACATAAGTAGAACATTAAGATTTTCATTGAAATTTTGAACAGCAATTGACTGTCCCGCAGTCAACGTTACATATCCACGATGTTGCAACAACGCATTCATAGGAACGACAAATAAGCCAGCTAGCATCCCGACAATTATAAGTAGTACACTGGCTACGCTTAAGGTTGTGGTTAAAGTAATCATGGGGACAACGATCCCCATAAAAATGCCCAGAGGGAGTACTTTAATTGAATTTTGAAGGCTAACTAATTTTCCAGCGACAATGGAGCCGATGATAATACCGACCGCTACGATTCCCTGCAACATCGCTGCTCGGTCCAACGTCATATTCAAGTGCTCTTGAGCCCACAAAAGAATTATAAATTGTAGTGTTGCACCTGCTCCCCAAAACAATGTGGTTACAGCCAAAGAAATTTGTCCAACTTTATCACCCCAAAGAATACGATTACTCGCTAAGAATCGTTTTGCGAGAAAAACTGGATTTTTTGGTAAAACTGCATATTTGGCATTTGTTCTTGGTATGAATAAGTTAAATAGCGAGGCAAGCATATAAATCGACACTATAACGATTAAAGCAGCTTCAGAGCTGTTCGAAATCTTAAAAATAGCTGCAACCGGAAGTGACATGAAAAAAGTTGAGAAAATATTGGATATTAGAAATCCTCCGAGTAGTGTGCCGAGCAAAATAGAAACAACAGTTGTAGATTCGAGCCAACTATTTGCGAAGACTAATTCTTCTGGCGGAAGTAGTTCGGTAAGGATTCCGTATTTAGCTGGGGCATAAGATGCGGCTCCGAGTCCAACTACCGTGTAGGCAATGAGTGGATGAACATGAAAGAAGAAAAGAATACAACCGAATATTTTTATACCGTTTGTCGTAAACATTACTTTACCTTTTTCAATTGAGTCAGCAAATGGACCGACGAATGGCGCTAAAAGAACGTAAGAAATTGTAAAAAATAATTTTAATAGGGGGCTCATCCAAGTAGGTGCTAACATTTCGACTAAAACGGATATAGCAACTATCAGCAGGGCGTTGTCTGCCAAAGAAGAGAAAAATTGGGCGAGTATTATAGTGTAAAAACCTTTTTTCATTTTATTTAACATTAAATCATGAAACTTATTACAATTTAGTGATGAGTAGACCAGCAAAGCTAATTATTCACACAAATTCTTTTAAACACAATCTCAATGTGTTGAGAGAAAGTTCTGCGGGTGCGAGGATTTGGGCGTGCGTCAAAGCTAGTGCTTATGGTCATGGTATAGAAAGTATTGTTAAGGGCTTAAAAGATGCCGATGGTCTGGCGGTTCTTGAAGTTCATGAAGCACGAGAAGCACGAAAATTAGGATGGGAAAAACCTATATTATTACTTGAGGGAATATTTGACCGACAAGAATTAGATGAAATATCCTCCCTGGACTTACAGATTGTAGTCCACAACCTAGAGCAAATAATTTGGTGTCTTAAGGCAGAAAAATCTTTTCGAAAAATTTGGATTAAGATTAACTCAGGGATGAACCGTTTAGGATTGAAACGGACTTCTTTGTCCAACATAGACGATATTAACCAAATATTGGATAGATTAAGAAATCAATCGTTAAATAACGGTGAGTTAGGTTGGATGACGCATTTTGCGATAGGAGGGTCGGCAAAATGCTGTCTTGAGCAGGAGGATGAGTTTTTAAAAACAATTTCATTGTTGGGCTTTAGGCAAGGAGAAAGCGTAAGTTATAGTAATTCGGATGCGATAATTTTTAATCCTAAATTTTCTTCAGATTGGGTGAGACCTGGCATATTACTGTATGGAGCTCCAACGTCGTTAGATCCGAAAGGTAAAATGGATAAATTTCTTAAATTATTAAACCCTTGTCAAACTTTACAAACACAAGTCATTGCAATTCAAACAGTCAAAACTGGGGAAGGGATAGGTTACGGAAAAACTCATATTGCTTCAAAAGATATGTTGGTAGGAATTGCAGCAATTGGGTATGCGGATGGTTATCCGAGAAGTATTAAACAGGGGACGCATTGCATTGTTCAGGGAAAGCGTTGTCAAATAATTGGTGTGGTTTCTATGGACTTGATTCACATTGATTTGACTACATGCCCCGAAGCGAGCGTGGGTAGTATGGTAGAGTGTTGGGGGAAAGATTTACCTATATTAGAGGTAGCGCAATCTAGTGGCAGGCTATGCTACGAATTATTTACCGGAATAACCAATCGAGTCACACGTGTAATAACCTGAATTTGTATGGAAAATCGTGGGTTATCAGATACTTTCTGCCGCAAGATAGCCTGATTTAACTGCTCCCTCTATCGTTGAGGGAAAGTTTAAGCTTGCTTCGTCGGAACACTTAAAAATTCCGCTTATGCCGGTCTCTATTCCCGACCATAATGCTGAATTTTTACCTTGATCAGCGGTACATGCGATTGTTGCTCGCTTTGCTCTTATCAGTTTATATTCGCAATCTTCCAGGCGAATCGCATACCTTGCTTGTAAAAATAAACTTGCGAAATCCATCAAATTTTTTTCTTCATTAACTAAATTATCATTGTTACATGCACTTTTTATGATGGACAGTAGGTTTGGTCGTTCTCGGCTTTTTTGAATCACAACAACATAAAATGAACCGTTAAATTCAATTGGATTCCACGAGAAACAAGTACTTTTATGTTTATTGTCCTTACTCTCATTTGCAATGGGGTGAGCAATAACCCAGAGATTCAAGATATGACGATATTTTTGATTTTCCCACTGCAAGGATTCTTTCGTTGTAGAGAAACCACTTCTCATCCAAATTTTTGACGCGGTATATCCGGGAACCGCCAACACAATTTTGTCATATGATTGTGACAACATTCCTCGGTATTTCAATCTTCTGGAAGGTTGAATGTTTTCTATTAGAGAATTAAAGAAAAAGTTTACACCATTACTCCGAAGATTTTTTTCAATGGGGCTAATAGCACACGAATAATAATCAGATTTGGGTAATAAGATATCAATACAGCCAGGTATATCCTTCATACATTCATTTACTAAAAAAGACAGAGTGTTTAAATCTGCATTTTCATATTCAGTATTCATGGAATTTTCGGCAAATGCATTCCAAAACAGATCAAGACTTACATCGCTAAAATAAAATTTATCGTATAGTTCACAGAGCGCATTTGCATTAAATAATTTAGTTCTCAAAAGAAAGATAGAAAAATAAAACTTTAAAAAGAAAAATTTTGTGGGAACTTTGATAAATTTTATGTATGGAAGAAGAACTTTTTTGAAAAACTTGATTTCACTAATTTTAAAATGAAGAAGTTTCTGTATTTCATTTTCTCTTAGCTTTAACAGATTCCACTCAAAGCTGTGCCGAGTCCAATATTTTAGTGCATCACACCTTTCTAATAATTCAATAAAATTTTTATACGCCCCGATACTAAAGTGCTGACCAGTATCACAAGGAAATTCTTCATTATTTTTGAGTTGCCAATTGAATGATGAAATTCGTCCTCCTGATTTCGACGCTGCTTCATAAACATCAATAGTTGAGCAATTATTTCTCTCCAAAAGTCTACTGGCCGCAGAAAGACCTGATACTCCTGAACCAATTATCGCAACCTTCATAAATCCAGGCCCGGGATTTTACCCCAGGCACCGTTGGAAGCGGCCCATAACTTCTCTATTGTATTCAATGAGATTTTTCTTTCCAAAACGTTAAATTTTAACTTCTTTATTTTTTTTAGAAGACTCATATAAATTACACCCATAACAATCCCCGGTCTCTGTTCTTTATAATTTTCTTTTGGGAGCGACAAAAAAGCATTTTTATATTTTTCCTTTGTCAGAACATAAAATTCCTCAAACATTGGTTCGGTTTTTTTTTTATCAACACTGCTGTTCTGATCAAACCTTAAATTGTATTTTTGGAGTAATTCAAGTGGGACATAAACCCGGGAATTTTCCCTGTCTTCTGAAATGTCCCTTAATATGTTGGTAAATTGGCATGCGATTCCTAACTCAGTTGCATAATTCAATACCTCTGTATTAATGACCTTGCCAAAAATTCTTGCGGCGAGACGCCCTACTGCGCCGGCAACACAATCGCTATAATTTTCCAAATCAACAAAAGAACGAAACGGCTTATGATCCAAGTCCTGACTTACCCCAAAAATTATTTTCAGCAGATCGCTAATCGGTAGGGAATAGTTAGCAACTTGTTTTTGTAATGCAATGGAAATAGGATGAGTCGGAGATCCAAAAACATTTCGTATTTCGTCCTCCCACCAATTGAGCTTTTCCTTCGCAATTTTTGGGTCTAAACAGGAGTCAGCGATATCATCTATTTCTCGGCAATATGCATACAAAGTCTCCATAGCCTCGCGTTTCTCACCATTAAGAAGAGCAAAAGCGATGGTAAAATTAGATTTGCTCTTAACAACTTTATCGTGACAAAATTCAGCAGGGCTCATTTTACTCTCAAATATTCAAAATAGCATTATATAAAAAAATAGGAAGTTTTTTTATTTCTAGAACTGGTGCCCGAGACCAGACCGAGGATGGATTCTGTTTAATTTGCTTAACTATATTTTTTCCGCATTCTATTATCAGCGCGATTTCCAGCGAGAACCTGATTGCGTGTTGTAGATTGGATTTTCTAACCTTTTTCGGTAAATCCATTCCGGCTAGGAGATTTTGTTCACCCTCCTTTAGTAGCTCTTGAACAAGCCGATTTTTATTCTCTTGCGTTAGTGTACAAATATTGGTCAAATTAGCTTCGTTTAATGGTTTAGGCCATCCGCATTTTGGAACATAGCATCTATTATTTTCGGTATCCTCTTTAATATCCTGGGCAAAATTTATTAATTGCAAACCGGTACAAATCTTATCGGATAATCTTATAAGTTCGACTTTTTTATCGAAACTAACTTTTGTATCTAGTCCTACTATAGCTAATAAAAATCTACCTACCGGATTCGCTGAATAGCTACAGTATTTTAAGAGTTCAGACCAGGTACAAAATGGTCGAAATTGAGAATCCAACCTAAATGCGTTGAGAAGTTCGCAAACTGAATGTGGATTAATCTGAAAATCTTCAAGAACCGTAACTAATTTTTTTGAAATTAATTTAACTTGCATTTCCATAGAGTCCTTTGCTTTTCTGCAGTTAGCACTTTGTGTAATTTCATCCTCAAACATATTGAGCAACATAATTTTTTTTTCACTATTTAAAAAATTAGAATCAGCTATGTCATCAGCAGTTCTTGCAAAGTTGTAGAACGGTATTATTTTTGACCGGATCTTTCTCGGTAGCAGTAGGGAGCCTACAGGAAAGTTTTCGTAATGGTTTACAGAATTCAGGTAATTAGGCTGTAGTGGCATACAGACAAACTCCGCAAAATTTTATTAATACGCTATTCATCGGTATTATACTTGGTAAGCATAACGCGAAGGTGGCGAAATTGGTAGACGCACCAGGTTTAGGTCCTGGCGCCGCAAGGTGTGGGGGTTCGAGTCCCCCCCTTCGCATTTTTGAGCAAAAAGACCCTGTTCG
>MDTG01379313.1_pt1 | contig 22084 bp, 15 predicted proteins | sample 811421 | NCBI WGS metagenome assembly MDTG01 (sample SAMN05326645, study PRJNA326480) | marine metagenome | isolation source: seawater | place: Pacific Ocean: South East | collected 2011
ACAATTGCTTGAATATTATTTTTTTCATTTTTTGCCCAAACTATAGAAATATCTGCGGTGTTTGCGTTTCCTATCCATAATTTAGAGCCGCTGATAATAATTTTTTCATCAACAATTTTAAACTTCGTTTTTAAATTTGATATATCTGAACCATGACTTGGCTCTGACATTGCAAAGCTTCCAACAATTGTTCCATTAGCCAAATTGGGAAGATATTTTTCTTTTTGCTCTTCTGATCCATATGAAAATATTGCATTCATCACCAAAGATGTCTGAATTGAACTTGCAACTCGAATTGAACTATCTCCCCTCTCTAATTCTTTCATCATTAGTCCAAAAGCAGTAAAATTAAAGTCTAGTCCTCCATACTTTTCTGGAAAGATTGATCCAAAGGCACCTAATTCTGCAAGCTCATTTTTTAATGAAAGAGGAACGCCAGAAATAAAAGACTTTTCTATTTTTGGTCTTACATGTTTATCAACCCAATCTTTAGTAGATTGTAAAATAATCTTATCGAATTCATTTAAATTTGAATAAAGATTTAGATAATCTGCTTCCATAACCCAAATATATTTATATAATAAAAAAGCCCACTTGATTGAGTGGGCTTTTTTTGTGGGTCATACTGGATTCGAACCAGTGACTTCTACCCTGTCAAGGTAACACTCTGAACCAACTGAGTTAATGACCCAAATTAGTTTGACAAAAGTAATTAATTTTTCATGCCTCGAGCAAAATTATGTTATGGAAAACCCTTATCCGTATTATCATATTTTTATAGATTAAAAATCATATTGAAAAAAGATACAATATCATTATTTATTTAATTCATAATTGAATAAATAAAAAGTAAAAAACCTCAACGAATGTTGAGGTTTTTTGAGGTTAAAAAATGTGGGCGCTGAGGGATTCGAACCCCCGACCCCCTCGGTGTAAACGAGGTGCTCTGAACCAACTGAGCTAAGCGCCCTCTGGGCGATTGCCTTGACAACAAGGGCGGCTGCAAATATAAATTAGTTTTTATAATGGCCCAACAAAATATGACAAAAAACTATAAAACCTCAGCAACAACAAAAGTACTACCCCCAACATAAATAACGTCTTTAGATTCAGCCTGTTTAATAGCTTGATTAAGGGCCTCTTTTACAGACGGATAGGCCTTTCCTTTAAGCCCAGCTCCGAAGGCTTTTTGCTTCAACTCAGTCACAGGCATCGCCCTCAAATTATCAGGCGCACAATAGTAGTAAATCCCTACTTTAGGCAGTACCTCAAGAATATCTTGTAAAACCTTATCAGACATAAAGCCCAAAACCAGATGTAATTGCTTGGCTTTTAAACTAGAGAGCTGCTTCATGTTAACACCCAGGCCTTGGGTGTTATGAGCCGTATCATAAATTAGTAATGGTTCATAGCTCATAATTTGCCAGCGCCCCATAAGACCAGTATTATTTTGAACATTTTTTATACCATGCTCAATATGGTGCTGTGCGACTGAAAAACCCATATTAGATAGCTGATTCAATGCCGCCAGTACAGTGTGCCTATTGAATTTTTGATAATCTGCCTTGAGGTCACTTTCGAGATCCGGATAAACTTGGTGCTGAGCTAAAATCAGCGGTGCATTCTTCTCGGCAGTAACCTCTTTAAAAACTGTTAAAGTCTCTTGGGTATATTGTCCTATAACAACAGGCACTTCAGCTTTTATGATCCCCGCCTTCTCCCTAGCGATAGCCGCTCGAGTGTTCCCTAAAAATTGCATATGATCCAAACCTATATTGGTAATTATGCTCAAAACTGGGGTGATCACATTAGTGCTATCAAGTCTTCCGCCCATACCCGTTTCTACTATAACAACATCTAAAGATTGTCGAGCAAAATAATCGAAAGCCAGACCCATAGTCATTTCAAAAAAAGACAGGTCCATTGACTGAAAAACCGGGTAATGGGTTTGTAAAAAATTAAGGACATCAGATTCTGATATCATCTGGCCGTTAACCCGAATGCGTTCTCTAAAATCAATTAAATGCGGCGAGGTATATAGGCCCACTCGATTTCCCGCTGTTTGAAGAACTGAAGCCAACATATGAGCTGTCGAACCCTTACCATTGGTTCCAGCTATGTGAATAGTCTTGATTTTTTCCTCAGGATGTCCTAAATAGTCCATGAGCTTCTCTGTGCGCTCTAAACCTGGTTTATAAGCTGCTTCACCTTGGTTCTGATAATGAGGTAGTTGCTCAAACAACCAATCGATGGCAGAGACGTAATTGGTAAATACTGAGCTCATGTTATTTATTTACTGCACCAATAATTTAATGGAATAACTTTGTACCTGTTGTTTCAAGTGTAAAAAATAGATGCCAGAAGTCAGACCTTCTAAATTGAGGGTACAGTTTTGATCTGAACAAAAGAATGTGCGTATTAGTTGACCTTGAAGGCTATAAAGGGTAACCTGAATAGGGCCCTGTATATAATCGTTATTCAAAAAAACTTGTCCTTTAGCTGGGTTGGGCCAAAGTGCCAGATATTGGTTTATCCCATTGCTGTGTGCATCGAGTGTGATATCATTCAGGCTAAGACTATAGCTGGATCGTCCGTAAGTAGCGACAAATAGCTCCTGGGTAGGCTGATGAATATGCATGTCATTGACCACCACCGAAGGCAAATTTGAACCGATCACACTCCAAGTCTGACCGCCATCACCAGAACCAAATACCCCAACATCTGTTCCTGCGAAAAGGCGTCCGTCTTGATCTTGAACTACATCGTTTACTGGCACATCTGGTAAACCAGCAGAGATGTCAATCCAATTCTGCCCGTTGTCATAACTCTTATATATGTGGCCGTCATTACCACCGTATCGATAACCCGACAACGCAACAAATAAAGTGCCTGGGTGATTCACTGAGTTCAGTACTTTAGTTACCCATCGCTGCGGTAAAGTTCCAGAAATAAGGTCCCAGTTTTGTCCAGAATCTAAGGTCATCCAAACATTTCCATCATCGGTTCCCGCTAGCACCTTGTTTGAATTTAAGGGCGACACATCTAGGGTAACCACTGTGCCATAGTTTAAATTGCCCCCACCAGATCCGTTTGTTAAATCCGGGCTGATCGGTGTCCAATTTTGGGCGCTATTGACACTTCGATACACGCGTTGAGTAGCAGTATACATAGTTTGAGAGTTTTGAGGATCAAAAACGAGAGGTGTATCCCAATTTTTTCGATCTGCACCGGAAATGCCTGCGGTAGCACCGATAAAACTCACCCCATTGTTCACTGATTTAGCGATATTACCGTATTGATATTGAGCAAAAATAACATTTGAATTATTAGGATCAACTAATGGCTGGAATCCATCACCACCATAAATGATTTCATAATCATCAGGCCCACCGGTAAGGGTCCGATGAGTGCTGTTGTCTTGCGCTCCCAGATAAATGCCCAAGGCATTTGATGGATCTACAAAACATCGATATAATTGAGTAATAGGTAATTGCTGATCTTTGGTCCAAGTGACACCTGCATCTGTGCTAAAATAAACCCCGCCATCATTGCCAAGGACTAAACGACTAGAGTCGTTTGGGTCAAAAACTAAGGCGTGTTGATCCACATGCACATTATTAAACACTCCAAACCAAGTATTGCCCCCATCGATCGATTTTTGAACCTGAAAATCGACATTATAAATAGTGTTCTCATCTGTAGGATCGACCACTACCCCCCGAAACCACCAATGAAAGCCTACATTATTCAAATCAGCTGAATTCATAGTGATCCATGAATCACCTCCATCACTAGTTCGATAAACCCCTTGAATGTTTCCCGTAGCATCTGCATATCGAGCATATAAAATTTGAGGGTTTGAAGGTGCAATGACAATACTGATTCGTCCTTTTTGACTCGCCGATGTAGGTAAACCGTTAGTAAGCTCCTCCCAATTATTACCGCCGTCAGTAGTGCGATATAGGCCAGAAGTTTCACCACCATATGAGCGATATTGAGGTCTCCTGACTCTCTGCCAAGCAGCTGCATATGCTATTTGTCCATTGGAGGGATGTAATGCCATATCCACAATGCCTGTTGAATCACTTATGAAGAGTGACTTCGTCCAGCTATCACCACCATCTTCAGAGAGATATACTCCACGATTTGGGTCATTGCGAAAAAGTGGCCCCATCGCTCCTACGTATATACGCTGCGAGTTATTCGGATCAATTAATATTTTCCCAATATTTCCTACTTGTGAAAGTCCCTTATTCGTCCAACTTATCCCTGCATCATCTGAAACGTAAATACCATCGCCATCATAGGCCAAAGACCCACCCCCAGCATTGACCTCACCAGTTCCAACCCAGAGTTTGCTACTGTTGCTGGGATCTATAGCAATATCTCCTATCGATAGGGAATTTTGCCCATCAAAAATTGGCGACCAATCCGCACCACTATTGTCCGTTTTAAAAACACCTCCTGAGGCAGCAGCCACATAAAATTCTTGACTATTGACCATTTCAATATCACTGATTCGGCCACCAATATTAATCGGCCCTACAGAAGACCAATTACCCCCAGTCGCATTCATCGTCTTTTTCATAGACATCGCATTTCTGTGGGCCTCTGGATTAATTTGGCCAGAAGGATAGGCTCGTTGCATGAACATCCAATCGTTAGGTTTTTGATTAAAATTATGGATGTCAGCACACCCGTCAGAGGCATGATCTTGACAGTTAACTAACAATAGAGAAAGCAGAATTAAAGAGAGACAGCGCATGACACATATTATTTATGCACTAAAGATAATCGATTTAAGGTTTTATCCAGATAGCCTGAAGATATAAATGATACTTCTAATAGAAGCAGCCTGTGTTTTTGAAATTGTTAAAATTAGAAAAGTATGCGTTCCATGAGCAAGAATAAACCAGCACCTGCTATAAAACCTAAAAAGGCCAGCCAAGCCACTTTTTTTAAATACCAAATAAAATTGATGCGTTCCATTCCCATTGCAGCAACACCAGCAGCTGAACCTATTATCAGCATACTTCCTCCAGTACCTGCGGCATAGGCAATAAAATGCCATAATACAGAATCTATTGGCGCATCATACATGCCAATTGAAGCTGCAACCAAAGGCACATTATCAATTATCGCAGAAAACATTCCCAATAGAATCACGACTAAGTCTTGATTAGGGATCGCACTTTGCAAGGACTCAGCCAAATAGCGAAGAGTTCCAACTGATTCGCCTTGTTGAGTCATTCCGTAAACCAAAGACTCCAATCCAGCAACCGCCATGAGAATACCTAAGAAAAATAAGATGCTAGACATTTCAATACGAGATAAGGCCTTGTGAGCACTGTAGAGATGCCGTCGTTCTTGTGTAAAGTCTTCCTCAGGGTGAATGTATTCAGAAACTAACCAAACGACTCCCATCGCGAGCATCATTCCCACATAAGGCGGTAAATGGGTCAAAATTTTAAACACGGGTACAGAGACAATCATTCCCAAGCCCAAAAAAAGCATAACCTTGCTACTCAATAACCCCTCATATCCAGTGTCTTCTTTATCGCTTAATTCGATTTTTCCCTGAAAAGGTTGGAGGTAAGAAGCTATCAAAAAAGGAAAGATAAAACATAAAATAGATGGCAATACAACCAATTCGATTAGACCGGCTGCAGTGACCTTTTTAGCAATCCACAACATGGTAGTAGTCACATCTCCGATCGGCGACCAAGCACCGCCAGCATTAGCAGCAATAACTACCATTGAAGCGTACCATATCCTGTCATTTTTATCACTAATTAATTTACGTAATAATGTGACCAACACGATAGTTGCAGTCAAATTGTCAATTATTGCTGATAAAATAAAAGCCAAACCACCAATAATCCAAAGGATTGATTTTTTACTATCAGTTTTGATGGCCCCCTTTAGTATCTCAAATCCCCTATGAAGATCAATTATTTCAACTATAGTCATCGCTCCTATCAAAAAAATGAGTATTTCGGAAGTCTTACCCAAATGGTGTAAAAGAGTTTGTTCAAATCCATGCATGGCAGTATCTCCTCCGGATAAAGCATTAAATATTGAACCCTCAGTATCAATAATTTCAAACCAGCCAAAACCGAATCCGACTGCCAGTAGCCCCCATATAATGGCAGCCATTATTAGGGCAGGGACCGTTTTATCAAGTCGCAATGGATGTTCCAGAGTAATGGCCAAATAGCCGAGAACAAATACAAGAATTATTAATGATTCCATAAAGTTACTTTCAATAATCTATATAAGTTGTTTCAGTGCTATCTCAAAAGCCGTCGCACTAATATTACGAGAATCATTATTTTGTTCGTGAACCCTTTCCATAGCCATTTTTATAGTATTGGAGACATCATCAAAAATTGCATCATCGGTCATGACGACACGTTTTTCCATAAAATAGGCAAAAACACGAGCCATACCACAATTACTTATGAAATCAGGAATTAAACTGATCTGCTTATCGGTGGACTCCATTATGGGGCCAAAAAATATCTCTTTGTCAGCAAATGGGACATTAGCACCAGAACTAACTACCTCTAATCCAGAGGCAATCAAGGATCGTATTTGATTCTTACTAATAAGCCGAGAAGCAGCACAAGGGGCAAAAATATCTACATTCATTGACCAAATACGTTCATTTACATCCTCGAATGATAACAAATTTTTCGCTGATAAAGTATTTCCTTTTTTATTTAAAAATAACGATTTGACCTGATCAAAAGATAATCCAGATTCATCGATAAGGCCTCCAGCACGATCAATAATACCCACAATACTCACGCCAGCCTGAGCCAAGTAATATGCCGCGGCTGAAGCTACATTACCGAAACCTTGAACGATTGCTCGCTTTCCTTTAATAGTACCACCATAAATTGCGTAGTAATGTCGAACAGCCTCTGAAACACCAAAGCCCGTAATCAGATCAGCAACAGTATACTTTTTAGTCACATCGGGCGAATAATCTGAATTTTCTACAACTTTTATTACTCCTTGTCTTAGTTGGCCAATTCGATTAATTTTATCGGCATCGGTTGGACTAAAGTGACCATTAAAAACCCCCTCTTGTGGGTGCCAAACACCACTTTGTTCAGTTATCGGGATAACTTCATTGAGCTCATCTACATTCATGTCGCCACCCGTTCCGTAGTAAGATTTGAGTAAGGGGGATACTGCCCTATACCACCGTTCAAGAACTTCTTTTTTTCTAGGATCTCGAGGATCAAAATTAATTCCTGACTTGGCCCCGCCAATTGGGGGACCTGAAACAGTGAATTTCACTTCCATAGTTTTAGCCAAACTCAAAACCTCATTTTGATCAAGACCCAGGCGCATTCTAGTTCCTCCACCAGCTGCTCCGCCACGTAAACTATTGATAACTGTCCAACCTTCGGCTTCGGTTTCGGAATCCGTCCAATGAAAAACAATTTCGGGTGATTTTTCTTCGAATTTTTTGAGCAATTCTCTCATCAATAACTTAGGTGTTTGGTCTATGTTTTTTCTGATTTAAGTCTTTTAAAAAGTAAAAGAAGACCATAAGTTACAAAGATAAAAATTTGAAAAGGCTCATTCTCAAATTAAAGTAAATATTATATCTGTATCTGATAGAAATAATTAAATCAATGAACGCTTTGTCAACCCTAATTCAAGAAGCGATACCAGATGACACCACTTGAATGATCCCGCCTTGCGCCGGTAACGGAACTGAGGCAATTAATTTCATTTCTCCAACGCAATAAACCTAAGAAACCAAAAATAAGCGCTTCTTTATACATTACTAGTTGAGATGGCGGAACCACGTATCGACTTGATGAAAATGATTTTAATTCATTCATTAGGTGCTTGTTAAAGGCTCCTCCTCCAGTGACCAAAACTCGATCAAACGACATGCAAATTGACTCAATTTGATAAGCCATATGCCTAGAAACAGTGGCTAAATAGTCTTGTGGACTTAAATTAAATTGATCAAAAATCGGAAATAAATGAGTTAATACCCATTCTAATCCAAGTGATTTTGGAGGAAGCCGTTTATAATATTCGAGAGAATTCAAACGAGATACTAATCCTTGATGAATTTGGCCCGATTCAGCAAAAGCTCCATTACAGTCATAATCGGCACCTAATTGTCGTGCAAAATGATTCAAAACAATATTTAAAGGTGTAATATCAAAGGCACTTATATGATCTAATGAGTCATCTTCGTTTAGTCGGTCTATAGCTTTGGAATAAGAAACATTTGCGAAACCACCAAGATTCAAACATGCTTGATAATGGCCAAAAAGCATTTTATCTCCAATGGGAACGAGGGGAGCTCCTTGTCCACCGAGAGTAACATCTTGAACTCGAAAATCACAAATGACAGGACAGGGCAAATCTTTTGCTAAATACTCTAAATTTCCTATTTGTAAAGTTTTTCCACATTGAGGCTGATGCAATACGGTATGCCCATGACTGCAAACCAAATCCAAATACTCAATTTGCTCGGTCTTGATAAAATTCAGAATGAAATTATTTAACAAGGCCGTATAGTCCCTATTGAGTTTGGCCAACGCCGAGGTCGATAGATTAATAGCTCCTGATAGACGATCATGCCAGACTTGTTCATATGGAAGGGTAATTGACTTTTTTATAGCGTAGCTCCAGCCTTTTGTGGCATTAAAGAAAAAATGACAGTATGCCAAATCCACTCCATCGCAGGATGTCCCACTCATGACGCCAATTACCCTATATTGAGTTATTTTCACCTTGTTAAATTTAGTCGCTTTTATTGACAATCCATACACAATCCAATATCTTTGTAATAGGACTAAAATATTTAAATAGCATATACTGAAAACCCAAAAATAAATAAATACACTATGGACTTTAACTTGTCTGAAGAACACCTTATGATTCGAGATGCGGCACGAGATTTTGCACAAAATGAACTGCTTCCTGGGGTCATCGAACGAGACACTAATCAAAAATTCCCAGCCGAAGAGGTCAAAAAAATGGGTCAAATGGGGTTCTTAGGAATGATGGTCGATCCAAAGTACGGCGGTGGCGGTATGGACACCATCGCCTATGTTTTAGTGATGGAAGAACTCAGTAAGGTCGATGCCTCATCTTCAGTGATTGTATCTGTAAATAATTCGCTGGTGTGTTATGGTATCCAGGCTCACGGTTCAGATGCTCAAAAAGAAAAATACCTCAAACCTTTAGCTAAAGGAAGCGCTCTAGGTGCTTTTTGTCTGAGTGAACCAGAGGCTGGTAGCGATGCTACATCGCAAAAAACAACCGCTATTGATCATGGAGACCACTATCTTCTTAACGGTACAAAAAACTGGATTACAAATGGAGGTACAGCAGATTACTATATTGTAATTGCCCAGACTGATCGAGACAAAGGACATCACGGCATCAATGCATTTATCCTAGAAAAAGGAATGGATGGCTTTTCTATTGGTCCAAAGGAAGACAAATTGGGTATTCGTGGAAGCGATACACACAGCCTCATGTTTCATAATGTTAAGATCCCTAAAGAAAACCGAATTGGAGAAAATGGGTTTGGTTTTAAATTTGCGATGAAAACACTAAGTGGTGGCCGCATTGGTATCGCAGCTCAAGCCCTTGGGATAGCATCTGGCGCTTATGAGCGTGCTCGAGACTATGCAAAAATACGTTCAGCTTTTGGTAAAGAAATTTATAAGCATCAAGCCATTTCATTTAAGTTAGCAGACATGTATACACAAATTGAAGCGGCCAGAAACCTGGTTTATAAAGCAGCTTGGGAAAAGGACCACGGAATGAATTACGACCGGAGCAGTGCCGTGGCTAAATTATACGCCAGTCAAGTCGCAATGGACATCTCAGTAGAAGCGGTACAAGTGTTAGGAGGCAATGGATTTGTTAAAGAATACCATGTTGAGCGATTGATGCGTGACGCTAAAATCACGCAGATTTACGAAGGAACTAGTGAAATCCAAAGAATTGTAATATCACGGGATTTATTGAAAGACTAAAAAATAATAGCTAGAACAAGCATACTAATCATTTAGTTGCCCCAAGTGATTATTTAAAAAAATTCCAAACCAATCCAAAACGTAAGAAAGCATCTCTATAGGGATATCCAGGGGCGCTAAAATGTCGGTTCTCTGATTGAAACATTTGGTTCATATGCTCATAAATCAAAAACAAACGAGTTTGTTTAATTTTAGTCTGAAAAAAGAAATCAACTAAAGGGAAACCCCCGATGAGCTCGCTTTCTTGGAGATAAAATTCAGCTAAAACAGGATCATATGCAGGAAGATTGAATTCGGTAAAGTATTTCAAACGGAATCCGGTCTGAATTTTAGCAGCCTTTTTAAACCATTGGTCTTCAAAATAAATTGTTTGACGAGTCAAAAATTCAGGAATCGGCATGAATTGTTCCCCCAAAGTAGCCTTTTGATAAATCAACTCAGTCTGATATGTCCAAAACCCATATTTAAAATTCCGATCATGATGTAATTTGATATATTCTATGGTTTCATTTGTCTGCATTGGCCTCGGGCCGATATTCTCTGCCAAAGTACCAAAATATGCGTAATTTTTGATCCGATTAAAAGATCCCTTCAAAGAGCCCAATAAGGGAAACTCTATGTCGGAGTATAAAGTCTGTATACTTACCGGTTTAAAATCATTGAACCAATTATAGTTTTTGTAATCACTCTGATTCAAGAGCATGTTAACCGCTACTGGTCGAGTATTTTTCTCAAATTTTAATCTGAAGTTTCCCTTATCCCAGTTTCTGTTAAAGCTCAAGGATATTTGACCAAGTGATTGATCCGAGCCTATACTTTGCTCAAATTCACCATTTAGTTCAAGTCCCTTCAATTTGGTCTCGACCTGGGCTCCAAATAATAAAAAATTATCACTGATTTGCGAGGGAATAGAGCCTTGATCTAAATCCAGAACACGATTGTATCGATAGTTAAAATCAATTATCGAAACATGGGGAGCTAAAGTAAATGAAGATAGAGTAAATTGCGAATATGCTTTGATTCTGGATGCATATCCTTCAGCTTTGTTATATAAATTATCTATTTTGTATGAGGGCCCAAGTCCCTCAAAAGCGGTTTTTTGGGTAAAAATATAGGATTGCGCTTCGTGAGCAATTTGCAAGCCTAAATTGTGCAATACTAATCTAGTCTGATCAGTATTAAAATAATATTCTTGTTGGATAAAATAACGCGCAGAATGAAGCACATTTTGAGCATTTTCAAAATTAACATCTAATCTGCCTCGGTCATCGAACTCTGGATCAGCACTTGTAAATAAAGTTAGAGCGGACTCTACAAGCCCTCCATTTTCACGATTAAGTAATTCTTGATTGACTAAATGAGCCTTTAAATGGTAACGCTGATTTGGCGAAACATAATTAATAGTTCCCTGGAAATCCCCTGTACTGGTTAGAATATTCTGATATTGACCTAAAGACCTCACTCCCTTATACCCTAAAGAGATATTTAAGCCTTCATTAATGTTCGAGGTGAATAAAGCATCAAGTTGCTGACCCTGAACAAAAGCAGTTTTAAAGTATAATTCTGTCAGTGGGGTAGGTACTCGATAATATTTAATCTTCTCCCAACCCAATTGGCTCTGTTGTCGAGCTGAAGCCGCAAATCTAGGGAGTGCTGAATAATTAGACGGTTGAAAACTCAATTTGTTATAGGCTTGGCCGACATTAGCAAATGGCAGTAATTCAAAATCATCACGGCGCAGATAATTAAACCGATTAAACTTATGAAGCCCCAAAGTCGTATCCAATGTAGTGGTATCGCTCTTCAAGTCGATTCGCTGATAGAGTTGAATACTCGGTTTATCGGCATCTTGGTTTTGAAATCCACTTGTGACACCAGAAGGAATTTGGGAATGGATCACTCCGGTAAAAAAGAGCATTAAAATGGAAAATAAACGCCAGCTCATGAATTCTTTTTGCATGGTAAAGTTACGTTATTTTGTCAGGAATTGAGTACTTTGAATACATGCTAAAGCTCAAGATCAATAATGAACTTTTGGAATGTGGCGTCGACGAGGCGGGTCGGGGCTGTTTAGCAGGACCGGTTACTGCAGCAGCTTGTATTTTACCAAATGATTTTATTTCACCTTCTATAAATGACTCAAAGCAACTCACCCCAAAACAACGCGAGACGATACGTGAGGTTATCGAATCTTCAGCAATCGCCTGGGCTATAGCTCATGTTTGGGAAAAAGAAATTGATCGTATGAACATCCTCAATGCCTCGATAGAGGCAATGCACCGGGCCATCAATCTTCTGGCGATCAAGCCACAATTTATTGCCGTAGATGGTAATCGATTCAAACCACTAGGTGAAATACCACATAAATGTATTATCAAGGGTGACGCAAAGTTTCAACATATTTCCGCAGCCTCTATACTTGCCAAAACCGAGCGAGACCGATATATGAGTGAAATTCACCAAAAACATCCTGAATATCAATGGCATAAGAACAAAGGATATCCTACATCTTATCATCGTAAAGCTATCATGTCTCATGGTATCACAATCCACCACAGAAAAAGCTTTCGCCTGCTTCCTAATCAATTAATATTACCTATTTGATTCAAAATTTACTTTGTTTATTGGGAATTGACCATTCCTTACTATTTTTGTGTATGCCCAAATTATTCTTTCCCTATCTGATTCTACTCAGTTTGGTTTTCTTGAATTGTCAAGGCGACCTTGATGAAGATTTCGATCACTGGGACCTCATTAATTCAGACACAAAGAATATCATTTTTCTGAATAACATTAACACCGGTGTTCAGGATTTAAATCTAAAAGAAAATATTAGCTCTGAACTCAGTATTCCGGCATTCAGTCCTGCTTTAAATCAATTAATAGATGATTTAGATATTCAAACTAGTGGATTTTTGATCCTCAACGAATCTGATGATCCATTTAATTTTTACTTGGTATTAAAACACAAAGATTTGATAAATGAAATTAAAAAGACTTCGATTTACACTTTTGACCAAGACACTATTTTTAGACACCATAGAGGAAATTATGATATTTTCAGTATCGATCGAGAACTTCCCGCAATAAAAGACAACACTCCAGGCTTTATTCCTGAGGCCCTGGTTAAACTTTTTGATTTGAAAAAAGATAAGCCTGTGGTAGTTGCAAAAAAAATAACTCAAGTCAATGAATCCGATTTATTAAGCGGTTCTTGGATAGTTTATGAATATAAGTCTAACAATTTTGGAGTTTCAGCTAACGGTATTATCCTGCCAAAAACAGAAATAACTTACCCGAAAAGTAAATTGGCTAACATCCTCAAGCTTACTGAGGGTCAACGCCCAACTTCTCTGAGCAGTGATCAAATTATTCCTTCCAATTTTAATTCAAGTATTAGTATTGCTATCAATAATCCTGAGTCCTTTAATAAAATCATAAAGCAGGCTGATTCGAGTTTGACTGCAGCCGCTTTCTTCGAAACTCTTCAAGAAATCAACTTAATACAAATAGATAAAAAAACAGCAATAGCTGTAAAGAGCCTTGATTTAAATCTAAGTATGAAAGCTTTTGTATCAGAGTTGACCGGACAAATAAATTTTCGCGGCATCAATATTCAAAGATTCCAGGCAAAATCTTCAGCGCTAAAATCAGTGCAGTTTTTGATGCCTCAGAATTCCGATATAAATTATGGTTTTATCTGGAATGAATACTTAGTACTATGCACTTCACAGGATATGGCTGAAGATTATATTCAAAAACTTCAAAACAATAACATATTAGGGAATAGCAAAAGCTGGGGAATAGTTCAAGAACAGATAGCTAAAGAGAGTAATATTCTGTTGTTGCGTAAAGATATTGAAGCTTATAATAATGACATAACTCAGATTATTCAGGGCAATGGCTTTGCCCATTTTAATTTTTCCTTCTATAAATCAGAAGAACAAATCAAAGAAGATCCGCAAAGTCAGTTGATAAGTTCTATTCGCTTTAAGGTCCCGTTAATTGGCGTACCACAATTTTTTAGTAACTATAAAACCGGTGGTAAAAATATTATAGCTCAAGATCAATCCCATCGTCTTTATTATATGGATCAGAATGGCAAAACTATGTGGTACAGAGATTTAGAAGGGCCAATTATTGGAAAAATTCAAGAAGTCGACCTGTTACGTAATGGAAAAAAGCAATTAGCCTTTGTCACCTCACACCGACTTCACATAATCAATATTAAAGGAAGAGATGTCGCTCCATTTCCAAAGAAATTTAAAGATCAAATTACTCAGCCTCTTGCAATTTTCGATTACGAAAATAATCTCAAATATCGCTTTGTAGTGGTTCAAAACAAGACCGTACTCATGTATAATTCTGAAGGAATTATTATTAAAGGTTTTAATTATAAAAAGGCAGCTACAAAAATCACTCATGTTCCGGTACATTTGCGCATCAATTCAAAAGATTATTTATTGTTTTGCTTGGAAAATGGTCAACTGGATATATTGAGCCGAACTGGTGAAGTTAGGGTTCCGATCAAAGAACTATTTTCCTTTGGACCCGAACCACCAATAAAAAAAGATGGTCGTTTTGTACTTTGGACTGAGAACGGTCATCAAATTCAAATTTCACCAAATGGAAATATTCTTCAACTCGACGCAAAAACTCCCTCTGAATATCGTTTAATAAATTACGGACCACATACCGTTGAATTCGACTATCCATTGTTGCGTATCGACCAAAAATTAATTGAACTACCTTTAGGTCGCTATCTGGGACCTCAAGTCTTTAATTACGATAACAAATTATGCACGGTGATGATCGATCAGGATACACAAAGTGTCTATGTTTATAACAGTGCCTGCAAATTAATCTCTGACGGGGCTTTATTTGGTGACTCAAAGGTAGACATTGCCCATTTCAGAAACGATAATACCCTTAAAATGATTGTAAAAGGCCAAGCTGATGAGATATTGATCTACCGATTGAATTGATTTTTCAATTCGGCGGTAAACAAATGTCTGAAGTAGTGGAGTAATTTCTTACTGACCTGATGTTCATCTAAATTATCCTTTTTAAGCTCAACTCGCATCGAGGTGACAGATTTATCTCGAATACCACATGGAATCATATGATCAAAGTATCCCAGATCAGTATTGACATTAAGTGCAAATCCATGCATTGTAACCCATCTACTGGCTCGCACTCCCATCGCACATATTTTACGAGCAAAAGGAGTCCCAACATCAAGCCATACTCCTGTTTCTCCTGGAGAACGCTCTGCTTTCAGACCATAGTCTAACAAGGTAAGTATGATAATCTCCTCGAGAAGGCGCAAGTATTTATGAATATCTGTAAAGAAGTTTTCAAGATCTAAAATGGGATAACCCACAATTTGACCAGGGCCATGATAAGTGATGTCTCCCCCGCGATTGATCTTGAAAAATTGAGCCCCTATCGCAGCTAATTTTTTCTTATCAATCAGAAGGTTATTAGAATTTCCACTTTTACCCAAAGTATAAACGTGCGGGTGACTTACCAATAAAAAGTAATTTTCTGTAAGATTCCGTTGATCATTCCGTCTATTATTTATTTTAGTTTGAATAATAGCGTTGAAAAGGTCCTCTTGATAAGCCCAAGTCTCAGCATAATCTTTCATGCCTAGGTCCTGAACCCAAACCAATTTGTTTTTCTCTGCCTTTAAATCAATTTTACATGTTTTTGTAAAATTTTGATCTTTGATTCGGTCCTTCATTTTATAGATTTTGGATTGTTCAAAATAATCATCGCGGCGAGCACTCCAGGAATCCAGACTAAAGTCTTAAGAATAGATACGATTAGTATGGATCCACAACCTTTGTCAAAGATGGCCAAAGGTGGAAATAAAATAAACATCATGAGACACCAAAAACTCATTCCACAAAAATAAGGCATATTTTCAAGATGTTTTCAGGGCTAAAGTCGATATTTAATCTCCTGTGTATTGTGAAAATGGATTGAAAATCCATCTCAAACATCTTACAAAACACGAATAATTAATTATTTTTACGATATATATTAACGTCATGCAACGCTCAGAACTCGAACTCATTCGCCTCGATAAAATGAATCAATTGCTCGCACTAGGGATTGAGCCTTATCCGGCTGAAACCTATCCTGTGAATCATACAACTCAGGAAATAAAAACGAGTTATTCTGAAGGCAAAAATGTTATAATCGCGGGACGATTAATGTCTAGAAGGATTCAAGGAAAGGCATCTTTTGCAGAGCTTCAGGACGCCTCAGGTCGAATTCAGATCTATTTTAATCGAGACGAGATATGTCCTGATGAAGATAAAACTCAATATAATGAAGTATATAAAAAACTTTTGGACATCGGTGATTTTATTGGTATTGAAGGAACCTTATTCACAACTCAAGTGGGTGAAAAAACCGTAAAAGTTGAAGAGTTCAAGGTTTTAGCTAAAGCGTTGAGACCTTTACCCCTTCCTAAAACAGATAGTGAAGGGAATAATTATGACGAATTCAACGATCCTGAATTGCGTTATCGTCAGCGCTACACCGATTTAGTTGTCAACCCTCAGGTCAAAGAGGTTTTTGTTAAACGTACCAGATTGTTCAATGCAATGCGCGACTTTTTTAACAAGCGCAGCTATTATGAGGTAGAAACACCAATTTTGCAACCTATTCCAGGAGGTGCAGCAGCACGCCCATTCATTACTCATCACAATAGTTTAGATATTCCACTTTATTTGAGAATCGCGAATGAACTTTACCTAAAACGTTTGATTGTCGGTGGTTTTGACGGTGTTTACGAATTTTCTAAAAACTTCCGGAACGAGGGAATGGATCGTACCCACAATCCCGAGTTCACGGCCTTGGAAATTTATGTTGCTTACAAAGATTACAATTGGATGATGGAATTTTGTGAAGAGCTTTTGGAATATTGCTCTCTTAAAGTTAACGGTACCTCGACAACACAATTTGGAGAATATCAGATCGATTTTAAGGCGCCATATCCGCGGATCACGATGACAGATGCAATAAAGAAATATACCGGCATTGACATAACCGGAATGAGTGAATTAGATTTACGTAAAGCATTACATCAAATGGGATTAGAGGTTGATAGCAGTATGGGTAAAGGTAAGCTCATTGATGAAATTTTTAGCGCCAAATGTGAAAGTGAATTTATACAGCCTACGTTCATAACTGATTATCCTAAAGAGATGAGTCCATTGACTAAGATACACCGTGATAATCCTGAGCTTACTGAGCGTTTTGAACTAATCGTATGTGGTAAAGAAGTCGCTAACGCATACAGTGAATTAAATGATCCTGTAGATCAACGAAAGCGTTTTGAGGCTCAAGTCAAACTCGCTAATAGAGGAGATGACGAGGCTATGAATATTGATATGGACTTTTTACGTGCATTAGAATACGGTATGCCACCAACAGCGGGGATGGGAATCGGTATGGATCGACTAATTATGTTTTTGACCAATAATCCCTCTATTCAAGAGGTATTATTTTTTCCGCAGATGAAACCCGAACGTACCCAAAATAAAGAAATAATAAGTGAGGACGAACAACGTATAATGAAATTGCTTCTTGAAAATGGTCCTATGATTCTATCCGAATTAAAGGAATTCTCTGGAATGAGTAATAAAAAATGGGATAAAACCATTAAGCAATTGACTAAAAACAAATTAGCCAAGGTCCAAAAAAACGATAAAGATTTATGGGTATTACCAATTGAGGAAGCATAGGTTGGTATTAAAATATTGTTTAGCTTAGCAAGACCAATTTAAACATCCTATGAAAACCTACCTGAAATCACTGAGTACTTTGTTTCTCCTTCTCGGACTATTCACCCAGACCGCTTTTTGTCAAAAACTTCAACAAAATAACAATCGAATTGATGAAGCAGCTAAAATTCAAGTGGACCAACTAACTCAGACCCTCAATTTGAATGGCACTCAACAACGTGCATTGTTTCGCGTCCTAGTTACTGAAGCTAATCGATCAGGACAATCTCCAATGAAGGTTTTAACTCAAGCATCAGAACAAGATGAACAGGCTATCACAAATAAAATTAAATCTCTTTTGACTCCGGAACAATTTCTCAAATGGAGAGACCCTAGGAAAAAATAAAGGAAAATTATTTTTTTATGATTTAGATTAAAAGGGAATGAGTAATTCTTGGTCAATAGAAATTTCTGTGGTCTCGAGACCGTTGTAATTCATCAATCGTTCAACCGTCATACCAAATCGCCTGGATATACTATAGAGCGTATCACCCGCCACCACAATATAAAGTCGATTCTCAACTTTTAAAGAATCTTTAGATTTCGATTTGTTTTTAGTATTGTTCCGATCTGTAATAGTATTTCGATCATATTTCCAAAGTTCAAATCGATCGATCAAACTAATTAACTTTTCAGGGTATTTAGGGTCTGTAGCATAACCCGATTTCTTCAGACCACGAGCCCAAGCCTTGTAGTCACTAATTTTCAATTTAAATAAGTTAGCATATCTCAAACGCTGAGATAAAAAAAGTGAATGATCTCTGTAAGAATATTTAACATTGGTGTATTTTCTGAAGCACTCCCCCAATTCATCATCGTCGTGATAAACCCTTTCTCCAGTCCAATTAGAATGGCATTTTACACCAAAATGATTATTAGCTTTCAAAGCCAGTATACCATTCCCCGCACCACTCTCTAAAATACCTTGGGCCAGTGTGATACTAGCTGGTATTTTATAAAGATCCATTTCCTTCACAGCCACTTGGGCATAAGTATGAATATACTGCTGAATACGCTGCTTAGCTGTAAAAGACTGAGATTGATTCTCCTCAATAGAAACTGGCTCCTCAGCTGAATTAATCATTGTTTTGGGGAGTGCTTTTTTAGGCTGAATATTTTGAACCATAGACTTTTTTGGGCTACATGACGCCACTACAAATATACCAACAAGACTGATCGTAAGAATTGATTTAATGTTCATAATATCAAATTTCCAATTTTTTTGTTTTGAGAATTGAAGGCCTTAATTCCTTGTAATCCACCAGTATGCACGGCCAAAATATTCTGACTCATCAATTCAGGTTTCAGGCGTAATTGGTCTATCAGGCCGAAGATCATTTTACCCGTATATACTGGATCTAAGGCAATATTTGTTTCAGCTTTAAATTTATTAATAAATTTGATTAAGTCATCATTAGTTTTAGCATAGCCGCCAAAATGATATTGATCAAAAATTTTACGATCAATACCCTGGCCATAAACCTCTAAAAATTCTGAATGATTTATTCCTTTTAAGGCAGAAAAACCCCAAACTTTTTGCCCGTAACTCGCGCCATTAAGTATTCCTGCCATAGTACCCCCTGTACCAACCGAAGAACAGATAATTTCATAATTTTTAGAAATTTGTCGCATCATCTTAGAAACACCCTCAATAGCAGAAGCATTTGTACCCCCTTCAGGAACCAGTAAACATGGACCAAATTCTTTCATCAATTCTGACACAAAGAAAGAATCATCTCGTTTCTTGTAGTCCTTTCTAGATACAAATTTGAACTTCATACCATCCCTCTGAGCTTGACTCAAAGTTGGATTTAAATTAATTTTATCAGCTAATTCATGTCCTCTAATGATTCCAATAGTTTCGAAATTAAACAGACGGCCTGCTGCTGCTGTTGCTGCGATATGATTGGAATAAGCACCCCCAAAAGTAACTATCCGCTTGAGACCAAGAACAAATGCTCTCCTGATATTGGGCACTAACTTCCGAAACTTATTCCCTGAAATATCCGGAAATAACTGATCCTCACGCAAAATATCTAGTTTAAAATTATCCAGCCCCAAAAACTGCATATCAACAGAAATAATACTTGAAACCTGATCCATCCAAAAATCTAAACGTTCAATTTTATAATTAATCACCTTTCTATAGTCCTTAAATATTAATTTTTTCAAAGTTAGAATGCAATTAGCATATAAAATTGATAAATGCACGGAAATCCTATTTTAGTTTGAATATCTAAAATGGTATTTTTGCACATGCGTATTTCAAAACATCAGATCGCTCTTGAAAAAGGAGATTTTTATTTGACCCGAGAGGGATATAGCTGTTTTACAGAACAATATCACTTAAGACGAGGCTATTGTTGTAATAACAATTGCCGCCATTGTCCGTATCAAAAAAAATCTATAGAGCACTAAAACAACGACTTTATGACTTTTCAAGATGAAATTATAGCCGGTATCCCAAGTAAGCTACCCAGCGTTAAGGCATATGATCCCGAGGTAAATCATGCCCCTAAACGTAAAGCCATTCTAAGTTCAAAGGAAAAGGAATTAGCTCTGTGTAATGCCCTTCGATATTTCGAGCCAAAATACCATAATGAATTGATGCCCGAGTTTCGAAAAGAACTCCATGATTACGGTCGAATTTATATGTATCGTTTTCGGCCCGAAAATAAAATTTACGCACGTGCCCTTCACGAATATCCAGGAAAAAGCATGCAGGCCAAAGCAATTATGCTAATGATTCAAAATAACTTAGATCATGCAGTTGCCCAGCACCCACATGAACTTATCACCTATGGTGGGAATGGTGCAGTTTTTCAAAATTGGGCTCAATATCGCCTGACAATGCAATATTTATCTCAAATGAATGACGATCAAACACTGGTTATGTATAGTGGACACCCAATGGGTTTATTCCCATCACATAAGGGAGCCCCAAGAGTAGTGGTAACCAATGGTATTATGATACCGAACTATTCAAAACCTGATCATTGGGAGCGCTTTAATGCACTAGGGGTAACCCAATATGGCCAAATGACTGCAGGAAGTTATATGTATATAGGACCTCAAGGTATTGTCCATGGCACAACTATCACAGTATTGAATGCCTTTCGTCGACTAGGAAAGTCTCCAAGAGGTGGACTTTTTGTTACCTCGGGTTTGGGTGGTATGAGCGGTGCGCAACCAAAAGCAGGAAATATTGCTGGATGTGTGACCGTCTGCGCAGAGGTAAATAAAAAAGCTATAGATACTCGGTATAGTCAAGGTTGGGTAGATGAAGTTTTTAATGATTTAGACGCCTTAACCAAAAAGGTTCGATGGGCCTTAGACAAAAATAAACCGGTCTCATTTGCTTTTCACGGCAATATCGTATCAGTTTGGGAACATTTTGAAAAAGAAAATGTCAAAGTAGATTTAGGTAGTGATCAAACTTCACTGCACAATCCTTGGGCTGGTGGTTATTATCCTGTTAGTTTGAGTTTTGAACAAGCCAATGAAATGATGGCTAATTATCCCGATGAATTTAAAGTTCATGTACAAAAGAGCCTAGTTCGTCATGCAGAGATTATCAACCGACATACGGAGAAGGGTACTTATTTCTTTGATTACGGCAATGCCTTTTTACTTGAAGCATCTCGTGCCGGTGGTGACCTGCTTAAAAAAGGTAGTGCAGAAGAATTTAGATACCCGAGTTATGTACAAGATATCCTTGGCCCTATGTGTTTCGATTATGGATTCGGACCGTTTAGGTGGGTATGTGCCTCCGGGAAACCTGAAGATCTAGAAAGAACAGATCAGCTCGCTTGCACTGTACTTGTGGAGCTAATGAATAAAGCCCCTGAAGAAATAAAACAACAAATGGCCGACAATATTCAGTGGATCAAGGGAGCTCAAGACAATAAACTTGTAGTGGGGTCTCAAGCAAGAATCCTTTATGCAGACAGTGATGGTCGTGTTGCAATAGCAAAAGCCTTTAACCGAGCCATAGGGCGCGGTGAGATTGGTCCTATAATTTTAGGTAGAGATCATCATGATGTCTCGGGCACGGATTCTCCGTACAGGGAAACCTCGAATATTTACGACGGTAGCCGTTTTACGGCAGATATGGCTGTACAAAATGTAATCGGAGATTCATTTAGAGGGGCGACTTGGGTTAGCATCCACAACGGTGGAGGTGTCGGTTGGGGTGAAGTAATGAATGGTGGTTTCGGTATGGTTATTGATGGTACTGAAATAGCAGAACAAAAATTG
>MDTG01343577.1_pt1 | contig 22079 bp, 20 predicted proteins | sample 811421 | NCBI WGS metagenome assembly MDTG01 (sample SAMN05326645, study PRJNA326480) | marine metagenome | isolation source: seawater | place: Pacific Ocean: South East | collected 2011
AAAATATAATAGATACTTATTACCTAGGTACGATGCAAATGAATTTAAAAATATCTAAATATCATAAAAAACAACATAAAAAAATTTATAGATCAACAGAATTATTTATTAAATTTATTGAAAAATATGAAAAATTAAATAATAAAACTATTTTAGATTTAGGATGTGGAGCAGGAGCTAACACAATTTATTTAGCAAAAAAATATAAGAATTCTAATTTTATTGGAATTGACCGTAATCTAAATGCAATAAAATACGCACAAAATATGGTTAAAAAATACAAAATTAAAAATTGTAAATTTATATCTGGAAATATTTTAAACTTAAAAAAGAAACCAAGAATCGGCAAAATAGATATTGCTATATCATTTCATTTTTTATCTTTTGTTTCTGAATGGTATGATATGACACTTGGCAAAATTTGTTCATTAAAACCAAATTCTACAGCACATAGTTCCTTATTTTTTGAAGGTTTAGCGGAAGCTAAAATTGATGTTAATGACTTTTCCAAAAGTGAGCTTAAGAAAAGTCCCTACAATATATTTAGTTTAACTAAGATTAAAAATTTTTTAATAAAAAAAAAATATAAATTTTTTAGATCTAAACAGATGGTAATAGATAAAAAAATCATTAAACCGAGACATAAAGGGATGGGTAGTTACACATTAAAACTTAGAAATGGAAAATTAGAATTGAGATCTGGTCCATTGCGTTTACCACATGGATTCTTTTATGCTTCAAAAAAAAATTAAACAACTAAATCTTTTCTATTTAATTTAAATTTCTTTAGATTTTTATCGGATATTTTTTTTAAATCTTTATTTTTTTTTATTATTTTAACTATGTTCAAGTAATTAGGTTTTAATTTTTTTTTTTTTAATAAATATAATATTTTACGTAGTAATTTTAGTTCGTTTTTATAATCTATGCTAAACTTATAACTAGAAAAATTATACTTATTTTTTAATATCATTGTTTTAAACAGTTTAGGATTTTTCCAAAAAAAATTTGTAACATGCTCTTTATCTTCATTTTTATTTGATAATTTATTTAACCTTAACAACGAGTTATATTTATATATTTCAATATCTGTTCCATCAGGAAAAGTGCTTTTATTTGGTGGGTAAGTATTAGAAAAATATTCAAGTTTTTTTTTAAAAAATATTTTTTTCATTTTGTAAATTAAATTTACGTCAACCAATGGGCAATCAGATGTTAATTGAATGATGTTTTTTACAGAAAATTTTTTTGCACAAAATATATATCTTTTTAATACATTTTGTTCAGATCCTCTAAAATATTTAATTTTTTTTTCTTTTAAAATTTTAATTATTTTGTTATCTCTTTTTGATTTCGTTGTTGCTATTATAATATTGTTTTTTGAGAATCTTGTTAATAAACTATCAATCATAAATTCTAAAATAACTCTATGATCTATTTTTTTTAATATTTTTTCAGGATATCTTTTTGATCCAGTTCTAGCTTGAATCAGAATTGCAAATTTCATAAATTATTTTATATAAATTTTATAATTATTTTAATAAACTCTTAAAAGAATTATTTCAACAAATAGAATATGATTGCATTAATAAGTAAAGACGCTGGAGGTGCTGAATTTATTAGTAGGTATATTTCGAGTAAAAAAGAAAAATTTTGTATAGCCGCAACTGGCCCCGCAATTAAAGTATTTAAAAAAAAATTTAAAAATATAAAAATAATTAATAGAATAACTGCAATTAAAAAATCTGATTGGATTTTGTGTTCCACTGGAACTTCAAGTGATTATGAAAAAGATGCAATAATTTTAGCAAAAAAAAATAAAAAAAAAGTAGTGGCATATATAGATCATTGGACGGAGTATAGAAAAAGATTTTTAAAAAATAATAAAATGATTTATCCTGATGAAATATGGGTTAGTGATAAATATGCTTTTAAAATTGCAAAAAAATCTAGGCTGAAAAATGTAAAAATCATGGGCAACCCTTTATTTTCTGACTTTTTAAAATATAAAAAAAAAATGTCTTTATTTAAAAGAAATAATCCAAAAAATAATATTTTATTTCTTTCTGAACCAGTAAGTAAAGAATTGAGAAAATATTATAACGAAATAAAATGTCTAAATTATTTTTTAAACAATTTAGATTTATTTCAAAATAAATTTACAAAAATTCAAATAAGACCTCACCCATCTGAGAGAAAATCTAAATTTTTAAAATTTGCTAAAAATTCAAAAAAAATATTTATATCTAATAAAAATCATATTTTTCAGGATATAATTAATAGCAAAATTATTATTGGAATAAATACTATTGCACTAGTTTTGGGTTTATTAGCAAAAAGAAAAGCAATAAGCTGTATTCCCAGTAAAAAACAATGTGAATTACCACACAAAGAAATTATAAGCTTTACTGATTTATTAAATGATAAAAAAAAATTTAATTAAAACAATAATAATTGGTTTTGGTAAAATTAGTTATGGATATAATGAGTTTAATAAAAAAAATTTTTTAACTCATTATAAAGCTATTAAATTTCATAAAAGTTTTAAACTGTTATCATTTATTGAGCCAAACAAATTACGAAGATCAGAATATTCAAAGAAATTAAAAATAAAAGGTTATGAAAAGCTATCTAGTATAAAAAATAAAATATTTCCAGATTTAGCAATAATAGCCTCTCCAACAAATACGCATATAAAAATAATAAAAGAAATAATTAAAAACCATAAATCAATAAAAACTATTCTTTGTGAAAAGCCTTTTGGAAATAATTATAAATTATCAAAAAAAATATTAGCAGAATGTAAGAAAAAAAGAGTCAAAATTTTTGTAAATTATATTAGAATTTCCGACCCTGGTGTAATTAAAACTAAAAGGATAATAAAAAAATTTTTTAGCAAATCAACTAAAGGAGTAGTTTTTTATGATGGAAGCACTTTAAACCAGTCTTCTCACCTTATAAATTTACTTCAGTATTGGTTTGGTAAAGTTTACAAGGTTTTAAAAATTGAAAGTGACAAATATTTGAAAAAAAAATTAGGTATGAATTTTATGTTAAAATTTAAAAACGCAAACATTTTTTTTATTGGACTTAATATTAAAAAATATACATATATGTCGATCGAGCTTATTTCTAAAAAAGGAAGGTTAGAGTACCAAGATAGAGGTGCCAATATAACTTTACAAAGAACTGAAAAAGATAAAGTATTTGGTGAAGATTTCATGCCAGAAAAAAAATCTATTAAAATAGTGAATGATATAAATAATTATCAATTAAATGTTCTAAAACAATTACTTTTAGAATTAACGGGAAAAAAAAACTTTTTATGTAGCGGTGATAATGCTATTGAAACACTTAATATAATAAACAAAATATTGAAATGAAATCAAATAAATTGGCAATATTTAATGGTCCAAAAACTATTAAAAAAAAATTTAAAAAATATATATCAATAGACCACAAAGAGAGAAGAGCAGCCCTAAAAGTGTTAAACAAAGGTGTCTTATCAGATTTTTTGGGTGAAAAAAGTCCAAAATTTTATGGTGGAGAACAAGTTCAAAAATTTGAAAAATATTTACAAAAATATTTTAATGTAAAACATGCTATTACAACTAATTCTTGGACATCAGGTTTGGTGGCAGCTGTAGGTGCAATAGGTACTGAACCTGGCGATGAAATAATTGTAACTACATGGACAATGTGTGCAACTGCAACTGCAATATTACACTGGAATGCCATTCCAGTATTTGCAGATATAGATGAAGAAACTTATACAATTGATCCCAAATCAATTGAAAAGAATATTTCTAAAAATACTAAAGCGATAATTGCTGTGGATATATATGGGCATCCAACTAAAATGAAAGAAATCTTAAAAATTGCAAAAAAATATAAACTTAAAGTTATTTCTGATAGCGCTCAAGCTCCAGGAGCAAAATATTACAAAAAATTTGCAGGAACTTTTGGTGATATAGGTGGATTTAGTCTTAATTGCCACAAACATATAAATACAGGTGAAGGAGGGATACTTGTTACAAATAATGATAAATACGCAAAGAGATTAAGATTAATCAGAAATCATGCTGAAGCTGTTGTAGACAAAACAGTCAATAATAATACACCTAATATGTTAGGTCATAATTTTCGATTGGGAGAAATTGAGAGCGCTATTGGCTTAGAGCAAATTAAAAAATTAAAATCTAAAGTTAAAAAAAGACAGCAAATTGCATATAAATTAACAAAAGAATTAAAAAAATTAAAAGGTATTAAAACACCCAAAATTCAAAAAAATTGTTCTCATTCTTTTTATATATATGCAATCCAAGTTGATAAAAAAATAACTGGAGTTAGTAAAAAGCTTATTTTTAATGCTTTAAAAGCAGAAGGTATTGAAAATATTCTTGACGAATATTTTAATTTACATTTATTACCTATGTATAAAAAAAAACTTGCTTATGGGACCAAAGGTTTTCCTTGGAATTCAAATATTTGTAAAAGAAATATTAAATATGGAGAAGGTGTTTGTCCTGTTGCAGAAAAATTAAACAAAGAAAAATTAATTTTATTAGAACTTTGCGTACATGAATATTCTAAAAAAGAAGTAGATTTAGTTATCAATTGTTTTAAAAAGGTTTGGTCAAACCTAAATTATTTAAAAAGAATTAAAACTAAATAGTTTTTTTCCAAATTATTATTGAAAAAGGAAGTAATTTATTGGCTCCATACACGTCTTTTTTTTCAAATATTATTTTAATTTTTTTCATTTTTTCAAATTTTTTTAATACTGAAAGCAAATTAATACTATAATCGTTTTTTTTAAAATAATTTCTAATTTTTTTATTTCTTTTTGTATTGTTTAAAAAATGTTCATAAGTCGGCTCAAAATGTATAACGTAATTTGGATACAATTTTAAAATAGATTTAAGAAATTTAGATGTAAGTTTTTTTCTATAAACTAGAGAATAGGAGGTAAAAACTAGTGTTTTTTTAGGAATTTTTAATTTATCTATTTCTTGGTTATAAAAGTCACAAGTATTTACGAATATATTTTTTTTATATTTTTTATAATCAAATAGTAGCAATTTTATTAAATTAATTGCATTTTTAGAAATATCTATTAAGTAAAATTTTTTTTTTCTAAAACTTTTTATTTTATGTAGCTCTAGAGATTTTGAACCATAACCACAGCCTAATTCAGTTACTCCACTTGAGTTTTTATAAAATTTTTTTATTGTATTTAACATAATTTTTTTTTCTTTTTTTAGATATAAAAAATCTTTATCTGTTTTATAAAAAAATTTATCTATATCATGTAAAGAAGGATTTTTTTTTTTGAATTTTTTTAATGCCTGGAAATACTTTTCTTTATCAAATTCTCTTATGACCTCTTTCTTATTTTTTATTTTTTTCATTAATTAAGAATAAGAAAATGGATCTGATATAGCTGAATTAATAAATTTTGAATTTCTAGATAATCTCATGCTAATTTTTTTTATGCTATTTCTTACATAATTGTCTAGATCGATATCGTATTTTAGTTCTAAGATAATATTTCTATTATAATTTTTTATAATATTTTTATCTTTATTATTACTTAAAGATATACTTTCAAGATCATAATCTACCGTTGCTCTTACAAGTCCATTATTTGAAATAAAATAATCTCTATTATAATGCGTAGATAATAGCGGAAAAATTCTTTTATTTAGATTTAATTTATTATTAATAATTTCTTCAATTTTTTCAATATTTTGATCTAGTAAAAATTTCATATTATTCAACTCATTTATTTCACTAACTTTTTTATTTGTTTGAAAACCTTTTTTCGTTTTTATCTCTAATTTTGGATTATTTAGTTTATCTTTTTCTCCATACCATCTTATTCTATATTTTTTTTTTTCAGCTACTCCATCTAAGTTTTCTTTTATTGAAGAATAGTTTAAATCATCAAAATATATTGAATTGACACTTCTATTATCATATTGAAATCTAAAAAGTAAATTAGACCTTAATAGTATATTGGTTACTTCTAGTTCATTTATATTTTTAAAAATCCATTTTCTTTCATACCTGTTAATCTTGTTCATAAAAAAAATCTTTCAAATTTTAATTTAGTAAATCTATTTTTTTTTCATATATTATTGGAATAATATTATTAGTATTTTTTCCATATAAAATACCATTTATATTTATCTGAGATTTTTCATCTTTAATTGAATTTACAATAAAATTTTCTAAGTTTAATTTTTTAACATTCATTATTCCGTGACCATACTCATTTTTTTTTCTATAAGCCGCGAAAGGAATATTGACATAATTCATTTTTATATTAGATGCATTTACAGTTGAACCATCCTTGCTTGCGATTCCTACGTGAGATTTATCTGCGCTAATTTTATTAATATCTAATTTTGAATTTTCTCCTGCGCTAATTAATTTATCTCCGATATTATTAAAATAAATATTTTTAATTTCAATTTTTGATCCAGCGGCATCGATTGCGTCATTATTTATATTTTTAAAAGATGTGTTTTGTATTTTGCCTTCACCAAAATCTATATCGATCGCATCAGATACATTTTCTGAAAATTGAATATTATTTATATTAAAATTTGATCTAATTATATTTATTGCATCTTCAGATTTTATAGAATCAATATTAACATTATTAAAATCAACACTAGTGTTGTTAAAGTTAAGAGAACCTAAAATTATTAATTCTTTATTTAAATTTTTTTCATTTATATTTAGTCCCGATAGATTTGCGAATGATACATTATTAAAAAATGATTTTTCTTCAACATCAGTAATTAGTATTCCACCTCCAAAATTTTGATTTAAGCCAGTTATAATACTTTTGTCTTGACCCCCGCCAACCTCCCATGGAGAGTTTGATATAATAAAAGCTCCATTTGTTAAAATTATTTTTTGACCTGGTTTAATAATAATTTTATTATTTTTTGGTATAAACAAATTTTCATTTATAATTGTATTTTCATTTTTTAAGTAAAGATCATTATTTTTTTTAGAAAAATATTTATAAAATAAATTTTTATTTACATTTTCAGCATAATTAGAATTATGAAAAGAATTTAAATCATTTATTTTTTTTTCAAATTCTTTTTCTTCAATAGCGTCATAAAATACAAAACTTTCGCAACTTAAATCATTCTCTTTTTTATCAATTTTTATTAAAGTATCTTTGTTAAAATGAAGTTGTTTATTAACTGGAATATTAATTTTTTTTTTATAAATATTTCCATCTTTATAACAAACAATATTTTTTATAGAAATTTTTGTAAGAAATGTATTTTGTTCACATTTAATACAGTTTTTAGAAAAAATTTTTACCAGATATTCGCTATCATTTTTTTTAATCATTTGAACATTTTTGCCTAGACCGTTTATTCTCTCTTGTAAGATTTTTGCTCTATAAAATAGATCATTTTTAGAAAAGTAATACAAGCCAGGACCAAAATTTAATCCATTAGCATAAAAAAAGTAGTCTGCATAAATAAAAGAATTTATTTTTTTTATTGGTTTTTTTTTCTTCTTAAGAAATTTTTTTAAAAAATTGTCGGAGCTTAATTTTTTTATATTAACAAGATATTTATTGTAAAAATCTTTATTTAATTCTTCATTATTGTTATAAAAAAACTTTTTAACCCACCAAATTGATGATTTGTCTAATAAAATTTCATTATCAAATGATGAATTGTGTTTATGATAATTTGGATTACTCCTTTGTCCATCAAAAGGAATTGGTTCAAATAATCCATTTATTGGATTGTAATACAGTCTTAAAGTACCTGGGCTCAATGCATGATATGTATAAGTAAGATCAATTACAGCAAAAAATTTTGCAAAAAGCTCCAGATCAAAAGTTTCTTCCAATTTTCTTTCGCCAACTATAAAATCTCTTAGTTTTTTTGAAGCTGACCTCAATAAAAATATATTTTCTTCTTTGTTCCAATATTTGTCATTATATATTTCAAAAAAAGGATCATCCTCATCAACTTTAAATTTTGTAGAGAAATTAACCATGTTATCATCAAAAGCAAAAATAGGGCCATTTCTCCTTTCATTTCTTTCAATTAATTCTTTGCCAAATGTTTCTTCTAAAACATAAAGTCCTTGACTTGTTCCATTTATATAGAATTTAACAAATTCATATTTTAATTTAATCAAACCTAGTTCGCCGGAAATTTCATGAAGTAACCATTCATGTATGTAGTTTCTTACTCTAGGTTTTTGAAGGGAAAATCTTTTTAAACCTAGAATATAATTATTTCTGCGTAAATCTATTTTGTAAGATGATTTTTTTTTTTCTTCAAAATGAATTTTTCTTTCGCCTTTTAACCTTAATTCTGCTTCTTTTTTTTCATTATCAAATATCAAACTCCCTTTTATTCTTGGTATTTCTTCAGAGTTTCCCAAAGTTTCATTTCTAATGGCCTTTTCTCTAAAATTTTCTAGAGTCAATATATCTTCAAAATTTATTTCTAAATCAATTCTTTTTAAAGAATAAAAATTACTTTTTAATGCATCCCATCCAATATCAAATATATATAAATATTCAAATCGACCAGCTTTTGAAAAGTGATCTAAAAAATTATTAATTTTTTTGTTAAAGGCTGTGGAGGTTAGCACAAATACTAAAATTACAAATCCTGCTAATATAGTTGAGATGAAATAAAATAATAAAAATTTGTTAAAAAAAAAAATTTTTTTTGTTTTAAAAGTTTTTGGATCTTTTAAAATCATAAACTCAAGTCACTATTTCGAGCAATAATGACTTTTGAATTTTTATATTCTGATTTCATTTTATCTGTCAAGGTAACTAAATTTTTAAAATTTTCTATTTTTAAATCTAGATTTATATTTGTAGAATCAGAATTTCTAGACATCGAGATAAATTTAACTTGTTTAGATATTTTTGAAATTTTATCTATGATATTATTAATATCATTATCACTGATTTCATGATTTATTATTATTGCTATATTTAAAGTTTCTAAATAATCAATGTTCTTTTTGCTGGATGCTAATGAGTACAAATAGATTATTAACAAAGATAATAATATTCCAAGAATAGTTATTTTAAGTTGGTTAGCGCCACAACCTAGTCCAGCAGCTATTACTAAAAACAAATATACGAGTTCTTCTGGCTCTTTAATTGCTGCTCTAAACCTAACTATTGATAATGCGCCTACGAGACCCAAGGATAAAGCAAGTGAATTTTTTACTATCATTATTACTATGGTAGTTGCCACACCTAGCACAACAAAATTTTTAGAAAATGTTGACCGATTTGAAAGTGTAGTGGCAAAACGAATATAAAATAATTGTATCAAAAAGCACAATATAGCCACAGTGACAAAACTAAGAAAAAAAGATAATAAATCTATCTGTATGATTTCGTTGTTAAAAAAATTTAAATTTTGTTTATTCATTGTCTAAAGTTTTATTATATAAAATAAATTAATATTATTATCTTATTTTAGATTATTTGCATCATTAAGATTAGTTCCTTTTAAATTAGCACCTTTTAAATATGTATTTTTAAATATAGCTCCAGTTAAATCTGAGTCATTTAAATTGGAATTTTTTAAATTTGCATCAGTAAAGTCTACAAATTTTAGATTAGCATCATCTATTTCTGCACCAGATAATTTTGCATTTTTTAGTAAACTGCTTTCAAGATCTGCATAACTCAAATCAACTCCTTTTAAATTTGCATCACTTAAATTTGCATTTCTAATTTTTGTCTTTCTTAGAGTGGATCTTAGTACTACTCCTCTATTAAGAATTCCATCCTCCAAATTAGTTTTTCTCATACTATCAAATTTTAAAAAATTATTTCCTAAATTTAAACCTACAATATTTATACCACTTAGGTTTACTTTACTTAAATTTGCTTGATTTAAATTACTAGAATTTAAATTCACTCCTTTTAAATTTGCTCCATATAAATTAGACTTAAAAAGATTTGCTTTATTTAGATCGGCACCTTCAAAATTTACAAAACTTAAATTAGATTCTTGCAAATCAATTCCTCTTAAATCTTGTCCTTTTAAATTTGCATTTTTTAAATTACATTTTTTACAGTCAAGACCTTGTTTAACTCTTTTTAAATCTTTTTTATCAAATGATGATGCAGGTTTAATTAGTAAAATTAAAAATATTAATATTAAAATTTGTATTTTATAATTTTTTAATTTGTTAAATAAAATCATTTATTCTTCCATTATTTCTTTAGGATTATTTATAAGTTTTGCTAAATACCAAATTATACACACACCTAAGAACCAAAATAAAATTTGCCAAGCCCAAATTGAAGGAATTCCAAAAATCCAACTGGTTATATCGTCAGGTTTTCCAAATATATCATTTCCGACTAAAGCTCCTGGTCCTATTGCAAAAATTAACCAGGCAGACAAAACAATTAACATAGATATTATTTTAATTTTTGTGTTATTTGCTATTGGAAAATATGATTTTAAAAAATCATGAAATTTTTTTTTATGTAAATTTTCTTCAGAATTTTGTGTAACTAAGGATATTACAATTGTAAAAAATAAATTAATTATTAAACCCCAAAAACCAGAGTATATTGTTAATGGCCAAACTCCCCAAGGCAATAAATCTCCAAAAATAAACTGACCTAAATAATCAGTAATTATAACACCAAATATTCCAAGCGCCAAACCTAAGCTTACTCCTTTTTTTGTAAACCATGGAAAGTAACAAATAGATATTAAAGGTACTACCAATTGTAAACTTAAAGAAATTGCAAGTGATCCCATAAGAATTAAAATATCTTGAGAAATTATTATTATTAATAAAGTTATTAAAACTATTACTAATGAAAATATTCTATAAAACAATTTTTGATCATTATCATTCGCCTCAGGTTTAAAATTATTTAAATATATATCTCTTGTTAACATTGAAGCGCCACTTGATATAAATAAAGCCCCAGAAGATTGTGTTGCTGCAACTGCACAAAGTGCTAGTAAACTAAAAAGCATTGGTGATGTATTTTGAAAAATACTAATAATATGCAATACAAGACTTCCTTCTCTAAATTTTCCTATAGAATCTGGTAAAATACTTGAATTAAAAATTCCAGCTTTATTAATTATTGGATCTGCCCCTAAAAGATGTGAACCCATTCCTTGAATAATAATAAATAAAAAAAACACTACACCCATTAATATAGACGATGACCATACTTGCTGAGTTGAAAATGGTTTAGAATTTTTGCTAGAAAACGCAATCATTGAAAAAGCAGGAGAGGCTTGAATTCCTACAAAAGAAATTACATAACTAAATATCATGGCTACAGTCCAAAGTCCTCCAACTGGAGTTTCCTTACCAATTCCTTTAGTCAATTGAATCAAATCTGGGATTGCAAACAACGCAGAATAATTTTTTTCTGGAATTTTGTTCCATTTAGTGCCTTCAACCAAAGCGATTTTTGATAAACCTTCATTTAGTTCACTCCAACCACCAACAAGCTTAAATATAGTTAATCCTAAAACAACAATTCCAAACCAAATAAAAAAACAATGAATGATATCTGCATATGCAATTGATCTTAAGCCACCTAAAGAAATATAGACCAACATAACAATGCCAAGTATTATTGTTATAACTTGCGGATTCCAAATTCCTCCACTTAAAAAATTCAATATTTTACCTGAAGCAGCAAGCTGTATACCCAAAAAAGGTATAGAAAAAAATAATGCTATAATGACAACTAACAATCTTAATGTTTTACTTTGAAAGTAATCAGCGATCATTTCACCTGAGGTTATATATCCATAATTTTTACTAAGTATCCATTGCCTTTTTAAAAGAAAAATTCCAGTTAAGGGTATAATTAATACAATAAAAGAAATATAAGCAGCCTGAAATCCATCTCTAAAAATTATTCCAGGAAATATTAAGAAACTAGATCCAGAAAAAGAAGTTGCTGTAGCAACAACTATAAACAAAAATGGCGGTAAGTTTCTACCAGAAATAAAATAGTCGGCCGAAGTAATGTTTTTTGAAGATCCTTTGAAACCACAATACATACAATAAAAAAAATATAAGATAAAAAAACTTAATAACCATGTAATTTTTATAGACATATTTTTTTATTTTAATACTTATTAAATTTCATTTTGCCATTAAATTTTAATTATTAAAATATTATTTTTCTTTAAATTGATAAAATAACCATATAAAAAGATTAAAACTTCTTGTTTTGAGTGAATATTTGAAAGTATACATTGTTTATATTTAAAAAAAAATATTAAATAAATTCGAATGAATTATTTAAAAAAATTTATTAAATCGTTTTTTGAAAAAAGACTATACAATCTAGGTTTATCACACATACTAAATATAAGAGAAAAATATAATTCAATAAAAAATATAAATCATTTGGATTATAAAATATATTCACAAAATGGTGAAGATGGAATTATAGATTATTTATTATGTAGTTTAAATATTTTGAAACCTAAATTTATAGAAATTGGAGTAGGAGATTACTCAGAGTCAAATACTAGATTTTTTTTTGAAAGAACATCCGCAAAAGGTTTAATAGTAGATTGCATAGATGATTTAAATAAAAAAGTTTCTCAAAATATTAAATTATGGAAAGGCGATTTAAATATTGTTGAAAAAAAAATAACCAGTGAAAATATTGTAAATTTATTAAAAAAAGAAAATTTTTTAGATAATATAGATTTTTTTAGTATCGATATTGACGGCATAGATTATTGGGTAATTAAAGAGATGCCTAAAAATTTTTCTAAAATAGTAGTTTTAGAATATAATTCAACATTTGGTCCTAATTTAGAAATTACTGTTCCAAATTTAATCGACTTTGATAGAACAAATTATCATTATTCAAATCTATGTTATGGAATGTCTATAACTGCTGCAATTAACTTAATGAAGGAAAAAAATTTTTATTTTATTGGAACTAATTTACTAAGAAATAATGCATTTTTTATATCAAATGATTTCAATAAATCAGAATATTTTAAAAATTTAGTTGTTGAAAATTTGCATTCAAGCACAGAATCTAATTTAAGAGAAAGTAGAGATAAAAAAGGAAATTTAAGTTTATTAAGTAGTAAATCGAAAATTGATATTATCAAAGACTGCGATGTAATTGATTTAAGTAAAAATGAAAAGCGTACAACTAAAATTAAAGATTTAATTTAATTATAAATATATGAAAGTTGTTTATGATTATAGTATTTTTTGGTCACAGAGGTATGGTGGAATTACAAGATACTTTTCAAATTTAATTTTTAATTTAGAAAAAAATCAAAACATTAACTGTCAAATAATTTCACCTTTTTATAAAAATAATTACATAAAAAATGAATTAAAAAAAAGCAATATATTTGGGCTTCATATAAAAAAACCTATACCAAAAACATCATTCTTATTAAAAGGTTTTAATTCGTTTTTCTTCAAGCATTTTTCAAATAATTTTAAACCAAATTTAATTCATTCTACCTATTACAACAAAAATATTATTAAAAAAAAACCTATTATACTTACAGTTTATGATTTAATTCACGAAAACATTTCATTGAAAGAAAACAATTTAATTCTTCCCAAAAAGGATGCCATTAAATTAGCAGATCATATAATATGTATTTCTTCCAATACAAAAAAAGATTTACTAGATTTTTATAATGTTGATGAAACAAAAGTATCCGTTATCCATCTTGGTTCAGATCATTTAGATTTTAAATTAGAAAATTTAAAAAAAAATACAGAAAAACCATATATTTTATATGTTGGGTCTAGACACAAATATAAAAACTTTAATTTTTTTTTAGAAAGCATTTCAAAGTCAAACAAAATTCAAAAAGACTTTAGCATTGTTTTATTTGGAGGCGGTAAATTAAACGATCATGAGTTAAAAAGTATAAAAAATTTAAAATTAGAGTTAAACAACTTTAATGTTATTGAAGGAGACGACAATGTATTATTTAGCTTATATAAAAATTCAAGGATTTTTATTTTTCCATCAATAATTGAAGGTTTTGGTTTGCCACTTTTAGAAGCAATGGCCTGTGAATGTCCAGTATTGTGTTCAAATAACAATACCTTTATGGAAATTGCAGGGGACTCAGTAGAATATTTTGACCCTTTTGATGTGGAAAGTTTAAAAAATAAAATGGAAGACACACTTTATTCAGATTCTAGATTAAACACTTTAAAAAAATTAGGAAAAATTAAATCAAAAGAATATTCATGGGAAAAATGCGCCAAAGAAACATTTAAAATTTATTCACAAATGAATTAAATCAATTAATTTATACTTAAAAAAAAAACATGAAAAATATAGCAATAATAATTCCAACTTATAATGAGTTTGAAAATATCGAAAGACTTGTTAAGGAAATTAAAAAACAGGTTCCAAAAAGCACTATATATATAGTCGATGACTCTCGAAAGAATGATATTGGTAAATTAATTTTTAGAAAAAAAATAAAAGCGAAATATTTTCATAGAGGAAAAAAACTTGGAAGAGGTTCGGCAGTTATATATGGACTTAAAAAGGCTTTTTCTCAAAAAAAAAATTCTACTTTTATAGAAATGGATGCTGATTTTTCTCATGAACCAAAAGAATTAAAAAAAAATATTAATTTTTTTAACAAAAAAAATTTAGACCTTTTGATTTCGAGCAGATATCTTAATAATAGTAAAATTATAAATTGGGGTTTATCAAGAAGAATATTTTCAAAACTTGCTAATATACTAGCCAGAAACCTTTTGCGTATTAACATTCAAGATTTTACAAATGGCTATAGAATTTATTCAAAAAAATCTGTAAAAAAAATAATTGGCAAATGCGGAAATATTGGAGATGGATTTATAATTTTGTCAGAAATTATTGTTGTATTACACAATAACTTTTATAAAATTCAAGAAACGCGTTCCACTTTTGTTAATAGAAAAAGAGGAGAGAGCTCAGTAAACTTAAATCTAATTTTAGCTTCTTTTTTTGGTTTAATAAAACTCGTATTTATAAAATATAGGCTAAAATAAGTCTGTTAAAATAGATTGAATATTTTTTTTTGGCTTCCAATTAAGTTTTTTCATTTTTGAATTATTGCAAACAAGACAAGTACTTTTAGATGTTTCTTTAAAAAAATATTTTTTATTAAACTTTTTAAATATTATTTTTATTATATTTGAAATTAAAATTTTATTTCCAGAGCCAATATTATAAATTCCTGTAGCTCTCTTTCTCATTAAAATCGAGATTGCTCTACATATGTCATTTATTGATAAAAAGTCTCTATAATGGTTGACATTATTAAACAATATTATCTTCCTTTTGGATTGCGCTTTATCTAATATAGATGGAATAATGTAGTCTTTTGATTGATTAGTGCTTGTAAAACTAAATATCCTTCCAATACAAAAAGGTATTTTTTTTTTTAATTTTTTTTTTATATAATTTTCTCCTTTTAATTTTGTTAAGCCATATTTTGATATAGGTTTTATAATACTATTTTCAGATAATTTTTTATTTGAAAATTTATATACATGGGAAGTTGAAGAATAAAAAAACCATTTTATTTTTTTATATTTTATAACCTCGTCTACTAATAATTTTGTACCATAAAAATTAACTTTATTTGCTAGTCTATAGTTTTTTTTTACTAATCGTGTTGGGACAACAGCTGCAAGATGAATAATTATATCTATTGAGTAATTTTGAAACCATTTTTTAATATGTTTTTTATTAGTAATATCACCTTTAAACTTTATAAATTTTACTCCAATATTTTTTTTTAATAACTCAGAACCCAAGGAACCCGTGTGACCAGTAATTCCGCAGTTTATCTTTTTAGACTTCATTTATAGATAACAATTTATTTGTAATAAATATTAATTTTTTTTCTGAAATAGCACTAGTATGAATACCAATAAAAAAACCTCTATCTTCTATTTCTTGTGCTGATTTAAATTTTTCCTTATTCTTATGAAGCTTATACAGTTTTATAGATGGTTGATTTAAAAAATTACCACTTATAATTGGTCTTGTTTCTATACCATTTTTATTTAAATAATTTAAAAATTTATTTTTTTTAAACAAAAATTTTTTATTTATTAAAATAGGTAATCCAAACCAACTAGGTTGCAATTTTTTTATTGCATCAATAAAAGTAAATTGATTTGCCCATTTATTTGAATTTTTTATTGAAAAAATAATTTTTTTTCTATTTTCGGATCTAATTTTTTTAAATTTATTAAATCTTTTGAATTGACTATATCCAATTGCTGCTGAAATTTCGCTAGGTCTAACATTAAATCCTGAATTAATAAAATTAAAATTATTTTTTTTATTATTTATACCTCTATCCCAACCGTGAGCTCTTAAGGAATTTATAATGTTATAGTCATTTTTATTATTGCAAATTATCATTCCACCTTCACCGCTCGTTATTTGATGAGAGTAGTAAAATGAATAAGTTCCAAAATCTCCAAAATTACCTAAAAACTTATTACCGTATTTTGATCCAAGAGACTCACACGTATCTTCAATTAAATAAATTTTTCTTTTTTTTACAATTTTATTTAATTCATTCATGTTTGTTGAGTTTCCAAGTACATGGACAGCCATTATTAGTTTGGTTTTTTTGGTAATTTTTTTTTTAATTTCCTCTATTGAAATATTTAAAGTATTAACTGATACATCTACAAATTTTGGAGTTAATCCAGCTTGAACGACCGGCCACAATGAAGTAGACCAACAAAGAGCAGGTATCAAACATTCATCACCTTTTTTTAATCTATTTTTTTTTAAAGGGTTTACTAATGCAAAAGTTGCAAGTAAATTTGCTGAAGATCCTGAATTTACCATTAAAGCATATCTTGCACCCATATATTTAGCAAATTCAATTTCAAATTTTTTAGTTAATTCTGACATTGTAATTTTTTTTGATAAAAGAATTTTTATTCCACTTATTATATCTTCGTTAGAAAACGAATTAGGAGATAATAGATAATTACTAGAATCCTTTTTTTCGTATTTATCAATTAGCTTACTTAGATATTTTTTTTCTTTTAATTTCATATTCTTGTTGTAAATATATCATTCAAAAAACTTTATGATTTTATCATTTTATTTTTGTAGCACTGGGTAAGCTATATCATTAGTGGTTAAATCTAAAATATATTTTGAGAATTATTACATATTTTATTTAATTTCAAACTATTTAAATAGTAAATAAGATGAAAAAAAGAACAGCATTAATTTTTGGTATTAGCGGTCAAGATGGCTCATATTTAGCACATTTATTACTACAAAAAAAATATAATGTAATTGGTCTTACAAGAAATATTTCGAAAAATAATTTATTTAGACTTAAAAAGCTTAAAATAATTAATAGGATTAATATTTTAAAAGGTACTGCATTAAATAAGAAATTCTTAAATAAATTAATAAGAAAAAACAAAAATATTAAAGAAATTTACTACTTGGCAGGTGACTCTTCAGTCACGAATTCATTTAAACATCCTGATATTTCATTCAAAACTAATGCAATTGGAATACTAAATATATTAATTTCAGTGAATAAATATAATAAGAAAATTAAAATATTTAATGCTACATCAGGGCAGTTCTTTGGTAATAACAAAAAAAATAATTATAGCGAAAAATCAGTTATTAATCCTCAAAGTCCCTATGGAGTTGCAAAAGCGACTGGGCACATGTTTATAAAAATTTTTAGAGAGAGTTATAATTTATATTGTTGTAGTGGAATTCTTTTTAATCATGAATCTCCATTAAGATCTAATGATTTTGTAACAAAAAAAATAATCAATACATCAATTAAAATTAAAAAAAATAAAAATATCAAACTTTATTTAGGTAATATTGATATTTATAGAGATTGGGGTTGGGCTCCCGAATATGTAAAAGCAATGTGGTTAATGTTACAACAAAAAAAACCAAACGATTATATAATCGGCACTGGAAAAAAAAATAGTATAAGAGAATTTGTTAATGAAGTTTTTAGATTGTTAAAAATTAAAAAAGATAAATTAAAATCAAATACTAAAGAATTTCAAAGAAAAACTGATATTCATAGTTATAAAGCTGATATAAGTTTAATAAAAACAAAACTTAAATGGAAGCCAAAAGTAAACTTTAAACAAATTGTTTTTAAAATGGTAAATGATATTTTATTTTAAACTATGAAAATTTTAATTACAGGAGCTGCAGGTTTTATAGGTTTTAGTTTTTCAAAATTTTTATTAAAAAATACAAATTACAAGATAATTGGTATTGATAATTTAAATAATTATTATTCAACTAAAATTAAAACAGAAAGATTAAAAGTTTTAAAAAAATTTAAAAATTTTAAATTTATAAAATTAGATATAAAAAATAAAAAAAAAGTTGATTTAATATTTAAAAAAAAAATAAATGCTGTATTCCATTTTGCTGCTCAAGCAGGTGTTAGGTATTCTTTAAAGCATCCAAGAACCTATATTGAAAATAATATTGCAGGTTTTTATAATATATTAGAAAATTCAGTAAATCATAAAGTTACCAAAATGTTTTATGCATCATCTAGCTCAGTTTATGGAGATAGTAAAAAATTTCCATTGTCAGAAAATAATCATATTAATCCAAAAAATATTTATGGTTTAACAAAAAAAATTAATGAAGAAATTTCAAATTTGACCTTAAAAAATAACAAAATATCCATAATAGGTCTTAGGTTTTTTACTATTTTTGGTGAATGGGGAAGACCAGATATGCTTATTTTTAAGTATCTTAAATCGGCTTTTAATACTAATGAAAAATTTTACTTAAATAATTACGGAAATCATACAAGAGACTTTACTTATATTAATGATGTAAATAAAATTTTATATAAATTTTTATTAAAAAAACATTCTTCTAAACACCAAGTTTTTAATATTTGTTCAAGTAATCCAATTAAAATTACTAATACTTTAAATTTAATTAACAAAATAATTGAAATAAAACCAAGGATAATTAAAAGATCATTTCAAAAAGCCGATGTTTTTAAAACGCATGGCGATAATTCAAAAATAAGAAAATATTTAAAATTTAATAAATTTACTAATTTTAAAACATCAATTTTAAATACTGTTGAGTGGTATAAGAAAAATTGGAGAATATTTGTTTAAAATATAAAATAATAGTTATACAACTTTTAATATGATTGAAAAAAAATCAAATAAAAAAATTTTTATAGCAGGACATAGGGGGATGGTAGGGACATCTTTAACAAAATTTTTTAAAAGAAAAAAATTTGGTAAATTAATTACTATAAATAGATCGCGTTTAAATCTTGAAAACTATAATCAGGTAGAAAAATTTATAAGAAGAAAAAAACCAGATATAATTATAAATTGTGCTGGTCGTGTAGGTGGAATTATGGCAAATTCTACCTATCCGATTGAATTTTTGTATGAAAATATTTTAATTCAATTAAATTTAATTAAAAGTGCTTATAAAAACAATATTAAGCATTTTATAAATCTTGGAAGTTCTTGCATTTACCCAAAAAATGCCAAGCAACCCATTAAAGAAGAATATTTGTTGTCTAGCAAATTAGAAAAAACTAATGAAGCTTATGCTTTAGCTAAAATTATTGGATTAAAAGCGTGCGAATACTATAATCAACAATATAAAACTTCTTTTATAACTATAATGCCATGTAACCTTTATGGACCCAACGATAATTTTAATTTACAAAATAGTCATTTTTTACCAGCATTAATAAAAAAATTTGCAAAAACAAAAAAAAAGGTTGAAATTTGGGGGTCGGGCTTGCCAAAAAGAGAAATTATGTATGTAGATGATATTTCATCTGCAATTTTTTTTATAATTAAAAAGAAACTTTCAAAAGATAAATTTTTAACAAATTATATTAAAAGATCCTCTGTAATTAATGTAGGTAGTGACAAGGAGTACTCAATTAAACAAATTGCTAATATAATTGCTAAAATTACGAATAATAAATCTGGACTAAAATTTAACAAAAAATATCCAGATGGAACACCAAGAAAAATTTTAGACAATAGAACAATTAAGAAGTTAGGATGGAAATCAAAAGTTTCTTTAGAAGAAGGATTAAAAAAAACACTAGATTGGTATAATAAAAATTATAAGAAATAAATAAATCAATTGGAAAAAAATTATAAGATTTCAATAATTACTGTTACTAAAAATTCTGAGAAATTTTTAGAAGAGTGCATATTAAGTGTGCAAAATCAGTCCTACAAAAATTATGAACATTTAATCATTGATGGTAATTCTACCGATAATACGATTAATGTAATCAAAAAACATGAACAAAAACTTGCTTACTGGATAAGTGAAAATGATAAAGGTTTATATGACGCTATGAACAAAGGTATTAATAAGTGTTCAGGTGACATTATTGGAATTCTGAACTCAGATGATGTTTATTATGATCAAACATTAAAAATAGTAAATGATTATTTTAACAAAAATAAAGATTTAGATTTTTTATTTGGAAGCGTTTACAAATATAAGTTACTACATGGATATAATCCAAATAAGATCAAATGGAGTTTTGGTTTTTATACAACTCATTCAGTTGGTTTTTTTATTAAAAAAGAGTCTCAAATAAAAATTGGTCCATACAGTCTAAAATATAAAAATTCATCAGATTATGATTTATTTTATAGAATGATTGTAAAATACAAAATGAAAGGAATGGCCACAAAAAAAAATGAAATTTTTGGTAAATTTAGAGGAGGTGGATTTTCATCTAATTTTACATATTTAGAATTTTTAAAGGAAAATACTCAAATTAGAATTGATAATGGACAAAATATTATATTAGTCTACATGATATTTTTAATAAGATTTATTAAAAATATTCGAAAAGTATTTAAAATATAATTTAAATAATAATTAATTATGAAAAATAAACCATTAGTAAGTGTTATAATCCCTTATTTCAGAAAAAAACATTTTTTAAAAAAAACAATTAAATCGATAATTTCTCAAACATATAAAAATTTTGAAATAATATTAATTTATGACGATCAAAACTTGGATGATTTATCTTATGTAAAAAATTTAATAAAAAAAGTTAAAAGTAAAAAAATTATTTTAAATAAAAAAAATATAGGACCAGGACTTTCTCGCAATAAAGGAATTTTAAAATCAAGTGGAAATTATATAGCTTTTTGTGATGCGGATGATATTTGGAAAAAAAATAAGTTGTTTAAACAAATATCGCATATGCAAAAAAATAATCTTGATTTTAGCCATACCAGTTATTCTGTGATTGATAAATATTCAAAAAATGTTGGTTCTTTCAATATTAAAGAAAAATTAAGCTATAAAAATTTGATTAAAAGTTGCGATATAGGGCTTTCAACAGTTATTGCAAATAAAAGAATTTTTCTCAAAAATAAATTTACATCTTTAAAAACTAAGGAAGATTATCTTTTATGGTTAAAGTTGTTAAAAAAGAAAAAATACATACATGGTATAAATGAACAATTATCTTCTTGGAGATCATTAGAAGACTCTTTGTCTTCCTCTTTAAGTCAAAAATTATCTGACTCTTTTAAACTTTATTATAAATATGAAAAATATAATATAATATATTCGCTTTTTTGTGTATTAAGACTTAGTTATTTTGCTCTAATAAAAAAAATTCAAATGAAAGGCTATTTATAGTGAAAGAACTTACTTTAGTTATTCCAGCAAAATTTGAATCTGAGTCGTTACCAAAAGTTTTGACTGAATTAAATAAAATTTCCGTAAAGATAATTGTTGTAATGCCAAAAGATGATTTATTAACTTTTAATTCTGCAAAAAAATTTAATTGTAAAATAATTTTTCAAAAAAAAAATGGATATGGTAGCGCTCTCAAACAAGGCATACTTTCTGTTAAAACTAAATATTTTTGTATTTTTAATGCAGATGGTGCTTTTAATCCAAAATATCTAAAAAAAATGGAAAAAATATTGAATAAAAAAAATGATTTTGTTTTTAATACTAGGTATGAAAAAAATGCCGGTAG
>MDTG01007167.1_pt1 | contig 22074 bp, 19 predicted proteins | sample 811421 | NCBI WGS metagenome assembly MDTG01 (sample SAMN05326645, study PRJNA326480) | marine metagenome | isolation source: seawater | place: Pacific Ocean: South East | collected 2011
GGAAAGAATCCAATAATTATTCTGATTCATTTAGGTTCGTTTTTTCAACAGATACTTTAAAAGGATTTGAAGATGCAAGTCAAAATGCATTAAAAAACTCAGGAGATTATTTTCCTGGCTTTATCCAAGTATATCCTGATGGAAGTGCTCAAAGATCTATGAATAATTTTGAAAGTTTTGATAAACTAATTTTCTTTACAAAAAATCTAAGTTATAATAAAAATGGAAGTGATCTTGAGGAAGTTAAAGAGAATATTATATCCTCTGTTTTGCCATATATTGAGAATCCTGATGATTTAGTTGCTAGTAAATTTCTTACACCCAAAGATTTAAATGAAATCTTTTTATTTCCAAAGGGTAATATTGATCATTCAATGCTCAAAGGAGAGCAAAATTTTGATAAGCGGACATTAAGTTTAAACGATAAAAATTTTTATTCTTATTATGATTATGAGAACATATACTATTGTGGTGCTGGAAGCTTTCCATGTGGAAGTGTAGCAGGGACGCCTGGCTATATGTGTTCTAAGCAAATAATAAGATCAAAAAATAAAAAATGAAATTTCTTATAATTCCAGATAAATTCAAGGGTTCATTATCATCATCACAAGTAATAGATTCTCTAGAAAAGGGAATTAGAAGATTTGATAGATCAGCAAAGTTTAAATCAGTGTCAATCTCAGATGGAGGAGATGGGTTTCTTGCTTCATTAAATAAAATATTAAATCTTGATGAAATTAAACTGATGGGAAGAGATAGCTTGATGAGAGAAATTGAAACTTCATACCTTATCAGTAAAAAAAATAAAACAGCTTACATAGAACTTGCAAAATCTTGTGGAGTTTCTTCACTTAAACAAGAAGAAAGAAATCCACTAGTTACAAGTACTTATGGAACAGGGGTTGAAATTAATCATGCCTTAAAAAGTGGAATAAAAAAATTAGTCATTGGTTTAGGCGGAAGTAGTACAAATGATCTAGGATTAGGAATTATGTCAGCACTTGGAGTAAAATTTTTAGATAAAGATGAAGTTAACCTTATTCCAAATGGATCTAACCTCTCTAAAATTTCAACTATTATTTTTGATTGTGATATTAAAGAAAAAATTAATAATGTAGAATGGGAGGTAATAAACGATGTTAAAAATGTAACTTTTGGTATAAATGGTTGTGCTATGGTTTATGCCTCTCAAAAAGGAGCTTCAAAAAAAGATATCAAATATCTTGAAGAATCTGGCTTAAAAATTCACAAATTACTAATAAACTTATTCAATAAGGACTACTCAAAACTAAAGGGCTCAGGTGCTGCTGGTGGAACTGCATATGGGTTAAAATTATTTACTGATTGTAAATTTTCTAATGGTATTGAGTTTATTTTCAAAAAAACTGACCTAGATAATTTTTTATTAAATGAAAAATATGATTATGCTATTACTGGCGAAGGTCAGATCGACTCTCAAACACTAAATGGTAAAGCTGTTGAAAGCATATTAAAAAAACTCAACAAATACAAAATTCCTATTATAATTGTATGTGGAAAGAATAAAATTAATATAACCCAGCTTAGTAGTTACAATGTCAAATCTATAATATCGATTTCATCAAAAGATAGAATTGAAGATTTAGTTATGAAAAATGCATCTAAGTATTTAGAGGAGGATATCTATCAATATTTTAAAAATTAATACAAATGTTAAAATTAATTTTTGCTCTTTCAATTATTTTTTTTTTGTCAGTTAGATTTAAAATTAAACCATATTTAACTCTTTTTACAGCAGGATTAATCTCTGGATTAATTTTAGAAATTTCATTTTTAGATTCAATCTTATTGATATTTGAAGGATTTAAAAGTATAATTTCGGCTATTGGTCCGATAATTATAGTTGGTACAATTTTAGGAATTTTTTTACAAAAAGGTGAATTGACAAAAAAAATGGTAGGCTCATTTATTTCATTTTTTGGCTTTAATAAAATTCCGATTACTTTAAATATTTTTGGATTCTTAATATCCATACCTGTCTTTTGCGATGCAGCATTTATTTTAATGTCATCTATTATTAAGGAATTAGCTGATGTCACTGGAAAAAAGATAATAATTTTAGCAATTTGTTTAGCAACTGGTTTATATTCTGCACACGTATTTGTTCCTCCAACACCTGGCCCAATAGCAGCAGCAGCTATTCTTAAAGCAGATATAGGATTACTATTAATAGTTGGATTACTTTGTGGTATCTTAGTTTCTTTGGTAGGATATTTTTGGATTAGATTTTTTTTTCATCAAGACTTTAAAATAAGTGTAAAAGACTTAGATGTTAAAATATATAATTATAAAAAATCTTTAATTATCTTTTTCCCTATTATTATTCCTATAATATTAATTTCATTATCTACAATAATAAAATATCCGCTAATTAATGAATCTGAAAGTTTAATTTTAAGCTCAATTATATTTCTTGGAAAACCTGAAATAGCGTTGTTAGTGGGGGTTATTATTTCATCATTTTTTATAAAAAAAACTAATATAAGTGAAACTCCTAAATGGATATTAGATTCCTTGAAAAAGTCATTCGATATTTTATTAATTACTGGAGCAGGTGGTGCATTTGGATTTATAATAAGATCATCTGGTTTAATTGACTCGATTGATTTAAATAATGCTAATGGTTTAATTAGTGTAATAACAGTATTTTTAATTGCAGCAACTATTAAGACTATTCAAGGATCATCTACAGTTGCATTAATTACAACATGCGCACTAGTAGCTCCATTAATTGAATCCATTGAAACTGTATCTGAGATTGAAAAAGTAATATTTATAATTTCTATTGGCTCAGGAGCTATGACAATTTCCCATGTAAACGATAGTTATTTTTGGGTTGTTTCAAAATATTCAAATTTAAGAATGAATGAGGCAATTAAATTCTTTTCAACTGCTACCCTAGTTCAAGGATTATTTGGTCTTATTATTTCAATTACACTTTATATTTTTCTAACTTAGTTACTAAATCAAAAATTTTTAATTTTTAATATGATTCTTTCAATGACTGGGTTTGGGAGAAAAGAGGAGACTATAAACAATAAAAAAATTATAATCGATATTCGGACTCTTAACTCAAAGTATTTAGACATAAATTTTAATGTTCATGAATCATTTCATTTTATTGATGAATACCTGAGAAGAATTTTAAAGGAAAAAATAATAAAAGGTAAGGTCGATATTACCTTAGATGTTCAGGATTTAAGTGAAGATATAATAATACCATATGATAAATCAAAAATTAAATTATATATAAGAGAGCTTAAAAAGGATTTTAAAATTAATGAATCTGATATAATATCAAGTATGTTAAATGATAAAGCTTATTCAAAATCAAATATTAGTTTTACTAAGAATGAAGAAAGCAGAGTCAAAGTATTATTTAATAGTGTTATAGATGAACATTTAAAATATAGAAAAATTGAAGGAGAAGCAATTTTTAAAGATTTAAATAAAAGTGTCCAGATAATTTTAGCTGAAATAAAAAAAATTTTAGCTAAAGATTCTAAAAGGATTAATGATAAGAAAAAAAAGTTTAGAGATTATTTCAGAGAACTCAATTTAGATTTTGATAAGCAAAGACTAGAGCAGGAGATTATATACTACATTGAAAAATTTGACATAAATGAGGAGATTATTAGGTTAAGTCATCATTTAAAATTTTTTGATTCTGAAATGAAATCAAAATCATCAAAAGGCAAGAAATTATCATTTATAGCGCAAGAAATTGGAAGAGAAATTAATACAATAGGATCAAAAGCTAATAATTTTAAGATTCAAAATGCAGTCGTAAATATGAAGGAAGAACTTGAAAAAATAAAAGAAAATATTTATAATATATTATAAATGGACAAAAAAAAACTTATTGTTTTCTCAGCTCCTTCTGGAGGAGGTAAAACAACTTTGGTTAGATACATAGTTGATAGATTTAATAATACTGAATTTTCTATTTCTGCAACATCAAGAGATCCAAGGGGTAAAGAGATTGATGGTATTGACTATTATTTTTTGAGTAAATCAGAATTTAAAAAAAACATAGAAAAAGGAAATTTCATTGAATATGAAGAAGTTTATGGAGGGCTTTTATATGGAACTCTAAAGTCAGAGATAGATAGGATTTGGGGAAAAAATAAAATTGTAGTATTTGATATTGATGTAGTAGGCGGCATAAATATTAAAGAAAAATTTCCTGATAAAACTCTATCTATCTTTATCATGCCGCCAAGTATTGAAGTCTTAAAAAAAAGGTTAATTGATAGAGGTGATGTTTCACCTGAACAAATTAAGATAAGAATTCAGAAGGCAAAAAATGAAATTAATTTTGCATCAAAATTTGATAGTATTATCGTTAATAATGATTTAAATGAATCAAAAGAAATTGCTTTTTCTTTAATTAAAAAATTTTTAAAAAATGAGTAATGTTGGTTTATATTTAGGGACATTTAATCCGATCCATAATGGTCATTTAACCTTAGCAAAATATTTTTCAAACCTTACAGAATTAGATGAAGTACTCGTCGTTATAAGCCCTCAAAATCCTTTTAAAGAGGATGAAATTATGATGGAAGATAATTTAAGGCTTAAAATGGTAGAAACAGTATTCAAGAATTATAGTAATATTAATGTTTCAGATATTGAATTTAAAATGTCTAAACCAAATTTTACAATTGATACATTAAAAGAGTTTAAAAGAAAACATAAATTTAATAAATTAATATTACTAATTGGAGAGGACAATTTAGTCGGATTTAATAAATGGAAAGACTACAAAAAAATAGTTGAAATTGCTCAAATATATGTTTATCCTAGAGATACAGCTCAAAAAATACCAGATGAAATTTTGTCTAACAGTAACATTAAACTTGTTGATGCCCCAAAGATTAAGATTTCAAGTAGCCATATCAGGGAGTTAGTTAAATCAAATCAAAAAATTGATAATTTAGTTCCAAAAGAGGTATTAAAATTTATTCATACTCCTAAACAATAGAGTTTATTATATCAATTAATTTTTCTGTTAATTTTTCTCGAGACAAAGAGTCTATATTTTTAGGAATTTTCTTGCCGAATTTTCCATCTGACCATTCTTTATATTCGTTTTGAATAAAATGTACTACTTTGTTTATATCATTTCTACTTGCACTAAATGACTTTGGAGAACTCTCAAGTATTATATTTGACTCTTCAGCTGATTCTGCAAAATTTATAATTGGAGATCCTGAAGCTAAATACTCTATTAATTTACCAGATATCATATCTGTTTCCTCAGTCTTTAAATAGTTAAAGTTAATTAATAAATGAGATGATTTTATAATGCTTATTGCTTCATCATGATCTACATAACCCATATCAATTAATTTCACTTTACTTGAGAATAACATTTTAATTTCATTTTCAATTTTTCCAGCCATTGTTAAAACTAATCTCATTTTATTATGATGGATTTTTAATTTATCCAGTATTTCATTGAAAATTTCATAATTATGATTTTTTGACAAAACACCTGTAAAAACAATATTAAATTTATTTGGTTTTGACTCCTCTATTTTATCATAACTAAGTTTATCATATCCATTATAAATCTTATAAATTTTATCTGAATTAGAAATTTTATTTGAAATTATATTTTGGTATCTTGAACCAACAGTGGTAATTATAGAATCTGCTGATTCTAAAACCTTTTTTTCAAACTTATCATTTAATTTTTTTGATATATTAAATCTAAATCTATTTTTTAAATAGAAAAGTTCAGACCATGGATCTCTTAAGTCTACTATCCATTTGAGTTTGTAAATATTATGAATTTTTTGTCCAATTAGGTGAGTCGAATGTGGGGGACCAGTTGTTATAACCAAATCAATTTTATTATTTGAAATAATTTCTTTTGCTTTCTTAAAAGCAAATCTATTCCAACCTATCCTAGAATCTGGTATAAACAAATTAAGTCTCAAAAAGGAAGCTATTTTGTCAAATAATGTCTCATTTGGAATGTAAGACTGAGGTATGCTTCCAGATTTATTGCCAGATTTAATCATAGAATACAGACTTAAAATATCAATGCTCTTAGTCTTGTAGGTTTCAATATTATTTACTTGATTAATTAGTGAATAATCATAAGAATTGTATGAAGCATATTTTGGATCAACTGTAACAACTACTGGATTGAATCCATTTTTCTTTAAATATTTTGCAAAATAGACCCATCTTTGAACACCTGATCCACCTGATGGGGGCCAATAATATGTTAATATTAAAATATTCACTTATATAACCTAATTTAATTTTAATTGAACTCCTATCCCAAATACTTCTCTGACTTGTAGTCTTTCAATGGCATTATCATCATAGATTAATTGAAGAACTAGCTGAGTTGAAAGAAGTGGGGTGACATCAATATCAATCTGAGCTAAATAATCTAAGTCAATATTAGATGGGTTTTCTAAATAATTTGAAAATAATTTTAAATCTTGTTTATAATTAATGTTGTCAATCAATTTACCCTCGGAGTGAAAAGTTAAGTTGGCTCCAAGTTCATATCTTGATGACTTACCCTGTTGCACTCCAAAATACTTATCGTTACCTTCAAGGTCGTTGGTAAATTTTTTATTTACTAAAATTAATCTAGATGCTATAGGAGAATAATTCAACCATAGTTTCTCGCTTTTCTTCCAAAGGAAACCAGAACCTATTTGAAAATAAGCTGGTGAAAAAATCTTGGTTGTAAGCTCTCTAATTTCATTATTTTCAGAATCTTTTTTGTATTTATAACCATTTCCGATTTGGGATGTAAAATTGAAAAAAGCAGAAAAAGATAAATTTTTGCTAAACTCTTTTCCAAGAATTGACTGTACTAATATCCTGTCATCTATTTTTCGTGCAAAAGGTGCATTTTTATATTTTGCCAGACCATAAGCAGATTCAATATTAGTTAACCAATTCCATCCTTTATCTTTTAGCTCCCATTCATAGTCAAACTTCAAGGTTCCTGAGAAGTTATTGGTACCTCCCCCAACCCAATTACTAAATCCGGTTTGGTTTAATAAGACTGCTACATTTCCTCTTTTTGACCATAATGAGTCTTTTTTGACATTTTCTTGAGAGTAAAGACAGATTGAATTTAATAATGCTAACAAAAGAAATTTCTTCATTGAATCATTACATAAATCCAAGTTCAAGTTTAGCCTCCTCACTCATAAGGTCTTTTGTCCATGGTGGATCAAAAGTAATTTCAACTTCAGCAGTTTTTACTTCATCTATTGATCTAATCCTCTCCTCAACTTCCTTTGGTAAAGACTCTGCTACAGGACAATTTGGGGATGTTAGGGTCATCATAATTTTAACTTCATAATCTTCATTAATAAATACATCATAAATTAGACCTAATTCATAAATGTCAACTGGTATTTCAGGATCAAAAATTGATTTTAGTTCAATCACAATTTTTTCTCCTAAATCTTTTGTATTAATATTTTTCATTATTTACTTTTTGCATCAAATGCTATAGCATAAATTTTTATCTGTTTAATCATAGAGAGCAATCCATTAGCTCTTGTTTGCGATAAATGACTATTTAAACCTATTTTATCAATAAAATCTATATTAGCATTAATAATATCTTTTGGTTTGTGTCCTGAGAAAACTCTTATCAAAAGAGATATAATCCCTTTTGAAATTATCGCATCACTATCAGCCTTAAATATAACTATGTTATTATCAAAAGTTGAGTTAAGCCAAACTTTACTTTGGCAACCTTTTATTATATTTGAATCAATTCTATCTTTTGTGTCAAATTGAGGTAGATTTTTTCCTAGATCAATTAAATACTGATATTTCTCAGACCAATCCTGAAAAAAGTTAAATTCATCAATAATTTGGTTCTGTATTTCTTGAATACTGTGCACAGTCAAAATTAATGAATTATCCCAACATTTTTGTAGCCTTTTTTAAAGCATCTATAAATAAGTCAATTTCACTTTTTGTATTATAGAACGAAAATGAGGCTCGAATTGTCCCAGGTATATTAAAACGATCCATAATTGGTTGAGTACAATGTTGACCTGTTCTAACTGCAATACCAAATTGATCTAGAATTGAGCCTACATCAGAGGGATGATTATTTCCTACATTGAAAGAAATTACAGATATTTTATTTTCAGTATCTCCATAAATCTTGATGTTTTCAATTTTTTTTAGATTTTCAGTTGCATAATCTAAAAGATTTTTTTCATACTTTTCAATATTAACAAATCCTATTGAATTCATATATTCAATAGCAGCTCCAAAACCAATAACACCTGATATATTTGGAGTACCAGCCTCAAATTTGTGGGGGAGATCAGCGTATTCTGTTTTTTCAAAAGTAACATTTGATATCATCTCACCACCTCCCTGGTATGGTGGGAGAGATTTGAGAAGTTCCGACTTTCCATAAAGAAATCCGACACCTGTAGGACCACATAATTTATGAGCAGATGCAACATAAAAATCTACTCCTAGATCTTTCAAATTAATTTTGATGTGAGCTGCTCCTTGTGCACCGTCAATTAAAACTTTACTATTGTTTCTGTGTGATAAATTAATTATTTCCTTAATTGGATTTACAGTTCCTAGTGTATTTGATACATGATTTATAAAGACAAATTTAACTTTTGGGGTAAGTAAAGATTTAAATTTATCCATATCAAGTGTACCTTCATCGGTAATTGGAATTACTTTAAGTTTAGATCCTGTTTTTTTGCATAGCATTTGCCATGGTACAATATTTGAATGATGTTCCATCTCTGATACAATTAGTTCATCATCAGACGAAAGAAAGCTTTCTAAACCAGAGGATATTATATTTATTCCGTGTGTAGTACCAGAAGTAAATATTATTTCATGATTGTGAGATGCACCAAAATGATTTTTAATGATCTCTCTTGAATTTTCATATTTATCAGTTGCGTCAGCGCTAAGTGAATGAAGACCTCTGTGTATATTAGAATTATAATTCTTGTAATAATCGGAAATAACTTCAATTACTTGAGTTGGAGTTTGGGATGTGGCAGCATTATCAAAATAAATGAGATCCGTATTGTTGACTTTTTTATTTAGTATAGGAAAGTCCTCTCTTATTTTATATACGTCAAACATCTATAAATCAAATCCTAAATTAACTCCAAGTTTTCTGGAGATTAATGAGTTTATTCTCTTCTTTAAATTTGGAATTTTAACACTTTCCAATACATTATTCGCAAATCCATATGTAAGGAGTGCAATAGCTTCTTTTTCTGGAATACCTCTAGATTTTAAATAAAATAGAGCTTCTATATTGAGTTGTCCGACAGTACATCCATGAGAACATTTAACATCGTCAGCAAAAATTTCTAATTGTGGTTTAGTGTTAACCTTTGATTTATTATCAATAAGAATATTATTATTCTGCTGAAATGCATTTGTTTTTTGAGCAATTTTATCCACAAATATTTTACCATTGAAGACACCAACTGATCTTTCAGAAAAAATTCCTTTATAGTCTTGATGGCTTTCGCAATTTGGCATTGCATGATTAACTAGAGTGTTATGATCTACATGTTGATTTCCTTCGAGAATTGTTAATCCTTTCAAGGTTGACTCAATATTTTCACCCTTGTGGTAAAAGTTCAAATTATTCCTTGTTAATTTGCCACCAAAAGAAAATGTATGAACCCTTACATTACTGTCTCGCTTTTGATCAATATATGTATTATCAATTAAATTTGATGTATTAAGATCATTTTGAATTTTATAAATATCTATAAACGAGTTTTGCTCAGCATATATCTCAGTTAAAGAATTAGTTACGCCATCATTTGCTTTCAAGCTTTGATGCCTCTCAATAATTTCAACAGTTGCATTTTCCTCAACTATAATCAAATTTCTGGGCTGAAGCCACAATGGCTTATTATTTCCTGTAGAGAAATGCATTATTTGAATTGGATCTTCAGGCTGAATATCTTTTGGAATAAAAATATATGCACCCTCTTGAGTGTATGAGGTATTTAATGATGCTAGACTCTCGTCTTCGGGAACAGCTTTATTAAAGTATTTTTTAATAGTTTTTTTATACTTTGGCTTAGCAAGGGCTGCAGATAAAACGCAGATATCCATTCCATCATGAGTTGTTTTAGATAAAAATGGGTTAAATATCCCGTCTACAAAAACAATTTTGTAGGAATCGATATCATTTAGAAAATATTTTTTTACATCCCTAAGCTCTAAAACACTATTCTTCTTAGAAGAAAGACTATAGTTTTTTTGAGTAATAGATTTTAAAGAAGTGTATTTCCAAGACTCATCTTTTTTTGATGGAAAGCCTTTTTTTTCAAATCTCTTTAGAGCATTTTTTCTTTCAGAGTGAATTGGATTTAGTAAATCTAAATCTTGTTCAAATGCAATAAATGAATCAAGTATTTTTTCATGAAAATCCATTATTATTTTTTTGTGTTTTTTAACCAATCATATCCAATATCTTCTATCTTTTTTGCAAGATCTTTATTTCCTGATTTAACAACTTTACCATCCATAACTACGTGGACTTTATCTGGCACAATATAATCAAGCAATCTTTGATAATGAGTTATCACTAGAACCGAATTATCATCATTGCTACACTTAATAACTCCATTTGCAACAATTTTAAGAGCATCAATATCTAATCCGGAATCAGTCTCATCCAAGACAGCTAATTTAGGCTCCATCATTGCCATTTGAAAAATTTCGTTTCGCTTTTTTTCACCACCAGAGAATCCCTCGTTTAAAGATCTTGATAAAAAATTTGAGTCCATCTCAAGTAAAATTGCTTTCTCTCTAATTTTTTTTAGCATTTCAGATGAAGGCATTTCATCTAAGCCTTTTGACTTTCTAGTCGAATTAATAGCAGTTTTAATAAAGTTTGTAACAGTTACTCCAGGGATTTCAACAGGGTATTGGAAGGACATGAATACACCTTCGTGAGCTCTTTCCTCAGTATTTAATTCATTAATTTCTTGATCGTTAAAATATATTTTTCCTTTAGTTATTTCGTAATCTTCATGACCTGAAATCACATTCGCAAGAGTACTCTTTCCAGAACCATTTGGTCCCATAATTGCATGAATTTCTCCCTTGTTTATTTTAAGATTAATTCCTTTCAGAATTGATTTTCCGTCTATTTTACAGTGTAAATTATCTATCTCTAACATAAAAAAATTTTAACCTACTGACCCTTCAAGGGATATTTCAAGTAATTTTTGAGCTTCAACTGCAAATTCCATAGGGAGTTTATTCAAAACCTCTTTACTAAAGCCATTAACAATTAAAGCAATTGCTTTTTCAGTATCAATACCTCTTTGATTGCAATAGAAAATTTGATCTTCACCTATTTTACTTGTTGTTGCCTCATGCTCAATTTGTGCGCTTTTGTTCTGAGCTTCGATATATGGAAAAGTATGAGCACCACAATCATTTCCCATTAATAAAGAATCACACTGAGAAAAGTTTCTTGCATTTTTAGCAAAAGGCGAAATTTGAACTAATCCCCTGTAACTGTTTTGTGATTTTCCAGCAGATACACCTTTGGAAATTATTGTACTCTTTGTGTTTCTTCCTATGTGAATCATTTTAGTACCTGTATCAGCTTGCTGGAAATTATTTGTAACTGCAATAGAGTAAAATTCACCAATAGAATTATTACCTTTAAGTATACACGATGGATACTTCCAAGTCACTGCAGATCCTGTTTCAACTTGAGTCCAAGAAATCTTGGATCTATTATGACATATTCCCCTTTTAGTTACAAAATTGAACACACCTCCCTTTCCGTCTTTGTCACCAGGAAACCAATTCTGAACAGTTGAATATTTAATTTCAGCATCATCTAATGCGATTAATTCAACAACAGCAGCATGAAGCTGATTTTCGTCTCTTGATGGAGCCGTACAGCCCTCAAGATAGCTTACATAGCTTGACTTATCTGCTATTACTAATGTTCTTTCAAATTGACCAGTACCTGCTTGGTTAATTCTAAAATACGTAGAAAGCTCCATTGGGCATTTGACACCTTTAGGAATGTAACAAAATGAGCCATCAGAAAAAACGGCAGAATTTAATGCTGCAAAATAATTGTCTCTTTTTGGTACAACAGATCCAATATATTTTCTTACTAGTTCAGGATGATTTTTTATTGCATCTGAAATAGAACAAAATATAATTCCTTTTTCTTCAAGAGTATCTTTAAATGTTGTTGCAACTGAAACTGAATCAACAACTACATCCATTGCAACTCCACTAAGTCTTTTTTGCTCATCCATTGAAATACCAAGCTTGTTAAATGTTTTGATGAGTTCCGGGTCGACATCATCCAAAGAATCTAAACTTGGTTTTTTCTTTGGTGCCGAGTAATATGATATGTTTTGATAGTCAGGCTTATTGTATTGTAGATTTGGCCACTCTGGCTCATCCATACCTTTCCAAATTTGGTATGCGTCAAGTCTCCAGTCAGTCATCCATTTAGGCTCATCTTTCTTTTTAGAAATAGACTTTATAATTTTTTCATTAAGTCCTACGGGAAAAGTCTCGGAGTCTATGTCAGTATAGAAGCCGTACTCATATTCTTTCGTTTCAAGTTCCTTTTTTAATTCATCCTCAGTATATGCCATATCAATAACTTAAATATTTAATGCAAATATAAACATAAATCAAGGTATAGTTAATATTTATATGTGTTAATAATTCTATAATTATACTTTATTAGTGATGACTAATATTTTATAATAATTCGCACATTGATGACATAAATTTTATCAGTGAAAAAGTATTTATTAATTTAGAGCTATGTTTTTTCTAATGCCTAAAATGCCTATAAAAAATTTACTATTAATAATTTTAATTTTTTCTAATAATATTTATGCTTTATATCTTAAAAAAGAGATATCCGTCAAAAACCCGAACGATTCAATAATAAAATATAAAAATATTGATCCTCGAAAAGCACTGGAGTTTGGCTTTAACTCATTAAAACGATCCTCAAATACCACAAAAATCACTCTTGATTTTGTAAATACAAATTACTATTTAGGTGAAACTTTTTATTATTTGGGTGACTACAGAAACTCATACCAATACTTAAAAAAATCTCTTGAGTTATATGAACTATTAGATTTAAAAGAAAGAAGAAATCGGAAAGTCTCAAAACCACCTTGGATTTTAATTATTATGGGAAATGTATATTTTTATAAAAACGACTTTGACTCAGCCAAAAAATATTATGATGAAGCACTAGTTAATTTTAAATTATTTGATTCAAAATATGAAATAGAAAAAATTTATGGTATAAATACTTCTGAATCGAATCTAGGATTAATTGAAATTCGAAAGGGTAACTTTGAAAATGCAAAAAAACTTTATGATAAAGTGCTTGAAAGGAGACTAATTTATGGTGAAAGTTCGCGTATCTCATTCTCATATTTATCTTTTATTAATCTTCACATAAGAAATGATAAAATTAAACTTGGTGTGGAGTATTACAAAAAACTTGATAGCCTTTTAAACATCAACCAATCAAATAAATTTAATTCGGAAATAAAAGTCAATTTTGCTAATGCAAATTTTGAGATTGGTAAATATTATAAAAATCAATTGAAATTTCAGGAATCATATGAATATTTAAATAAATCTAAGGAGCTTTTTAAAAATTTACCTCACGAAATACCAAAAGTAAATTTTGAAATCTCTGATTTATTATTCTTAGATAACAGATTTGATGAATCTAAAAAATTAATAATAAATACACTATCTAAAAATGATATTGCTGATAATGAGAAAATATTGAATTTTAAACTTCTTGAAAAAATTTATGAATTTGAGGACTCAAACATTGAGCTTCTAGCTATAAAAGATTCAATTATAGCTTACAGTGAAAAACCACTGGAAAAACAAATTCAAGATGAGTTTAATGTCCTTGAGAATTTAATTATAATTACAGATAAGCAGGAAGAAATAAATCGCTCAGCTGCAAGAGTTAATACAATTAGTATTTTCTTTATAATTTTAATTCTAAGCCTTTCATTAGTTCTGTTATATCTGAAATATCTTGTTGAACTACAAAAACAGAAGAATTTTAGACTTAGTATTGAAAAATCTCAAATTTTTGATGAATTAAATATCAGCAAAAGAGAGTTGTTTTCTAAGATAAACTTCATAGCTCAGAGAAATGATCACATAAATAATATTCGAGAAAAAATTCAGAGAAACAATAATAACAGCGTGTATATAAAAGAATTAAAAAATGAAATGAAAGTTCTTACAGATTCAAATAAATCATATTTAGAATTTGACAAAATGTTTAGTGAAGTATATCCTCAATTTTACAAAAAACTTAATTTAATTGCAAAATTATCAAGAACTGACATTAGACTTGCTTCATATATTAAAATGAACCACACAAATTATGAAATTGCAAAGATTTCAGGTATTTCTCCCAGAACAGTAGAGAGTCAAAGATATAGGCTTTCAAAAAAATTAAATTTAATAGGCACAAATAAAGACTTGAATAGCTACATATTCTCAATATAACTTATATAAAATAAAAAATAATAATGCAGTATAATTGCAGTACTCTTTTTTTGTCTATTTTTACTAATCACATTAATTTTATCATATAAAACTAATTAAACTAAATTATGAGAAAAAATTTATTTTTATGTGCAATATTATCCCTAGCATTCAGTTTAGGTTTGAGTGCACAACAGATTACAGGATCTGTAAGTGATGAAAACGGAGTGCCACTTCCAGGAGCAACAATTGTTGTTCAAGGAACAACTGATGGTACTACAACAGATTTTGATGGTAACTTCTCAATTGATACATCTCAAGGAAGTACATTAACTTTTAGTTATGTTGGATACGAGTCTCAATCTATTATAGTTGATTCTAATTTAATAAATGTTCAACTTAACCCTGATAATGCTCTTGATGAGGTCGTAATTACTGCTTTGGGTATATCTAGAGAAAGAAAATCACTAGGTTACTCTGTAACTGAAGTAGACGGTGATCAAATTAATACAATTAAGGATCACAATATTGCAAGTTCTCTAGTTGGAAAAGTTGCAGGTTTAAATATTACAGACACTGGATCTTTTGGTTCAGCATCTAGAATAGTTCTAAGAGGTAATAATTCCATAACAGGAAATACTCAGGCACTAGTTGTTGTTGATGGAGTTCCTATAAATCAAGACGGAATTAACTCTGGTGGAAGTATTTGGGAAAATAAAATTTTAGGTGGTGGATTAACAGATATCAATCCAAATGATGTAGAATCTATATCAGTTTTGAAAGGTCCAAATGCATCTGCATTGTATGGATCAAGAGCTGGTAATGGTGTTATACTTATAACAACAAAAAAAGGAGTTGAAGGAGATGATCTAGGTATAACTTTAAATACAAATGTAGTGGTCAACTCTCCAATGATCTTACCCGAATTACAGAATTCATATGGTCAAGGATCAAATGGTGCAGCATATACTGATATAACTAATGATTGGGGAACATCAAACTGGGGTGCACCACTTGATGGAATTTCAAGAATGTACTTTACTGGGTTTCCTAGAGCTTATGATGCTCAACCAAATAATATGGAAGATTTCTTTCAATCAGCCGTGAGTGCTATAACTTCAGTATCTATTCAAAAGGGTTTTGAAGATGGTTCAGTAAGATTTTCATATTCAAATAATGACACTCAGGATCTTACACCCAACTCTCACCTAGAGAGCCACTCTTTTAATTTAAGAGGTACAATGCAACTAAGTGATAAGTTATCAATAGATGCTAAAGCAACTTATTTTAGTCAAAATGTGAGGAATCGAAAGTCAAACTCTGTTCAAAGTATTTATACATATTTGTACAAGATTCCAAGGAATGTTGTTCTGTCAGACCTTGAAAGATATCAAATGGAAAACCCAGGTACAGCTGAAGAAAGAAAAGTTATAAGTTATGGTGGGACCAATTCACAAACTGGAAACCCATATTGGATGTCATACCATGATGAAAATTTAGATCGAAGAACAAGATTTTTTGGTTTCTTCAAGATGGATTATGATTTTACAGACTGGTTAACTGCATTTGTTAGAGTTGGTGCTGATTACACTGATTCTAAAATTGAAAGATTAGATAAACCTGGACATCACTTTTGGACCACTGGACAATATGATCTTACAATGAATAACTATGGAGAATTTAATACTGACTTTGTAGTTACTGCAAATAGAGATCTAACTGAAAATCTTAATTTAATAGCAACTGTCGGTGGTACATTATCAAAAAGAACTTCTGAAGGATTCAGACAGTTTGGAGATACCTTTAAGATTCCAACAAAATTTTTCTTTGCTAACGCAGTAAATATAAGAGCACCTGAACATAGTCCTGTTATGACTAAAAAAGTAAATTCTGTTTATGGTTCTATTAATTTAGCTTACGATGATTTTTTATATCTTGATGCAACAGGCAGAAATGACTGGTCATCAACATTAAGTGAGGATAACAGATCATATTTTTATAACTCTGTATCATTGTCCGCACTTCTAACTAGATTTATTGATCCTACTCAAGAAACATTTGATTTATTTAAAATTAGAGCTGGAATTGCCGAAGTTGGTAATGATACTGATCCATACCAATTAACTCAAACATTTGATGTTCCTGGACAAGGTTATCTTGGGCTAACAACATTATCAGCACCAACAGTAAGAGCAAATCCTGATTTAAGATCGGAAACTATTACATCGACTGAGTTTGGTATTGAGCTAGCGATGCTAAACAATAGGTTAAATTTAGATTTATCATATTACAACATAAATACGGAAGACTTAATATTTGATCTTCCAGTAGCTGCAGCAACAGGGTATCAATTTTTTAGATCAAACCTTGGTGAAGTAAACAACGAAGGTATAGAAGTTACTATTGGTGGTCGTCCTATTCAAAACTCAAGATTTGTTTGGGATACTACATTTAATTATGCAGCCAACACAAATGAACTTGTTTCGTTAATTGATGGTGTTGATAACTACACATATTTAAGCACTAACAACGGAAACATGCAACTTAGAGCTCAAGTTGGAGAAAGTATTGGTTCTATATATGGAACCACGTGGGATACAAATGATGCAGGTGAAAATTTAGTTTCTGCAGAAGGTCGTCATGTCTCATCAACTGTGGACAACTTATTAGGAAATGCTGAACCAGATTTTATTGCCGGATGGTTTAATACACTCAGATATGATAACTTTTCATTGAGCTTTCAAATTGATGGTAGATTTGGTGGAGAGTTTTATGCAGCCACTGATGCTGATATGGATGCAAGTGGTGTAACTGCAAATTCTCTACTATACAGAGATGGTGTCACAATACCAGGGACAAGTACTGGTACTGGTCTAGCAAATGATGTAGCTATTACTGGTCAGGAATACTGGGGATCATATTCAACCATTGCAGAATTTTATGTATATGATCAAACAAATATAAGACTGAGAGAGGTTGCGCTTGGTTATCAAATTCCAAATACTCAAAGATTTGGAGTTGAAAGTGCAAATATCCAATTAATTGGAAGAAATCTTTTCTTTATTCAAAAGGAAGCAAATGGTGGTACTAATTTTGGATTTGATCCAGAAAGCTTCTTGGGAACTAATATAGGATCTCAAGGATATCAATCTTATGCTGCACCTTCTTTGAGAAGTATTGGTCTAAACTTAACTTTAAACTTTTAAAAACCCAAATTATGAAAAACAATAATTTATTAATTTTTACTTTTTTATCAATGGCGCTTTTAGTGTCATGTACAGATGATTTCAACGAAATCAATGAAAGGCCAGATGCATTATCTTCGGCTGATGTAAGTGCAAAATACTTTGTTACCAATACTCAGATTGGGCTTTTTGCACAAAACAGATTTACCTATTGGAGAGGTAATCTGATTCACGCTGACAGATTTTCTGGTCAACACACATTCGGATACAGTGCAAACTGGTGGGATGACAGTGCTTGTTACACTCCATGTATGGGATGGATAGATGCAACACATGATGCTTGGATTGGAAGTTATAACAGTCAACTTACAGCATTTACAAATTTTGTCACTGAAGGTGGAGAATTAGAGAATCAAAACTATTATGCTATTTCATTGATAATGAAAGCTTTATATTATCAACTCTATACTGATACTTGGGGAATGATACCATATTCTGAAGCTTCAGACCCTGATATTGTTACACCTAAGTTTGATGATCAGGCTACTATTTACTCTAGTCTTATTGCTGGTTTAGATGAAGCAGTTAGTATAATTGGTTCTCAAACAACAACTGGAAGTGGGGTTGATATGTTAGGTGATAATGATCTCTTCTTTAATGGTGATTTACAGGCTTGGAAAGGACTAGCTAACAGCATGAAATTAAGGTTAGCACTCAGAGCTTATGGAGCTCCTGGAGAAACTTTTTCTGCTTCAGCAGTCACATCAGCTATACAATCTGGTGTTCTAGCAACCCAAGATGCACTTATTGAAAGAGATCTTGAAATAAGTCAATGGGTAAGTGCGGTTTATGGAGATATTTGGCATAATTTTTATGGAGGTGGCAACTGGCACCTTGGAAAAAGTATGGTTGATCCTTTAAGAGACAACAATGACCCTAGGCTTGCATATATGGCAAAGCCAAGTGCAGGAGGAACTATCTCATGGAATAAGCCAACTGAAGGAAACGGTGTTGCACTATTTGACAAACATGTTAATTATTTAACAGGTATACTAGATGCTGCAGGTGCTGTCTACACAAAAACTGCTACAGCAACAGGATATGATATTGTAATGCCGGCAGGAGTTAATTACATTGGTCAGCCAACTAGATTAAATAGTGATATAAAGCACATGTTAGACAGAAACCTATGGTCTGAACCATCTGCAATTGTAACAAATGCTCACAACTCTGGTAATCCAATATATCCTAGAATTATATTTCCCGCAGCCGAAAGCCATTTTTTAATTGCTGAAGCAATAGTTCAGGGGTTAGCTCAAGGAAATGCTGAAAGTTTTTATCAAGATGGTTTAAGATATGCAATGGCTTTATGGAATGTTCCACAAGGTGAAGTTGAAAACTTTATTGCTACAAGTGATATGGCTAAACTTAATGGTACGACTGAACAAAATATGGAAAAAATTGCAACTCAGAAGTGGTTAGTACATTATACCGATGGTTTTGAATCATGGGCAATTGTCAGAGATAGTGGTTATCCAAGTGAACTTGCTAATGGAGTTTCAGATCCTGATATTTTTGGTTTAGGTGAGCTTGACGGTGCCTATCCCCAGAGATTTCAATATCCTAGTGGTATGTACTCGAATAACGCAGCAAATTTAGAACAAGCTAATAGTGTTCAAGGACCTGATAAATTAGCTACTAAATTGTGGTGGGCTAAAAATTAAATCGTAATACCTGTTAAAAGCATTTATTAATTAGTTTAGTTTATAGATAAATACTTTTTGTTAAAATAACATATTACGTAAGAACCTGTGTAATTTGACCTACACAGGTTCTTTTTTTATAAAGCTAAAGAGAATCTACCAAAGGTTTTATATAATTTGACCAAACCCTATATCCTTCATTATTAAGATGCAACCCATCATAACTTAATTCTTTTTTCAACTCTCCTTTTTTATTTACAAATAAAGAGTACAAATCAATTACAGAATATAAATTCTTTTTTTCATTTTGAATTATAATCTTGTTAATCATCCTAATGCTTTCGTTATATAGCTTATAGTTTCGTCTCGATTTCTTTCTTGAGATTGGTAATAATGTCTGAACAAAAACTTTTGTATCACTCGAACCATTTTTAATTTTTTCAGCTATTAATATAATATTATCAGCAATATAGTTTACAGATGGAGTTTCAATTGTATTATTGTATAAATCATTAATCCCTATTAGTAAGAATACAGCTAGTGGTTCAGAGTAAATAATTTCAGGAGATCTAGCAATCACTCCATCCGAAGTGTCACCTCCTATTCCTCGATTCCTAACCTTTGAATTATCTAGTCTTTTTTTCCAGTCCTTACCCTCAGCTGTTATACTATTGCCTAAAAAAATTATTTCACCTTTTTTTAACGGCGTTAAATTAAATTTCTTAATTAACTTTAAATAATTATTCTTACCCCATTCATCGTGATATTTGAAAGATTCATTATTATTTAAAATATCATTAAAAGCACTTTTTTCTTGTGCATTTGTTAGTTGAGTAGCAATAGCTATAAGAAATATTATTAGATAGTGATTCAGCATAAATAATTTTAATAAATGATATTACAAAGAATGTTAAATTTAAACTAACTTTAATGACAACAAAAAAATAAATGAATAAAATGAAAAAAACACTTTTATTATTATTATTTAGTTCAATAGTTTTCTCTCAGAGTTCTGACTGGGAATATCTATTTGATGGTGAAACTTTGAATGGATGGCATAAATATAACAGTAATGTAATGACTGATGCATGGTATGTTGATAATGGAGAATTAGTTTTAAAATCAAATAATGATAATGTAAGTCTTGGTAATGATATTGTAACAGATCAGTCTTTTACAGATTATGAACTCTCAATTGAATGGAAAATTCCAAAAGGTGGAAATAGTGGAATATTCTTTAAAGTGGTTGAAATACCTGAGGTTGATGCTGCATGGAAAACTGGTCCTGAAATTCAAGTTTTAGATAACGAAAATTTTTGTTGTCCAAATACACCCTATCATCAAGCCCCTGCATTGTTTGATATAAAACCTATTGATGAAATTAAATATAATCCTTATGAAGAATGGAACCATCTACTACTAAAAGTAGACCATAGTGAAAATGAGGCATCAATTACATTCAATGGAGAATTTGTATATTCTTTTCCATTATATGGACCAGAATGGGATACTATGATTTCGCGATCAAAATTCAGTGAAGATGAATATTACAAAGATCTTTATCCATATCACCCATTCTATACCTATGCGCCTTTTTTTGGAAAATTTAAAACTGGAAAGATAGGTCTTCAGGATCATGGGTATAGTGTTAGATTTAGAAATATTAAAATTAGAAAACTTTAAATGATAAGACGTTTTATTCTTTTGCCAATAACTTTAATTTTGATCAATTGTAATACAATGAATAATAATACTAGAGTTATTTTTTTGGGTGACTCAATAACTGAAAATGCTGTCTATGCAAAAGATAAAGCAGTATCTATAGGTGGAACAGAATTTTATCCTGAATATGACGGATTTATATATCTTCTTAAAGAAAATTTAGATGAGGATATTGAGTTAATTGGAAAAGGTATAGGTGGCGACAAAGTATCAGATCTATTGACTAGGTATAATGAAGATGTTATAAAATTAAATCCTGATATTGTATTTATATATATAGGAATCAATGATGTGTGGCATAAGTATGACTATGGTACCGGAACTGATATTGATCTATATGAGCGAGGATTAAGGCAGATAATTAGTGATATAAAAAATCAGGGTGCTAGAATAGTCTTATGTACCCCTACTCTAATTGGAGAAAATTCAGGAGAATTTACTTTGGGTAATCAATTTAAAAATGTTGAAACAATGGAGAAAATGAATGCAGACTTAGATGCCTTTTCAGATGTAATAAGAAAATTATCTTCAGAGTTTAATACAGATCTCCTTGATTTAAGAGAAATCTTCATGTCATATGTATCTAAAAATAATATTAATAATGAATCAGCTGGATTGTTAACTTATGATGGAGTTCATTTAAATAACCCTGGGAATAAATTAATTGCAGATGAAATGATTAAATTCATTAATTAGTATAATAAATAATAAGTGAAAAGATTATTTCTTTATGTATTATTAATATTTTTCATAGGATGTAAACAAAATAGTTCTAGTAATATATTATCACCTGGCTTTGATGATATTAACTATTATGGTGACAATTCTTTTTTATTAGAAGGTACAGATATTCCTGACTCACTTAAAGAAAACAAATACGA
>MDTG01145758.1_pt1 | contig 22073 bp, 11 predicted proteins | sample 811421 | NCBI WGS metagenome assembly MDTG01 (sample SAMN05326645, study PRJNA326480) | marine metagenome | isolation source: seawater | place: Pacific Ocean: South East | collected 2011
CCTGAGCCAGAACCTGAGCCAGAACCTGAGCCAGAACCTGAGCCAGAACCTGAACCTGAACCTGAACCTGAGCCAGAACCAGAGCCAGAACCTGAACCAGAACAACCTGAACCAGAACCTGAACCAGAGCCAGAACCAGAACCACTTTCAATTAAGGGATATGTTTATCAAGAAGGTAAAAATATTTATATACAAAGTACTTTAGAAGATATAGGTTTTACTTCTATTCAATTATTTTTTGAAAATAGTTTTGTCTATAATTTTGAAGATAACCTAGATACTTTAATAGGAATAAATGGTAATGACTGGCAGTACATACAGTCTAGCTCTTCCAATTCTATATATTTTTATGGTGATCTAACTAAAGCAATATATCCAACAGCAGAAGATAATTTGTTATTTGTATTGGATGAAGTAGATAATAATCTGATTGAAATTAATCAGGTGTCAGATGCTTCAACACTACCAAAAGATATTAGTTCAAGTGTTATCTTAGGAAATCCATTTGCACCAGAACCTGAACCTGCCCCTGAACCTGCGCCAGAACCTGAACCAGAGCAGCCAGAACCTGAACCAGAACCTGCTCCTGAACCTGAACCTGCTCCTGAACCTGAACCTGCACCAGAGCCAGAGCCAGAACCTGAACCAGATTTTTACCTTTTATCAGATGACTACGCATTAAAAAATATTCATAGAAATGATATAATTTATAATGAAGTAAATGAGTTAATAAATGATAGTTTAACATATTCATTTTACAAATTACCAAATAGTTTTAAGTATGATAATTTAAGCAATGAAGTAAAAATAGAAATTAATAATATTTTAAGGTCTGATACAGGCTATAATATTTATAATAGCTCATACATTTATACATATAATGACGATTCTGATTTTGGAATTATTTCATATAGTCATGAAAATATGGAATATAATGACTCTACATCATATAATGTAATTTATGATAATACTAATCTATCTTTATTAGAAACTTATAGAAACGATTCAAATACTGAATTTCAAGGAAATAAAAATGTATTTATATTGTATAAGACTATATACGAACCTGATTCACCTGAACCTGAACCAGAGCCAGAACCTGAGCCAGAACCTGAACCAGAAAATGATATAGATTATACTAATATAAAAGGAGATTTAAATAACGATGGTATCTTTTCAGGGGCAGACGTTGTATTTTTAGCGTCTTACTTTGCAGAGAATGAGAAAATAATTGAATATGCTCAAAATGATCCTAACTTTACATATAAAGCTGATGTAGATAATAATGGAGTTGTAGAAGCTGCTGATTTAGTTTACATGGCTAGTTCAATAGTTGACCCAATTCAATGGCCTATAGGTGCACCAGAGCCAGAGCCAGAGCCAGAGTCTTAAAATGATTAATAAAAAGTCTATATAATAATTTAAGTAAGGCAATAAATTTAATAAAAATATTACTAACTTAATTATGCTAGTAATAATTTTATATATACTTATATTTTAAGAAAAATGACAAGCAATTTAAAAAACAGACAAGATGATTTAAAACTTTATTTATATATGGAAGGAAATAAAGTATATTTTGAAACATATGATAACTTTAAATTTACATCAATAAAGATATATTTTGAAAATGAACTGGACGACAGCAATTTTGCATTAAATCAATTTCAAGAGAGTTCTATTTTAAATCCTGCAGGAGATTACCGTTGGACAACTATATTTAATAAGGAGAAAAAATTTATTTTTCTTTATGGTAATGTATATCAAGCAATATCATCAGACATAAATCCATTATTTTTCACACTTCAATCAAACAATCAAATTATTAAGGTATCTGATGTAACAAATGATATTGCTGAATCTGTTGACGTTAATTTAGTTGGTATAGATTTAGTGCAACTTACACAAACGCTACCGATATTATCTGGATGGAATTTGGTAAGTTTTTATATATTAAATTCTGATATGAATATTAATAATTTAACTCTTGATCACGATGAAGGATCTGATCCAATATTTGAATTAAAAACTATAGAAGAATTTTCGCAATATTACGCAGTAAATAACACATGGTTTCCTGATATCTCAGATATTTCATTGAAATCAGGATATTTTGTTAAATACTCGCCTGAAAATGAATCAAGTATAGCTTATATAACATTAACAGGAAGTACTGAAAGTAATATTTCTATAGATTTAGTTGAAGGAATAAATTTAATTGGCTATCCATTATCAGAACCAAGTAATATAAATGATAAAATCACAAATTCCACACATTTAGACGAAATAAAAAATTTAAATGAATTTTCAAAATACTACATAACAGATGATTTTACAGGATGGTATCCTGAAATAACATTAAATCCAAGTAATGGATATATATTCAAATCAATTGATAATAAAGTATTAATATTTTAACCTTAAATTGTAGGTTGACTAATGATAATTTTTTTTAATTATTATAAATTTTAATATATTAATATTTATAATAATTTTAACTCTTCTAATCCAATTTCAAGACCGCATTCCGCCGCTTAGCTGACTTACATTGATATTCTTTGATTATACTTTTAATTCCCTTTTTTCTAAGTTCTTCTTTTCCCTCTCCCCTTCCAGACTCTAAATGTGTAGATATTATATCAAATTCATTTTCATTTTGGTCTTTTAAACGCAATATAATATAAGGATCTTTATTATCAGATATGCCAAATTTTGTTTTATCCGGAACAATATTAAATCCCTTAAAATATATTGTTACTCCATCACCATGATATGCATGTTTATTATATTGTGTTTTGGTTTTTACAGGACTTGGGAAAAATTTAAACATTGCTTCATTTTCAATATAGTCTTTTAATATATTATCAATATTTTTTATAGTACCAAAACCATTTTTAACGTTATTTGCAGGTTCTTCTAATACATCGAATCTTTCTAATTTTTTTTCAAATGTATCTTCTCCTTCTGAATTTTCAAAATTATTAATTTTTATTTTTTTTGTCATTCTTGCAAAGCTTACAGTTTCATTTCCTATTTTTATTTCGCCATATAAACCATTATCTTTTATCTTTAAACTTGTATGATTTTGCTCATAATTTTCTGAAAAAATAAAAGGCCAATAATCATCTTCTTGAATACATGCTATAAAGTTAGTTTCAGGTTTAACTTTAAATAGGTCTTTAAATAAACCAACTCTATATTTTATTAATTTTGGCATTTCATTTTGATATTCTTGTTTACTTTTTTGCTCTCTTATAATTTCTTTTTTTAATTCTCCATCTTTATCGATGGCATAAAATAAGATATCAAATATTTGTTTATAAAAAGCTTTTGTTATTTCAGATAGTGATTCTTTATTTATTTTTACTACTCCTTTATCTATTAAATCTAAATATTTTCTGTTTTTATCTAAACATGGGTAATTTTTGTCAATATTTGGTTTTTTTTTGTTATTTAAATATGCATCTATACGAGATTTTCTAAATTCTTCTCTTAACTTTTTAAGATAATCTAGGTGCATTGAATCTAAAATTCGACGTAATTCAATAATTCCATTATCAATATCACCATTTTGTTTGTCTTTTATTGGTGCGTCACTTCTATTAGACGATATGTAATTTTTTAATTCATTAACTTTTTCTAATATATCTTCAAATAATTTGCTAATATTTTCCTCATTGATATAATCAATAATAGATTGAAAATCATCCATTAATTTTTCTTGATTGCTAAAATTAAATGACTCAAAATTAAATTTTGTGAATTTTCTTATTTCACCTATTCTTTTTTTAATTAATTCAATTTTTTTTTCTTCATCTATTAAATAAATTTTAAATTGCTCCCAATCATCATGTAGGAACTTTTTTCCTTTTCTTAAAGTGAATATTATTATTTCTTCAAATGTTTTTTCCTTTTCTAAATTTTCTAAATTTAATTCTTTAACTAGTTTAAGTACATTATCTGAAGTTAAATTTATTATTTCATTTATAGCTATATTTGTAGCTATAGCACCACCAAATATTTCAACTAATCCAGCTTTTTTTTTATCATCTTCGGTCATAGGTAATTTAAAACCATCTAAACACAAGCCATTTGCTAATACATTAAATTGGCAAAGAAGGAAAATAGTATTGTCAGTATTGTCAGTATTTTTTAATTTCATTTTTGAAACAACTGGTAAATGATCAGAAAATGCATAGCCATATTTATCATCTCCAGACATTTCTAATAAACTTTCAAAGTTAATAACTGATCTGCTCGTGGATGAGCTTCCCATCAGCCCGAAGGAAGTAAGCGAACTCTTATCTATTTTATTAGGTATTAAATTAAAGTTGTCATTATATTTACCAGTATTTTTAATATCATCAAACTTCTTCATATTTGGGAGTTTTGCAGGATCTAACAATTCTAAATTATCACCTTTAAATAATTGATAATCAATTAAATGATACTCTTCATCACCTATCTTACTTCCCTGATTTGTACCAAAACCTCTAGTTTTATTTACTGATACGAATATATTTTCATAATTATCACCTAATTTTGTTTCTTTATTTAACTCTGTATTTATCATTTTATCAAATGTAGTTTCTTGACCAGGTTTTGTTGGTTTTGTTATAGTCGTTTTTAAACCCCTAATTCCGTTGTTTAATTCCATTGCCATTGTGGTTCCATTTTGTATATTTTTATAATTTTCATTTTTGGCAATTTCAAAATAAGGAATTGTATTACCATCCATACAAATTATAAGTGGAGGACATCCCCCCATTACTTTAGAACCACCTGAACTAATTAATGTTTCAAATTTTAAATCTAAATATTTCTTTTTATATTTTAAATATTTAGATTTAAAATCATCATTTTTCGTTTTAGCATACATATATATATATATATAATCTATATATTAATATTCAGGAAATAATATATTTAATTGAGAAATAAAAAAATGTTACTGAAATAAATAATTTATTTAGTTATCGCAAGTATTTTTTTGATATGTTTATGACTCTTCTGATTCAGTGTCAACAAATAAATTTTCATTTTCTTTATTTATTTCTACCTTTTTACTACGTAGAAATTTATTAAGTTCTTTTGTATTGCTTCTATATAACACAATTCTATCCCATAACTCCTTAAATTTTGGATAAACCGAATTAAACCATTCTTTGTCACGTTTTATCTTTACATTATGGCATACAGTTATTTTCCAATATAACACCCTATCAAATACATATTCTTTCATTAGTTCTGGATATTTTATATTTAAGTGTGTTAATTCATCCAATATCCATTGATCATACTCAAACATAGACATATTTATATCTGGTGGATATATATATTTTGAATCAAACAAACAAAATCTATTAATTTTTTTTTTTGGAAATAACTGAATAATACAACCACTTCTACAATTTACTGGAATTTCTAAATTTTCATCCTGTTCTTGCCTGTAAATTAACTCAGAGTCGTCACTTAACATCTCCTCTTTTGACATAAATTCTTTTAATGTACATTGCCAAAAGTCACAATATTCCAAGTCACAACATTCTAACTGTTGTTGTACTTGACAATAATAATAATGAGGACATATTTCACCATCTATTTTTCCTTTTAACTTTATATTTCTTGCAAAAGGACATTTGATTTCCAACATACGACCAATCATATTTGAAAATCCATTATTTAACGTAAATTTACTACCTATACCATCAGGACTTGCACCTATAAATGGTACAGGTGGTTGTGAAATATGAGGTACTAAACCATATTCTTCCACTCTTATATCATACGCATTTTCATATATTTTTGTAGCAATTTCTTCATATTTTTTACCATGATGAACAAATTTATTATCTTTGTAAGGAGGACCATATCCTAATTTATCTAAAATTAAATCGTCTGGTTTCTGTTTAGGATAAGGATTTTCACCTATTGCCTGTGCAGCACTACTTGCTGTTATCATATTTTTACGCATATCAAACCATTCCTGTGTTCGTTGCTCTGGCTGTGGTAGATTTGCAATAAAATCTACATGATCAACCAATTTCTTATAATCTTCTGGAACATTTATCTCTTCCTTTTTATGTATTATAAAACCTTTACTATCTTCATTAAATTTAAATGAACACTCTACTAACTTAGATAAATTATAATTTACTTGCTCTAAATTTATTTCATCAAATACTAAACACATGGTATTAATTACATAATCTTTTATATCACTTAAGTCATCATATGCTACAATGTTATTATTAAATATGTCAGTTAATATCTCTTTCAAAAATTGTAATTGATCCTCATTACTCATTTATATATATATAAAAATTAATTCTTTAAATTAAATTGTCAATTTTTTTAACTCTTCAATTTCTTTATTAAGCTCATCTATTTTATTTTTTAATTTTGATATCTTTTCATTTTTTTTCTTTATTAATATTTTTGTTTTATTTTTATTTTTATTAGTTTCATTCATTAACTGTTTAATATGTAAATTACATAACTTTTGACTATTATAACATTTTTTAGTACATTGTTTATTATTCTTCATTATTTTTGAACAAATACTTTCATATTTATTAAATGAAAAGCTATTATTACATAATAGACATCTTTTTGTTTCATAACTATTAAACGAATTAATTAAACAGCTACTATGATAGCTATGATTACAAACCAAAGTTAAATCATCATAATTTAATGGATCTCTACATATTGGACATATTTTACTTTTATTTAAATTTTTATTTACCTCATTTAATATCTTACTATAATTTTCATTCTCAAAAGATAAATTCATTTACATAATAATAATAATATTTCTTATAATTATTTAGTATTTAAAGGAATATATATAAAGATATATATAAAAAAAATTGCAAAATTAATTTCAAGTATTATAGTTATTTAAATTAAAATGAAAGGTAAAAATAATTTAAAAGATTTAAATAGTCTAGTTACTCAATTCACAAAAAGTCATAATGCATTAGTAGATAATATATATAAAAATTATAATAACGATATAATATCAAATTTGGAGGTTATTATTGAAAATATAGCAAATGATTATAATTTGAATAATAAGGATTTGCAAAATAAATATGTAAAGGAATTTAAGAAAAACATCAAAAAAAATAAGAATTTAATTGATATTGATACAAGTGAATCTTCTAATGATGACGAGCAAGAAGAAGATAATTCTAATATATTAGAAAAAATAGATATAGATGATAATTCATATTATTTTGAAAGGAAGGAAGGAGGAAGTATTTTTAATAAAGAGGTAGAAAAAGTAGGAGAGTATAAAAATGGACAATATTTATTATTTAAGTAGTAAAATATTTTATATATATATATTATATATATATGTCGCAAGATAAAAAATGTGCACCAAATAAAATATATCATGAAGGAACTTGTTTCAGTTTAGATGACTTAAAAAAAATTTCAAATGCGTACAATAATTTTATTGAAGATGGAAAAATAGATGGGAAAAAAATTACTATAGTAGATAATAAAAAAAAGTTATTAGAACAATTAACTACAAAATTAAGTAATGTTTGTAATGATCAAATATGCTGGGTTAAGCAAAAATTTGTAAAAAGTTTACGTGATAAAGATTTAAATAATACATTTAGACCAAAAGGTCCTACAGGAAAATTAGAATGGTTAAGTACTACTCATATAAATGATGTAATGAAACAATATGAAAATAAGTACAGTGACTTTAAATTTTTTGGAGCTGTTCCAAATGATTTTGATGACTTGCCATTTTTAGGAATAAAAAATAGTAATTTTAATGAGCTATTAGAAAATGGAAAAAAAAGAATAGGATATGTTTTTAACTTAGATGAACATTGGAAAAGTGGTTCTCATTGGGTAGCGATGTATTGTGACTTAGATAAGAATCAAATTTATTATTTTGATTCATATGGAAAAAGACCTGATAAAAGAATTAGAACATTAGCAAAAAGAATAGGTAAATGGATGTATGGAAATAATTGTAAATCAAATAAATGTTCTGAAATAGATGAGTCTGATTCAATTATGAAAGCAAATAAAAAAGGAAAATTAGAAGAGAAATTTGATATTGATTATAATCATAATAGACATCAATATAAAAATTCAGAATGTGGAGTTTATTCTATGAATTTTTTAATAAGATTGTTACATGGTGAATCATTTAAAGACATTACAGATAATAAGACAGCAGATGACACTATGAACTCATGTAGAGATACATATTTTGTATTACCAAAGCCATTTGATGAAATGAAATAATTAAATAAATATGATTTTAGAATTATATTTATATAATATATGTATACAATTGATGGGAAATACAAAAATTTAATAGAGAAATTTAGTGAAGAATGTGAAAGTACAGAACCTATCAACTTAATTATACCAAAAAACTATTATAATGAATTAGCCACATGTAACATAACTCCTGAAGAAACTTTTAATAGTATTGAAATTGTAAATGATAAATTTAAAATATATAAAAATGATATAGAAAAGAAAGTTGATGATATTGTTACAGTTAATGATATAAATTATATAGATTATAATAATATTGATTGTGCAAGAAACAAATTAAATGATTATTATGATGAACTAAAATCAGGAACTGTAATAAATAGTTTAGAAGATACAGGAAAAAATTTTTCAGGAAGTGAATTTATAAATATAACATATTTTATTATAGATGGATTGAGAGACTTTGGTTATATAAATAATCTTAAAATAACAAAAAATTCAGAAGTGATGACTTTCTTTCCGGAAAATCCTGATTCTTTTAATAAATTAGAAGAATCTGATAATATTAAAAATTTTAAAGTTTATATAAATAATGAAATTGGTCATTTAGATACATCTTACATACCTATTTCTAGTGATACATCTCACGTACCTATTTCTAGTGATGAAAAATACCATAGAACGTTAGTTCATATTGGTGATTATGATATTGAAAATCCACAAAATGATAGAAGAATTAGATTTAAAGAGGATAAATATGGTGATTATGATACTTATGGCTTAATATGGAAGGTGATAGATATTGATCCTGAAAATACAGATACATCATCCAAAATGACAAGAATAGAAGGTAATAATAAATATCCTTATATAAATAATATAAATAATGACTGGATAATAGAAGATAAAATTTATGATAATTGTGGTAACGAAATTGATATTGGTGACAAAAAATTTGAGATAGAAGTTGAACTAAATAAAATTTATTTTACAATTAGAGATAAAAATAATTATTTCTCTACATGGGATGATAACATTTATATTTATATGTATTGCACAAAACCTAAATTTAATCTAATTGTAGAAAATGTTGATAATAGTTATGAATTAAGTAAAGGATGGAAGCATGTAAAAAAGAGTGATTTAATGTATTTAGAGATAGCTAACAATTCAAGAATAAAATTTAGTCTAAAAGATAATTCAAAATTTAATTTAGAGTCATTTAATTTTATATATCCTTTTCCTAGTTTAAATGAAAATAATGTAAATACAAAAAAACCTATAATGGTAGTTCGTACTGATAAGTCTGATAATAGCTTTTTGTTCACATATGAAGGCAAAGAAGAAACTTCTGATATTAGTAATGAAAAAGGTAGTACATTTATAAATACTGACTCAATTAAAATTGATAACCCTAGATACAACCTAAATGAATTTAATTTGGATATTTTTAATGATAAGGGTAAAATAATTAAAGATGTAAAAACAAAGCTTAAGTCAGATGATAAAGAAATTAATCCTTCATGGTTTAGTTCAGATGGTACTAATTTAAAGTTTGGTAATATATATCCACCACAATACTCTTTAGATGTTGAAGTAACAGATGAAGATAACAATATTACTAAAAAATCTATTCCAATATTTATAAAATTCTCAAATACAGATCTTGTACCACATATTTTAACAAAAGAAATAATAGTAAATTATAATGAATATGCAGAAATTTATTTAGAAACAGAAAATAAGAATGGTAATAATGAAGTAATACAAATTAATGCCGAGTTACTTAAGAAAAATGGTGAAAGACACAATGCATCTTGGTTTTCTACAAAATATAAAACAATAATATTTGACAAGCCTCCAATAGAGTATGATCAATTTTTGAATCTTATAAATTATGACCTTGAAGTAATAATAGAAAATAGGGTGGGTAAAAAACGTAAAAAAGTAATACCTATTATATTTAAATACGATAATAAGGAATTTATTTTTGATAACGTAATTAGTAAATCTATACAAGATATTAAAAGATATCCAAAAGATAACATTCCATTTTATAAAGAATTATTAGCAAATTTAATTAGTAAATACAAGGAATTAAATGATCAGTCAAAATTACATTTCAACAGATCTGAAAGATTGAATGTACCTATTGATAATATTGAAATTGATTTAAATAAATTAGGTAATTATAAAGATAAATTAAATGAATTTAATAGTGGTATATTTTTTGAAAGGTTATCGCAAAGGATTGATAATTTAAATCTAAATTCAGAAATGGTCGATAATCCTGTAAAAGTTGTTATTCCAATAAATGTTGAGTTAGATAATAAGCTATTCAATACATTTAATATCCAAAAAGATTTTATTGAAAATCCTGATATGAAAGATCTAAATAAATATCAAAATTTAGCAAAAGATATTTACTCTAAATATTCAAAAATCAAAAATAGATCAAAACTTAATTTAGAAGAAATACCTAAGTTAGAAGCTCCTTCAGAAAGTTTAAGAATTAATAGCAATTTTAATTCATTAAATAATTCAATTAATACAATTAATGAAAATCAATTAATTAAAAATTTAATTAAATCAAAAGATATAGATTCTGATATTGATAGTATTAAATTATTATTGCCAATTACTTTTGATAAATAAAATATAATTATATATATGTATAAGTGTATAATCATATTTATACTTATTTTATTCACTTGTTTTTTACTAAAAAAATACTTTAAAGAGTCATTTAGCAATGTCTCAATTGAAAGATATGATGATGATTTTTTGACATCTGAAAGTATGAAAAGTTACGATTATGATTATATTTCTAGGAAATTTAACATTTCATTACCAGAGTTTATTAATGCAAATATTGAAAATTATGGTATTGATTTTTTAAATAATATTTTTTCTACATTTAGAAAGTTAGATAATAAACATAAAAATAGTATTATATTCAAAACTACTTATGGAAATATTTTAGTTTCTGATAATGATATATATACCATTTTACAAAAAGGTAGTTTATTTGATTACAATAAATTTAATTTAAATGTAAAAGATGGTACAAACTATCTTTATTCTGAAAGTGAAAGTTATTTAATTGATAAGGCTTATAACGACATACCAATTATAACTGAAGGGCTAAATTTAGACGATAACTTAACCATCAACAAAATATTTTTTAAAATTAATTGTATTATTTATTTAAAAGAGTATAATACTTTAAAAGACGTTTATTTAAAAATTCAATTAATCTTTACTAATTTAGAAACTTACAATATTGTATTTTTTAATATATACGATGTAGTAAAGTTACAGGATAGCTTTTCAACTTATAAATCAAATATTGAATTTTTTTATAAAGGAATAAAAGATGATACCATTACTGAATTTAATATTACATCAATTCCCAGTGATGTAACTTTTAATTTTTTAAAAAATAAAATAAACATAATAAAAAACTTTAACGATGATTTATTAAATAAATTTATTTATTATGATAGCTCTAATGATAATGTCTTAACTACACAAATATCACTTAATGGATCTATTATTAAATTTAAAGTTTTTGATGTTTATGTTGATAACTTAGAAACTTATAATAGTAAAATTTTAAACTTTGCTTCAAATGTGACAAAAAATACAATTGAAACTGTTGCAGAGAAAATTCATGATAAATTAGGTATACCTAGTCCTGTATTTATATATGAAATTTTAGAAAATCAAGCAAAAGGATTTGCATTTGATAGCAGTGGAAGTTTAACTGAGTCTGGTTATGTATCCAAAATTAATATTGCAATTAGTACTAATGACATAATCAATATAGAAATATTAAAAAATGGATTTTTCATAAATATTGATAACTTTAATAATGAAAATGTAACATCTAATGATATTATTGATAATCAAATATTAACTCAAACTAATGATTTATCAAATGATTATATTATTGAAAAGTTACAGACAAAAAATATTAGCTTAGTTAAAAAAATACACAAGCAAAAATTATTTGCCATATATTATAAAACTTTTATTATAACTGGCAGATTTATTTTTGTTGAAATTGATGACTTTGAATTTTCAGATGGGTCTTATGCTACATCTACTAAAAAAATAATTCCAATTTTATATTATGAAAATATTTTACCACAAAAAATTACAAAATATACTAAACTTATAAATTATATTGAATTTAATCAAAATAATGAAAATCTATTAAGTATTTATGATTTAATTTTTAATAAGGAACTAACCGATGAAAATTTCATGTTTGATTTTGTAAATAATATAGTAAATTTAATAAAAGATAACGATGATTCAATTAATAACTATATTCTTTATGAAAATGAAAAAGAAACAAAAGTTACAATTAATCAACAATCTTATAATGTATCTTATACTTTAGGAGTAAAAAAATTAAATGATGTAATTAATAAAAATTTAATTAATAATGAAAATATGAGTTGGTTTTTCGACAATACTGTTGGCACAATTGATACATTTAAAGATTATGCTTCACAATTTTGTTTAAATACTGCATATAAGTTAGGAATGTATAAAAATAATTATGGACCTTTATTTATCTATGAAATTATTGAGGAAGCAAATGGTATAAGTTATAATGGATATAGATATAAAAATAATGAAGTTGAAGGTTTTACTATTTTAGCAAGTACTAATGAAAATATAGATATTGCTGTTAATATGTTAGCTGATGGACCTAGTACAATTAATTTCGTAAAATATGGCAGTTTGTTAAATGAAGATTTAATGTCTTTAAATTCATTGGATATATCAAGATTTTACATTGATACAAGTGTAAATGAAGATATAAAACAAAAAATAAAATATCATCTTTTAACTAATAATATAATTAATACTTTTGATGTTATACTATCAAAAAAAATAGAAATGTTTTATGAAAGTTATAAAAAAGAATTTCATATATATATAGTTAAAATTAAGAATATATCAGATTCCTATGATGAATATAACCCTGAATTTGACTATATACCTGTAATTTATTCCTCCAAAGATTACGAAAATATTAATCAAGAGTCTTTAGATCTTATAATTAGATATATTGACAATGGTATATCAAAATTTAGTAGATGGTATGAAGTCCATATAGAAGATGCATCTCAATATTGGATAGAACCTTATATAAATGAAGAAAAGACACAAATTGAAATAGATTTTTTTAATACACCTTTTGATAATGCAGAATATAAACTAAGTTTAAAATTAATACAACAGTCAATTGATGATGCTACAGAAATATTAGGAATTGAAAGTTTCAAAAATTTAATTGAAAATATGGAAGATGATACGGGTACTTCAGAAGATACTAAAGTATGTGACTTTAAATATGCACCATTAACAATAAATTTAGAAGAAACTGAAAATAAAAAAATTACATTTTCTCTTGACAGCTGTCACCCAGACACAATTTTGGAATATAAAATATACAAAAGAGATATTGAAATGTTTACAAACGACGTCTCAGAAAGAAAAAATAAAATTATTGAAAATATGGAAGATAATTATGTAGATTTTTATAGATTAGGAGATGATACCTATTTCAATTCCATTTCAGAAGATGTAATTGATTATTATAAAAAAGAAGTAAGAGACATTGCACAAAAAGTAATAACAAGCGATGATACAGCGAGAAATTTAAGTACTGGTATTTCAAACTTTACGCAAAATAGCACTAATGCAGAAGATTTTTTATCTTTAATTTTAGATACATTTGGTAATAATGAAGGTTTGTTATTTTCTAAATATCTTTTACTTACCTTACCTGATATTGACTCTAGACGACAATCACTAATAGATGCTATTAAAAGTTATGAAAGTGATAATTTATCGTCGCAAACATCTACTGATGAAAATTTTCATCCACAAATTGATATAATTATAAAAGTTAAGCCATTAGAAGATACTGGTTATGCACCAATGGATTTTGAAGCAGAGCCACCTATGTCTGAAAAAGAAAGTTATATAATTTCAATTGTTAAGTTTAAAAATGGAAAATATTTACCATTTTTTACAAAAGTTAAGTAAATATTTTATATTTTATAATTATATATGTCATATATTTATAAAATTGACGGTTCTGTAATTAAGACAGAAAAATTAATTGAACATTTTAATATCTGTTTAGGAGGAGTATGTATTTCAGATGAACAGAAAAAAGATGAAGCTTGTCCTTCTGCACCTGCACCTATTATTCAATATTCCCATATTAAAGAATGTCCAACATGTACAAGTTGTGATACGATGCAATGCCCTGTAACTAAACCATGTCCTGTGTGTGATGATAAAATTATATTACCGGAAGATATGTTAGATAGTAAAATCACTGAGCCATATATTGTCAAAGAACAAATAAATACAACTAATATTATTTATTTAGCAAAGGAGTATTTAGAAAAATTAAATAGATTTAATGTTAACTTTATAAAAAAATATATTTTACATTCAAATTCTGAAGATATTAAAAGGTTAATGGAAATGTATAACTTTCTCGATTTAGATTTTGTTTATGATATTGAAAGCTCGACAGAACCTTTATTAATTAACTTACATAATATGAATATAATAAATAGTGGTCTAAACACTGTATTTGATACATATGATATTCAAAAATTAATACCAGAAGATATAAAGATGTATTTTGAAGAAAATAATTTTATTGATCCTCCAAAAAATGTAGAAAAAATTAAAAGCTATTATTCTATTAATGTATCTTTCAAACCAAAAAATAAAGCAATTGAAACCTATAATAATTTAGAAACTTTTTATGACAGTTTTAATGTAGAAGGAAGTTTTAATTTGGAATTTTATGACTTGCAAATAAATGAAATAGATTATAGATATCTGTCCATAGTCCTAACTCAGCAACAAAAACAATTAATTTATAACGCCTTAGAATTTCATATTCCATTTGAAGTTAGTTTAGATAATAACAATTTACCTCCTGACTATCTTAAGAAAAATAAAATTTTAATTATGGCAAAAAATTATTTACGAAAATTATTTACTAAACCTGATATATATTCTTATATTTATTTTGAAAAAGAATATAGCAAAAGTTTAATAGATATATTAAGAAGTAATATTGATAATATAGAATATAATGAACAAGAAACAAATATTTTAGTTTCAGAAATTAATGACAACCAAGAATATGAAATTAAAAAATTTAATAATTTAATCAACCCTGATATTTATGGTAATATTTTAGAGCTAAAAAAAGCATTTAAATTTACATTCCATAATATAGTTTATAAATCAAGCCCTACACATAATATATTATTAGAAGAAATAAAAGATAGTCGTTTTTTATTAACATTTAATGAGAATTGGGTTGGTATATCAGATGACATTAAATTAGATGATATTCTTCTAATAAAAAAAGGTGATAACGATTCTGCATATGCTATAAATGAAAAATATTATGACTATTGGCGCGTCGTTAATATATATAACTCAACATATACTTTGGAAAATATGGAGTATTTTGATATTAGAAAAGATATTGATGTTGAATTAGATTATACATATTTTGATATGGATGGAAAATTACCTATGCCAAATAATTTAACAAAAGCAAAAGAAATTTTACAAATTTATAATTTTGATGACTATCAAATAGAATCAATAATGAATTTTGGTAAGACTGTTTCTGAACTTACTTTATCATCATCAACAAGAATTGAAATGAGTAATCCAACAGGGGAAGAATATGATGAAAATAACATTTATACATCAGGTAGAAATTTAATGGAAGAAATAAATAATATAGCTATGAATATATCAAATACAGACAATAGACAAACTTCAAAAAATTTATGTGCAAATTTACTAAATATACTTGAAAATTCAGATATAAAATACGCTCCTGTATCAGTACTTTGTGATAATGACCCAAATATAATTATTATTAAATTTTATTTATTTTATATTTACGACCTAAAAATGACTAATTATAAAACTTATAGATTTTTGAGAATATAATTTTATTATATATATATATATATTAACGGCTATGAGAAAAAGAAGAAATTTTTTAAATAAAAATAGAAATAAAAATAACTCAAATTCTATTATAAGTCATAATGCAAATATTTTAGCTAAGAAATATGAACCAACAACTTTGTATCCTACTATAGAAAATTTTATTAATATATTAAATGATATAAATAATTTGAAGATTCCTAAAGAAGATAAAATTATAGAACCTTTTGATGGAGTAGTAAGTGCACAAAGTAATTTTATTGATAACCATTCTTATATATTTCCTATGAGTGGATATTATAAAAATAAAACTTGTTATCTAGAATCAAATCCAATAAATGCAGGTAATTCAGTAACTTTTAGTAATGGAGAAACTGGAGACAGATTACATTTTAGTTCTTATGTTGAATCTTTGTCTTACATGGGAGATAATCCTATAATAATTGAAATTAAATTTAGTAATGCAAAAAATGACGGCGATAAAAGAAATATAAGAATAAATTCTATAACTTTTTACAAAGACCTTTCATTAAGTCACAAATATGAATTTAAATTAGAAGGCGATAGTACAGATAATGATAAATTATCATCTTATGACACTTTTGGTTACGAAAATGCAACTGGCAATTTATCTAAATGGACTGTAAGAACTAAAAATGCAAGTAATTTTTATTTTGATATAAATAATGATGGAATGGATGAAGAAATACCAAAAGATAAATATCCTATTACTTTCACATTTGATTCAGATAATAACAAAATAATGTTAGAAATAGACCAAACAAGAACTACAGAATCTTCAGTTCACGTTTTTAACATCATTACCAATACTGAGCCAAAAAATAATAATATACCTGTACCGTATAATTACCAAGAGAAACATCATGGAGATCATAAAGATAAACATCATTTACCTGCACCTTATCGTCATGAAGAAAAACATCATGAAGATCATAAAGATAAACATCATTTACCTGCTCCTTACCATCATGAAGAAAAACATCATGGAGGTCATAAAGATAAACATCATTTACCTGCTCCTTACCATCATGAAGAAAAACATCATGGTGATCATAAAGATAAACGTCATTTACCTGCTCCTTACCATCATGATGGAAGGCATCATGAAGAAAAACATCATGGAGATCATAAAGATAAACATCATTTACCTGCACCTTATCGTCATGAAGAAAAACATCATGGAGGTCATACAGAAGAACATAATTTACCTGTTCCATACCATCATGATGAAAGGCATCATGATAAAAGACATCATGGGGATAGAAATAATATACCTGTCCCATACAATCAAGAGGATAAACATCATAATGAATATGTACCTGTTCCATATAATAAAATTTTAAGAAATGACACAATACCAAGTTATAAATTTGATAAATCTTCAAATATATTAAATTATACTCCTTTACCATTAAATTTGAGTAATAATATTGAAGATACAGTTCCAAGTTATTTAGAAGATCTTACAACAATTATAATTTATTTTGATATGTATATGTCAGACTTATCAACTGACGACATTTTTAAATTAAAAAATACTATATGTATTGAGGCATTACAGGAAGTTAATATGTGTAATAATATTGAATATTTAAATAATAATATAAATTTTATAGAAACTTTCAATACAAATGAGAAGTTAAAATTATTAGTAAAAACAAAAAATATACAAGATATTGAAAAAATAAGAACTAATCTTAAAAGAAAATTTTTAGAAATAGGATTAAATATAAATAAAATTGATATATATTAAATTTTTAAAAAATTATTTTAATATATATATATATGTTAAAATTAAGAAAAAAAAATTTATCGTATAAAAAAAAAAAAAATATTGAACATTTGATTGATAATTTATGGCAACATAATATAAATACTATTGATTTACCTTACTTTCAAAATAAAAATCAATTACCTAATTATAGTTTAAGTATAAACGAAGAAGGAAACATTATAGCTATTGGTTTACCTTATGTAAATAATTTTAAAGGATTAGTAAGAATTTTCTATATAAATGAAGATCAAACTTTTACTCAAATTGGAAATGATTTAGTTGGCGAAAATGAATCTGACCAGTTTGGTTTTGATGTAAAATTAAATGGTAATGGTATGATTTTAGCAGTAAGTATTCCAAATTTTGACAATTCTATATCTATGGAAAAAGGAAAAGTGAAGGTTTATGAATATAACAACTCTACTTTATTATGGACACAAATGGGATTTGATTTAAAAGATACATATGAAGATCAACAATTTGGATATAAAATTGACATTAGTAGTGATGGAAACACATTAGCGATCTCAGCCCCATACAAAAACACTTTATTTGATGACGGTAATATCAATAAATATCGCTCAGGGCAAATATTTATTTTTAAATATAAAACATTAACTAATGATGAATGGAATAGATCCGAATTAAATATAATGAAAGGATTTGATACTAGTTGTGATATAGTTAACTCAACTGATTTTAGTTGTAATGGAAACAAAAAATATTGGATTCAATTAGGTAACCCTATTACATACGACTTTGAACAACATAACACTTTAATTGGCGAAAGTTTTAGTTTAAGCAAAAATGGTCAAAGAATTGCCCTAGGAGTATCCCGTTACGACCATATTATAGATGATAGTACAATTAGAATTGATGACGGCAAAGTTTTTGTTTTAGAATATAGACAAATTAATTCTCAAAATGAATGGGATTCTTCAAACATTTTGAAAGGTAACGATGCAATTTTTGAAGATAACAAAGATAATTTTTATTGGATTCAGTTAGGTAATGAAATTAATGGTAATAACGATCAAATTGGTAGTAGTGTAAGTTTGAATTATGACGGTAGTATTTTAGCATATTCATCTTCTAAAGATAATGGATATATAAAAGCTTTTGAATATAAAGATCAAACTTGGACGCAAATGGGAGATACAATACAAGGGCAAAGTAAACAAAATGAAAAATATAATATAAATTTAGATAACGATGGAAAAGTAATTGTTATAGGAAATGGACTAGAAAAAGGAGAAATTAATATATATAAATTTAATCAAAATGCCAAGCAATGGAATCATATTCAAAATATAAATAAAAGCCAATCTAATACTTCATTAGAAGAAACAAATAATCAATTTAATTTAGGTGAAGTTATATCTTTAAATTCCAAAGGAAATAAAATTTTAAGTTGTTCCATGTCCTATTTTTTTGACGTTTCACAACAATTAATATTATCAGAAAAAGACTGCGACTCTTCTATATATAATGTTATATATGATGATTCTATTTCTATTTCAGGGGAATTTAAATTAGATCAAGAAGTTACTGTAAATTCAGAGAATGTCGAGTATCAATGGTCTCACGTAAATAAATATGAAAATTGCTATGCAGATACTGAAGTTATTGAAATTACTAACGCTAACCAAAATAAATATAAGATATCTCAATTTGACTATTTATCCAATAACTATCTTGCAATTAAATTAAAATATAATGACGGATCTCAAAAAATAAAAATTATAAACTTAATACCAGTTAATTTTAAGCCTATAATTAATATTTATTCTGATACATCTTTTGTAGATAATATTCCTGTACCTATTTATGACTTTTCAAATATCCCTACTCCGTTACATCATGAAAATGAACATTCACATGAACCAATTCCATTAAGTGATCCGTCAAATGAACCAATTCCATTAAGTGATCCATCTCATCATGAAGACAAACTTTCACACAACGTTCCTGTTCCATTTTATTATCAAGGAAGACGTCAATCATATGGCCCTGTTCCATTAAATTATGAAGAGAGACTTATACAGTATAGCCCTACCCCTTTTATTCATAAAGATGAGCATCATAAATCACATCATAGTCCTGCTCCATTTATTCATAAAGATGAGCATCATAAGTTACAACATAGTCCTGCTCCATTTATTCATAAAGATGAGCATCATAAGTCACAACATAGCCCTACTCCATTTATTCATAAAGATGAGCATCATAAATTACATCATAGTCCTGCTCTATTTATTCATAAAGATGATCGTCATGAATCACAACATAGTCCTGCTCCATTTATTCATAAAGATGAGCATCATAAATCACAACATAGTCCTGCTCCATTTATTCATAAAGATGAGCATCATAAATCACAACATAGTCCTGATCCATTTATTCAAAAAGATGAGCATCGTAAATCACATTATAGCCCTGCTCCATTTATTCATAAAGATGAGCATCATAAATCACATTATAGTCCTGCTCCATTTATTCATAAAGATGAGCGTCATAGTCCTGCTCCATTTATTCATAAAGATGAGCATCATAAATCACATTATAGTCCTGCTCCAAAAAATATTAGTGGCTCGCCATTTATTAACAAAAATTATCAATCACATAGCCCAACACCATTTAAACCAGATTTAATAGATGAAATACCAATACATAATGATACTAAAAGCATAATAAGTATTTCCTATAATTATAATGTTATATCATCTGATAACTTAAACAGGTTGAAAGAAATTATATGTGTTGAAGTGATTAGTGAAATAAACAGATGGTGTGATATTAATTTAATACAATTTTCAAATGCAGGATCTAATTTAAATTTAACATTTCAAACAAATTTTATTAGTAATAAAGGTAATTTAAAAGATAATTTGTTAAAAAGATTTTCACAAAATAGCATAGATATTAATGACATAAATATTACATAATAAAATTATATTTATAATATATATAAATATTATCTATAAGCTAATTAACACACTAGAAGTTAATAATCAATCATATCAAAACTTTTAAATAATTTTATATTATATATATATATAGTTATGTATAAATATAATAATAATCTATCTGAACACTTTCTAGTAAATACAAAAATTAATGACAAATTTTCAGATAATGAAATTACCGCTATAAACGACGAATTAAGATCTGTATGGGGTCTTGAAAATGTTGAAATAAAGAAAGTTGATATAGTTAATAGATATGATAAACATCAAGATGAGAAAATTACTGAAAATAAAAAAACGACATATATTCTAAAGACTGAAGATGAAAAAATACAAGAAAAAATTAAAAATTTAGAAAAGAAAATAGAAGATACATATATACTAATTAATAAAGAAATTAGTATTTTTGTTGACACCCAACAATTATCTACAAAAAAATTAATATTAAAAGATAAGGAATTTGATAATATTTATACTTTTGCTCCTGCTACTGCTCCTGCTCCTGCTCCTGCTCCTGCTCCTGCTCCTAACCAGATAGAAATGTTTTTTAAAGAAGGTTTCATAAATCAAAATAAAAAGCTAACAAATAATTTAGTTGAAACTAAATCTCCTAATTTAAATAAAAATATGAATAGTTCAAATTTCATAAGTGATTTAAAAGTAGCTAAAGATTCTGACATCGAAGGAACAATGATTTATGAAGATAAAAAGTTAAAACTAAAGTCAAAAAGTAATAATGATTTGGTATGGCAAGTTATTCCTTATAATGATGATGTTCAAAGGTCTTTTTTTGAGATTCATGAAAGAATAAATAATAATAACAAGGATTTTGATGGAAAGATTAATAAAAAGCTTGATAGTAATGGAAAAAATCATTATTGGAACACTGAAAAGGGGTCTCTAATTTTAGGAGATAAATTAAAAAATGTCGAATCTAAAGAAGATAGAAAGTTTTATGTTAAGGGAGATTCTAATTTTATTGGTAAAGTTGGTGTTGGAACAACAACTCCAAATGAAAAGCTACATATTGA
>MDTG01411905.1_pt1 | contig 22070 bp, 21 predicted proteins | sample 811421 | NCBI WGS metagenome assembly MDTG01 (sample SAMN05326645, study PRJNA326480) | marine metagenome | isolation source: seawater | place: Pacific Ocean: South East | collected 2011
AGATGGAGAAATTGGGTTTATCTCTTCAGTCACGAGAGCTTTTTGTGAAGGCTGCTCTCGAGCACGGCTATCGGCTGATGGAAAGATTTATACTTGCCTATTTGCCTCAACAGGATTCGACATAAAAAATAAATTACGTTCAGAAATGTCTGACAACGAAATTTTGACAATGATAGCTGACCTATGGGCAGCTCGAAAAGATCGCTACTCCGAAATGAGAAGTTTAAATACGCCCAACAAACAACGGGTGGAAATGAGCTATATCGGGGGGTAATGCTTTAGATGAAAAAGATTCAGTCATTAAATGATTTGTCCCAACTAGCCGACTATGACCCACTCTCCCTTTCCGTGGAGCAAGCGCAGGAATACATTACAAATTTCATTGACCCTATAGGAGACTCTGAAACGGTTGAAATCATGCAGTCGCTTGGAAGGGTAACATTGAAGGATGTTATATCTCCTGTAAACGTACCACCCTATGACAATTCGGCAATGGACGGATATGCCTTTAGAGCGTCAAGTCTTACGGCTGGGCAAGACTCTCAACTCAAGACCATTGGTAAAGCTTTTGCAGGCAAACCTTTCACAGATACGGTGGATACTGGGGAAGCAGTGCGAATAATGACTGGTGCTATTATTCCAAAAGGAGCTGATACAGTAATAATGCAGGAGAAAGTGAAAGTAGATAATGATCTCGTTACTATCAAGGGTGATCTACCAGAAGGCACTAATACTAGAAAAGCCGGTGAAGATCTTGAACGTGGGCAATGCGCTGTTGCAAAGGGTAAATTAATAAGGCCAGGGGACATGGGGCTGATGGCGTCCCTTGGCATTCCAAGTGTTCAGGTCTATAGAAAACTTAAGGTTGCTTGTTTCTCAACCGGAGACGAACTAGTATCCATTGGTGACCCCCTAGAAATTGGCCAGATATATGACAGTAACCGATACTCTTTAAACGGACTACTTGAGAGACTCGGCTGCGAAATATTCGATATGGGTGTCATAAGAGACAATAAAAATTCTGTTGAAAAGGCTTTAACTGATGCCTCGGAAAAAGCTGACGTTATAATTACCACAGGTGGAGTCTCTGTAGGCGAGGCGGATTACATAAAAGAAATATTGGATAAGCTGGGAGAAGTCCTTTTCTGGAAAATCGCCATGAAGCCAGGACGACCACTAGCATATGGAAAGATTAACTCATCTCATTTTTTTGGACTCCCGGGCAATCCCGTTTCAGTGATTGTGACATTTTATCAATTTGTACAAGATGCTATAAGGAAACTGCAAGGAGAAAATCCTCCAAGGCATCGCCCTTCTCAAAAAATGCGATGTGAATCGAATATACGAAAAATTCCGGGAAGAACCGAATATCAAAGAGGAATTATTTCTTTGAGGGAGGGGGAATGGACGGTAAAAACAACCGGAGACCAAGGGTCAGGTATACTTTCATCAATAACTCAGGCTGATTGTTTTATTATCTTACAACCAACTGACGAAAACATAAAAGCTGGGGATTTTGTGGAAGTACAAATGCTAGAAGGATTGATTTGAACCTTTAAAAGATTAGATTTTTAATGTTTTTTAAAAATGAATTTTATTAAAATGAGCACCAAAAATAATACGTTATCTCCTCAGCAAAAAAATATCCTGCTACACGAAGGAACCGAGTCCCCCTTTTCTAGCCAACTAAACCACGAAAAAAGAAGGGGAACTTACCATTGTGCTGCTTGTAGCCAACCTCTTTTTGATTCGAAAAAAAAATATGATAGTGGTTCGGGCTGGCCCAGTTTTTACGAGGCAATCTCCGGCTCAATTGAAACGAAAACGGATACAAAACACGGAATGGTAAGGACGGAATATCATTGTGCCAACTGTAAAGGTCATCAGGGCCATGTTTTTCAAGACGGTCCGGAACCAACCGGACAGAGATACTGCAACAACGGTCTTGCACTCTCCTTCAAAAGGCAGGAATCTTGAGAAAACATAAGTTGCGAATAAGCAAGTCGGAAAGACCCTCAAACACTCAAGTTAAAACAAAGAATGAATTAGGAAACAGTCTACTAACCTCCATAGCGGGGGAATATCCTCTAACGATATATGTCAACAAAACCCCCTTAGTAACCTTGATGACCATGGGGCAGGAACCTGAAGCCCTTTCTCTTGGTTACCTATTAAATCAAGGCCTCATATCGTCACCAGATGATGTAAAAGCAATCACGGTTGATTGGGAGACAAACGCCAGTGCTGTAGTTTTAAATGACAATATAGAAATAAGAAAAGATTTGCTGGATGAAAAAATCGTGACCTCTGGCTGCGGGCAAGGAACCATGTTTGGCAGCCTGATGGAGAAAATTGAAAAAATAAACTTGAACACAGAAACTACAATTTCCAAGAATGAACTATATCGTCTATTACAAATAATTAGGAGCGAACAAACAGTCTATAAAACATCAGGGGCAGTACATGGATGCGCCCTCCTTCAAAGAGAGAGCATTATATATTTAATCGAAGATGTTGGACGTCACAATGCCGTTGATGCTATTGCTGGCAAGATGTTGATGGACGGAATTAACGGGAGCGATAAATACTTTTATACCACTGGGCGACTGACATCAGAGATGGTTATTAAATGTGCTCAAATGCAAATACCAATATTAATATCGAGATCTGGTGTGACGCACATGGGATGGAAAATAGCCGACCAAGTCCGGCTGACAATAATCGCAAGGGCAACGGGAAAACATTTTCTTCTTTTTACGGGCGAAAATAGATTCTCATATGACTAATTTAGAGAAACGTATATAAATTCAAAAGAGTTGATTCCTACCAAAAAAAACACCACCGGACTAATATTAGCGGGAGGATTGGCCAGACGGATGGGGGGTATAAGTAAAGGCTTAATACCTTTTAGAAATAAGCCCATGGTTCAATGGGTTTCCGAAAAGTTAAGGCCTCAAGTTCAATCCCTAATAATAAATGCCCCGGAAAGTGAGACGGGTTATGCTCCATTTTCAGACCAACTGATAGAGGACAAATTACCCGGCCATCAGGGTCCTTTAGCAGGCCTTCATGCTGCTATGAACGAAACCAAAAATCCTTTCATAATTACAGTACCCTGTGACTCCCCATTAATACCTGAAGACCTAGTTGAAAGACTAAGTGCCCCCCTACGGGACGCCTCTATAAGTTTAGCAGTTGTAACAATTGAATCCCGCCTACAACCCGTGTTTTTCATTGTCCGGAGCAGTTTAAGAAATTCCCTGGAGAAATTTCTTCAATCAGGTGGCAGAAAACTAGACCTCTGGTATTCCCAATTAATGATAAAAGAAGTCGACTTTAGCGATAAGCCAAATGCATTTCTAAATTTCAACACCATGAAAGAACTTAAATGGGGTGAAAGTAAAACTAGTCCTGATTGAGAGGCAGGACCCGACTCTCCCCAGTTATCCTAAAAAATTTCTCACCTTCTCGTACCATTCCCAACTCTGTTCGAGCTAATTCCTCTATTGCCTTGTTACCAGCTTTAAGATCCTTTACCTGAGATTCCAGGGATAAGTTGCGTATCTCTAATTTTTTATTATAATCTATTTGTGCATTAATAATTCTTTGCAATTCCCACACATCTAACCACCCACCTTTTCCTAGCCATAACGGATACTGAATAAGTAACAACAATGAAAACAGAAAAAACAAACATAATCTAGCCATCACAGCCACCCTCCAGTTTCAAAAGCTAATTTGCCACCATAGGAAGAATCACCACCCAGCTCTTCTTCAATCCTAATTAATTGATTATACTTTGCCAATCGATCAGAACGTGAAAGTGATCCTGTTTTAATTTGTAAAGCATTAGTAGCAACAGATAAATCTGCAATAAAGCTATCTTCTGTTTCACCCGACCGATGCGACACTATAGTGCCATACCGAGCCCTTTTTGCCATATCGATTGCCTCCAAGGTCTCAGTCAAGGTGCCAATTTGATTTGGTTTGACCAACAATGCGTTGGCTATGCCGTTTTTGATACCACTCGACAAAATTTTTGTATTGGTAACAAAAAGATCGTCACCTACCAACTGAACTTTCGCCCCTAGGCTTTCAGTAAGGACTTTCCATCCCTCCTCATCACCCTCGGCCATTCCATCTTCTATTGAAATTATTGGGTACTGGTCAACCAATGTGGTCAAATAGTTAACAAACTCAGGCGAATTACAAACCGCACCTTCCGATAATAATTGATACTTTCCTTTATTAAAAAATTCAGTGCTAGCACAATCTAAGGCTATGCCAACTTGGTTCTCACAAGAAAACCCTGCCTTATTAACAGCTTCTAATATTAAATCCAAAGCCTGTCTATTGTTATCAAGATTAGGAGCAAACCCTCCTTCATCCCCAACGGTGGTTGGCATTTTTTTATCCTCCATAATGCCTTTAAGGGCCTGAAAAACCTCTACCCCACACCTAATAGCTTCTTTTATCGAATCAAAACCGTAGGGAACTATCATAAACTCTTGAATATCCAAGCTATTATTGGCATGAGCCCCTCCGTTTATGACATTCATCATTGGGGTTGGCATGATCTTTTTTCCAACACCCCCTAGGTACCGATATAAGGAGCAGTTCTGATCTTTTGCTGACGCCCTAGCAACAGCCAATGAAACCGCTAATATTGAATTCGCACCTAATCTCTCCTTATTTTCAGTACCATCGAGCTCTATCAGACTCTTATCAATCATATCCTGTCGCGAAGCCTCTAACCCCACCAAACACTCATAAATCTCCCCGTTAATATTTTCTACAGCAACTTGAACTCCTTTGCCGCGAAATCTAGTGGTCTTATTTCTATCCCGCATTTCAACAGCCTCACGTGATCCTGTAGAAGCGCCTGATGGAACAGATGCCCTCCCAACAAGCCCCGTGTCCAAATAAACATCGGCCTCTACTGTTGGAGTTCCCCGCGAGTCTAAAATCTCACGACCTTTTATATCAATGATTAAACCCATTTTATAAACTCTCTTCAAAAGATTGGTTCTTGACAACATCGTCAATCAACTTCAACTTTGTCAATAAGGCCTCCATAGATCCTAACGGCCAAGAATTAGGGCCATCTGACAAAGCTTCATCTGGGTTTGGATGGGTCTCCATAAAAACCCCTGAAATTCCTACTGCTATGGCTGCACTAGCTAAGCATGGGACAAATTCTCGTTGCCCCCCACTGGATCCCCCTCCGGCACCTGGCAACTGAACTGAGTGTGTTGCATCAAATACCACGGGACATTTAGTTTCCCGCATAATTTTCAATGATCTCATATCAGACACAAGGTTATTGTAACCAAACGAACTCCCTCGCTCGCAAACCATAATATTATCTGTTCCACTAGCAGCTCGCGCTTTCTCAACAACAAACTTCATATCATGAGGCGCTAAAAACTGACCTTTTTTGATATTGACCGGTTTTTTTGTGGAAGACACCTTTTCAATAAAATCAGTTTGTCTACATAAAAAAGCAGGTGTCTGGAGAACGTCAACCACATCTGCCACTCTACCAACTTGATCTATATCATGGACATCGGTTAATACAGGAAAATCAAAGTTGTTTTTTACCTCATCAAGGATACTAAGGCCAGAGTCAATCCCAACCCCCCTAAATGATTTATTAGAGGTTCTGTTCGCTTTATCAAATGAAGCTTTAAATATTAGAGGTATACCAAGCTTCGTGGTTATCACCGAAAGGTATTCAGCAATTTCGAAAACTATATCGCGGGACTCGATAACACAAGGTCCTGCTATCAAAAAAAATGGTTTTTTACTACCAATATCTATGTTTTTAATTTTCAATCTTCACTCCTGCTAGCTAGCCCCATTTTAAATTCAGACTACGTAATAACCTCGCTAATACTAGTCCCATGCTGAATAGCAGCATTTATAAATTCTGTAAATAAAGGATGGCCTTTTCGGGGAGTAGAACTAAATTCTGGATGAAACTGACACCCCACAAACCATGGATGACTAGGAAGCTCAACCATTTCACATAGCCCTTCCATTTTAGAAATTCCTGACAAAACCAACCCTTTGCCCTCCAAATCACTAGAATATGTGTTATTAAACTCATAGCGATGACGGTGACGCTCGGATACGGAGCTTGCACCATAAATCTTACGCACCAGGGAGTCTTCTAGCAGATCAGCCTCCTGACAACCCAGCCGCATACTACCCCCTAAATCTGCACCCGGCTTTTGAGTTATTAAGTCACCTTCTTTAGTACGCCACTCTTCAACAAGACTAATAACCGGGTAAGGTGTGTCAGACATAAATTCAGTACTATGGGCATTTTCCAAACCTACTACATTTCGCGCGAACTCTACTACCGCCAACTGCATACCCAAACAAATCCCAAGATAGGGGACTGAATTCTCCCGAGCATATTTAATTGCTTGAATTTTTCCTTCAACCCCTCTACCCCCAAATCCTCCGGGAACTAATATAGCATCTACCCTCAATAAGTCTTTAACGCCTTCTTCTTCAATCTTTTCCGAATCAATATAGTGAATATTAATTCTGCAGTTAGTATGAATTCCTGAGTGTACCAAAGCTTCCGATAATGATTTATAAGACTCTGTAAGGTCAACATATTTTCCTACTAACGCTACATCTACCGAATAGCAAGGATTCTCCACAATATCAACTAATCGTCTCCATTCAGACAAATCAGCAGGAGGAACCGAGTCGAGTTGTAGTTTATTTAAAACTATCTCGTCCAGCCTCTGAGCATGCAATAACTCTGGAATCTTATAAATACAATCCACGTCAACAGCAGATATTACTGCGGACGAATCAACATTGGTAAATAGTGCAATCTTTTCTTTTTCAAGTTTTGGAATTTCATACTGACCTCGGCATAACAAAATGTCGGGCTGAACTCCAATTTCTCTCAACTCTTTAACTGAGTGTTGAGTGGGTTTGGTTTTTATTTCACCAGCAGAAGCGATAAACGGCAAAAGTGTTAAATGGATAAAACAAGTACCGTCTCGCCCCATTTCAATAGCCATTTGGCGGGCAGCCTCTATAAATGGTAATGACTCTATATCACCGACTGTACCACCAACCTCGACAATGGCTATGTCAGCATCTTTTGCACCATTTTTTATGAAAACCTTGATTTCATCAGTAATATGAGGAATCACCTGAACAGTACCCCCCAAATATTCACCCCTTCTTTCTTTTCTAATTACGCTTTCATAAATTTGACCAGTTGTGAAATTGTTATGTTTTAACATTTTAACATTCACAAAACGCTCATAATGCCCTAAATCTAGATCCGTCTCCGCACCATCCTCAGTGACAAAAACCTCTCCATGCTGAAAGGGGCTCATAGTACCAGGATCAACATTTATATAGGGGTCCAATTTAAGCAATGTTACTTGAAGTTGCCGCGATTCTAAAATGGAAGCCAATGAGGCAGATGCTATCCCTTTCCCAAGCGAAGACACAACGCCACCAGTGACAAAAATATACTTCGTCATAACAACACCTTCGCCAAAGAGCTGCTGGTTAAATTTTTTTTTGTGCAGCCTTTGTTGTTTTTATTCAATATGTGCTTCCTTAAACTTTTATCTATGTAATCAAGCAGCCTTTTTTCTCTTCATGTGTTTAATCAGGAAAAACCACGTATCCACAACAGTATCTGGATTTAGAGAAATAGAGTCTATCCCTTGATCCACTAGCCATTCTGCAAAATCAGGATGGTCGGAGGGACCCTGTCCACAAATCCCCACGTACTTTCCTTCATCCTTAGCAGCCGTTATAGCCATGTGTAGCAACTTCTTAACAGCAGGGTCCCTTTCGTCAAACTGACCAGCAACTATTCCTGAGTCTCTATCAAGGCCAAGAGCAAGTTGGGTCATATCATTTGACCCGATTGAGAAACCATCGAAAAACTCTAGGAATTGTTTAGCTAAAAGTGAATTAGTAGGTAGCTCGCACATCATAATAAGTCGCAGGCCCCTATCCCCTCTTTTCAATCCATGCTCCTCAAGAAGACTTTTAACCTGTCTTGCCTCATCTAATGTACGAACAAAAGGAATCATCACCTCGACATTAGTCAAGCCCATCTCTTCCCTAACATATCTGAGCGCTTTACATTCTAGCGCAAAACACTCCTTGAAACTTTGCGAAATATATCTCGCAGCCCCACGAAAACCAAGCATTGGGTTTTCCTCTGTTGGTTCGTAAAGATGTCCAGCGATTAAACTAGAATACTCATTAGATTTAAAGTCTGACATACGAACTATGACCGGTTTAGGGTGGAACGCACCCGCAAGTGTAGCTATACCTTCCGCCAGCTTTCTAAAATAGAAATCGCCCGGATCTTTATAGCCTGCTGAGCGTCGTTCAACAGATTTTCGTATATCATCTGGCAAATCAGGATATGCCAGCACTGCATTAGGATGAATACCTATCATTCTCGCTATAATAAATTCAAGTCTGGCTAGGCCAACCCCATGATTAGGTAGTCTTTGAAAGTCAAATGCCAGGTCAGGATTTGCAACATTCATCATTATTTTGACAGGTATTTCTTCCAGTTTGTCTAGATCCACCTGGTTTACCTCGACATCCAAGGCCCCTCGATAAATATACCCGGTATCGCCCTCAGAGCAACATACTGTAACCTGTGCCCCCTCATGAAGAACCTTCGTTGCATCTACACAACCCACCACCGCAGGAACCCCTAATTCCCGAGCGATTATAGCCGCATGACAAGTTCTACCACCTCGGTTGGTAACAATTGCCGCAGCCCTTTTCATAACTGGCTCCCAGTCCGGGTCGGTCATATCGGCCACAAGCACATCACCCGCTCCAACTTTATTCATTTCCGTGACGTCCTTGATAATCCTAACAACCCCTGTACCAATTCTATTCCCAATTGCCCTACCAGTTATTAGTACTTCGCCTTTTTTCTTTAATTTAAATCTCTGTTGCAACCCTTTATTTTCTCTAGATTTTACAGTTTCTGGTCTCGCTTGAAGAACATACAATTTACCATCATTTCCATCACGCCCCCATTCAATGTCCATTGGTCGACCGTAGTGTTCTTCTATCAAAAGGGCAGTTTTTGCTAGGGACTCTACCTCTTCATCAGTAATTGAAAAGGAGTCCTGTTCACTAGGCGATACGTTTTCAATTATAGTTGACTTGCCCTTTTGAGGGTTGTCAGAAAATATCATGCGCTCCGCCTTGGTACCCAAAACCTTCTTTAAAATAGCTGATTTAGAGGCTTTAAGACTGGGCTTAAATACGTAAAACTCATCTGGGTTAACTTGACCTTGTACCACCGTCTCTCCAAGCCCGTACGCTGATGTAATTAAGACAACTTTATCAAAACCAGATTCGGTATCTAGAGTGAACATCACCCCACTAGCTCCCCTATCTGATCGAACCATTCTTTGGATGGCTGCAGATAGGGAAACTGATGCGTGATCAAACCCTTGATGCACCCGGTAAGCAATGGCTCGATCATTATAGAGTGAGGCAAAAACATATTTGATTGCGTCAAGAATATTTGCCAAACCTGAGATATTTAAAAATGATTCCTGCTGACCAGCAAAAGACGCATCGGGAAGGTCCTCTGCAGTTGCTGACGACCTAACAGCAAAAGACGCAGTTTCGTGACCGGATCCCACCATAGTTACGTAAGCTTTTTCGATAGCCTTTTCAAATTCATCTGAAAAGGGAGCCGCTACTACCTGAGCTCTTATGCTTGAACCTACTTTTGACAATTCATCAATATTCTCAACATCTAAAGACTCAAGAGCTTGATCTATACGGGTTTTAAGTCCACTTTTTTCTAAAAATTCCCTGAAAGCAAAGGATGTCGTGGCAAACCCTCCCGGAACCAAGACTCCCGCCTGGGTCAGCTGACTAATCATCTCCCCAAGGGACGCATTTTTACCTCCAACCATATCAGAGTCCCGCAGTCGAACTTCTGCTAGGGGTATTACGTAACGACCATTAGACATTGTGCTCCCACTTATATTTAAAAAAAGATGTTATTTTAACGTTGTAGAGATAAACTTGTACAATACTACTGCAGATTTCTTTAAAATGAACGATATTAATAAGAAGCTTACAGCCTTTTTTATTTCTGATGGCACTGGTATCACAGTGGAAATGCTGGGACACAGCCTGATAGCTCAATTTGATCACGTAATACCTGAGAAAATTACTATGCCATTTATAAACAACCCAGAAGCTGCTGAAGAAGCTGTTAAGCGGATAAATGAGACTAAAGTTAAAGATGGGCATAGACCTATAATTTTAAGCACTCTTGTCAACCCAAGCATTGCCGGAATCATCCAAGGGGCTGATGCTCTTTATCTAGATTGTTTTCAGGTTTACATAAGACAAATTGAGAAAGAATTAGATTTAAGTGCATCTACAAACACTGGAAGATCACACACAGTACAAAATACAGGTTATTCTAGGAGAATTGATGCGGTCAACTATGCGCTTTTATGCGATGACGGACAAGGATCTAGACATCTAAACAATGCCGATGTAATCTTAGTTGGTGTTTCAAGATGCGGGAAAACACCGACCTGCCTATTTCTAGCTCTGCAGTATGGAATAAGAGCAGCAAATTACCCTTTAATTCCAGAAGACTTTGAAAGACAGAGCCTTCCTGATACGTTACATACTTTTAAAAATAAGCTTTTCGGATTGACAATACTGCCTGATCGACTGCATCGTATTCGTCAAGAACGCAGACCAAACAGTGACTATTCATCTTTGGAAAATTGCAAACGCGAAGTTCGATCTGCTGAATTTCTTATTGAGAGGGAAAAATTGCCTCTAATTGACACAACTACCCGCTCCATAGAGGAAGTTGCCACTGTTATTCGTCAAATGCCGACACTAAAAGACAAAACTATAAGTTAAAACCACTGCCTGGCTAATCTGACTGGTGAAAAACTAACTCGGTGAGCTCTGCAAGGACCAATTTTATTTAAAACAGCCAAGTGTTCTCGGGTTGGGTATCCTTTGTTTTTCGCGAACCCATACTCTGGAAATCTTTTATCCAGTTCTATCATATATTTATCCCTAGCAACTTTCGCTAAAATTGATGCCGCTGAAATCTCTGCTATTTTGAGATCTCCTTTCACTATCGACTCAACCTTTGTCTCTATGCTGGGACAATATTGTCCATCAACCAAAACAAGAGTATACCGAGCTTTTACTTGTAAAATAGCTTTCCTCATGGCCTTTAAACTGGCTTGAAGTATATTAATTTGGTCAATCTCGTCGACTTGAACGCTATCGATCGAAAAACCGTCAGCTCTATCACAAATCTCCTTATATAGCTGTTCTCTGGTACTTGGCGTGAGCTTTTTTGAGTCGGTTATCCCTTTTACTATCCGCCCTCTTTTAAAAACCACAGCAGCGGCAAACACGGGGCCCGCTAGGGGACCTCGGCCAGATTCGTCAACTCCGCAAATGATTTCCTGTTTTATCATAAACAAAAAAAATACCTTTAGCTTTACCTAAGAATTCGGATTACTTCGTCCACAGCAATTGTGGAAGCATTTTTTTGAAGTGTCTGACGGATACTTTGAAATTTATCCTTAACCTTTTGTCGTACCAATTCATCAGTCAATAAATTGCAGAGAGCCTGAGCTAGATTGCGAGGGATGGCATCCTCAAGGAGAATTTCTGGCACCACAAATGTGTCAGACAATATATTTGGGAGCCCCACATATGGAAGATCTGTTTTTCTAAGCTTCATGATCCATTCCGAAATTTTGGGCATTTTATATGTAATAACCATGGGCACCCCTAAAAGGGCAGCTTCAAGTGTTGCTGTTCCTGATGCAATTAAAGCTATATCTGAAGCTGCCAAAGCCTGGGCAGAATGGCCATGCATAATCTTAAATAGACCTGATAGCCTATTATTCGAACCTATAGCAGTTTTAAAGATTGTGATAGTTTTATTACTAACTAAGGGTACTAGAAAAACTACTTTCGGAATGTTTTCAGCCAGCACTGTAGCCGTTTCAACCATAAGCGATGCCATTTGTTCGACTTCACTCTGGCGACTACCCGGCAATAAGGCAACAATCTTTGAATCAGGCGGCAACCCTAAATCCTTGCGCATGTGGGACCCTGTTGATACAGGAGACAAACTATCTGCAAGGGGATGTCCAACAAATGCTACAGGTATGTTACGCGATTCGTATAACTCTTTCTCAAAAGGAAACAATGTTAGTATTTTATCAACGGACCTCTTGATCTGCGAAAATCGATTTTGGCGCCACGCCCAAACTGATGGGCTCACATACTGAACCGTTTTAATACCGCTTTTCTTTAGCCAATACTCCAGGGTAAGATTAAAGTCAGGCGCATCAATGCCGACAAACACGTCAGGAGAATATTCAATGATTTTATCTTTAAGATTTCTTCTGATGGAAATCAACTCTGGTAACTGCCGAAATACCTCTATGTAACCCCTAACAGAAAGCTTCTCGATGTCATAAAGGCTTGTAAATCCTTGCTCTAGCATCCTTTTACCACCGATGCCAATAGCTTCAACGCAATCGAAACGCTTTTTAATTTCACTCAGAAAGCCGCATCCCAAAATATCGCCAGACTCTTCACCAGCAACCATCGCTAGTTTTAGTTTTTTCTTATCGTCCACGGATGTTTTCCGAACTAGCGAATTATACTTCTGTTAGTGCCTACCAGAAAATCAACCAATTGCTCAATAACATCACCACCTTGTGACTGGGCCCGCAACTTCTTTACTGCCTGCTCCATCGTTAGACCAGCTCGGTAGATCACTTTATATGCCCTTTTAATTTCAGTGATAGTATCCGCCTCGAACCCAAACCTTTTTAATCCTTCTGAATTAATGCCATACGGCTTAGCTCTGTTACCCATAGCCGTAACAAATGGTGGGATATCCGCCAATACAACACTGCCTACTCCTGTCATAGCATGGGCGCCAACTCTACAAAACTGATGTATACCAGTAAACCCCCCCAAAAAAGCATTATCCCCGACAATAATATGCCCACCCAACTGAACAGAATTAGCCATAATGACCCCATTCCCTACATAACAATCATGAGCAATATGAACGTAGGCCATTATCCAGTTCTTATTTCCAATATAGGTATCCCCACGATCTTGTATAGTACCCGTATTGAATGTGCAAAACTCACGAATAATATTATTATCCCCTATCGTTAACGTGGTATCCTCCCCGTTATATTTTTTGTCTTGCGGCACCTCTCCAATCGAGACATGGTTAAAAATTGTATTATTTTTTCCAATAGATGTTTTACCAGAAATAACTGAGTGTGCCCCAATTTTTGTTCCTCTTCCAATACTAACCATATTCCCAATAATCGAGTAAGGTCCTACGGAAACCTCCCTCGATATTTGAGCGCCCTCCCCAATAATAGCCGTTGGATGTATCATAAATCTTTCATAGTGCACATCAATTGAGCTTCCGCAACCACCATATCATCCACTGTTGCATCAGCCGAAAACTTCCAAATCCCCTTTATAGTTCCTATAATCCTAGAAGAGATTAATAATCTATCTCCGGGAACGACAGGCCGTTTGAATCTAACTTTATCAATACCAACAAAGTAAAAAGTATTATCTTTACTATACTTAATTTCAAATTTTTTTAAAGCCAATATCGCCGATGCCTGAGCCATCGCCTCAAGAATCAAAACTCCAGGCATTACACTATAATGAGGGAAATGCCCGGTGAAAAATGGCTCATTAATTGAAACATTTTTCACGGCCTTTATTTCTGTTTCCGGGTCACATTTTAATACTCTATCAATCAGAAGAAAGGGATACCTGTGAGGGAGGTATTCCATGATATCTTGGATGTTCATTTTTTCATTTTCCATATTTAGCTCAATCCTATTTTTTTCTCTAAGGCCTTAATTTTTTCCAACATTTTTCTCAAACCTCTTATTAGAGACGCATTTTTTTTCCATGTCGTGTGATCATCAGTAGGAAAGACCCCTGTGTATCTGCCAGGACCTATTAATGACTTGGCAACAAATGTACCTCCCGAAACAACAACGTCATCTCCAATTTTAAGGTGGCCAGAAATCAAAGTTCCCCCGCCAATTTGACAACGGCGTCCAATTACCACACTCCCAGCGATGGCAACACGTCCCGCAATAGCCGTATCTTCACCAATGAAGCAATTATGTCCCACTTGAATCTGATTATCCAACTTTACCCCGGAACAAATTACCGTGTCGTCTAAAGCTCCTCTATCAATGGTGGAGTTAGCGCCTATCTCACAATTATTCCCTATTATTACCCTTCCAACCTGGGGGATTTTTACCCATTTTTTTTTGTCGTCTCTAGCAAAACCAAATCCATCAGCGCCGACCACCACACCCGAGTGAATCACCGAATTATTCCCAACCGAACATCCATCATATATAGTTGTGTTAGGTGATATCGCAGTGTCCCTACCAACCTTGACCCCATTTCCGATATAACTACCGGCCTCAATATTTGTGTGGCCCTCTATTACCGCGTCAGCGCCGATAAAGACACCCGGACCAATGGTCACTGAATCAGCAATCTTGGCCGATTCTGAAACATAGGCTTTATCCGAAACGCCGGGCTGGACTACTTTTAAAGGATTAAATAATGATGATACCTTTGCAAAATACAAGTAAGGATTACAAGATAATATAGTAGGGAGTTGCGTCAGTCGTGAATTCTTTTGATTTAAAATCACTGCGCTGGCTTTTGTTGATTCAAATTCGGTTCGCCAACGATCATCTGCCAAAAAAACTATATCCCCTTTTGTTGCTGACTTAATTGAAGCTGCTCGCGATATCCTAGTCCCCGGGTCGCCTACTATGTCCCCCCCATATAGTTCTTTTATTTCTGAAAGAGTATATGATTTTCGGGGGGATTTCCCTGGCATCACCTGCTCCTAGCCAAACCAGTCAGACACACTGCGCCGCAATACTCACTTATCAGCCAACGCCTTTATGACTTGATCTGTTATATCAATCCGAGGACTGCGGTAAACTGCCTCTTGCAAAATTAAGTCAAACTTTTCCGCTATAGCAATCTCCTCTATAACCTTATTAGCAATCTGAAGAACCACCGATAATTCTTCATTTCTTCTCATATTCAAATCTTCTCGGAATTCTCTCTGTTCCCGCTTGAATTCCCTATTTATTTTTGCAATTTCCGTCTCTCTCTGTCTTTTTTGTGACTCACTCATTGTTACTGAGTCTTTTTCCAATTTGCCCTGCAAATCTCGAACCTGTTTCCCAAGTTTTTTAATGCTCTGCTGCCTAGGTTCAAATTCCTTCTCCAACGCCTTTAAAGCCTTAACAGCCGGGCCCGACTCTCTGAACACCCTTTCGGTACTAACAAAACCCACCTTCAATTCCTCAGAGTGTGCCACCGAGGGATTGACAAATAATAGGCCTAAAAAAAGTAACGCTACCAACTTTTTCACCTTAATTCCTCCTTCACTAATCATTCGAACAGCTTGATACTAAAATATTGTACCAAGCGAAAATTGAATTCGCTCTTTTCTGTCAGAACTACGCGGATTTATTGGGAACCCATAGCTCAACTTTATTGGACCAATGGGCGAGTACCAATTTAACCCAAACCCAATTGATGTTCTGGTATTACTGATAACATCAAGGTCATCACCAACATACCCCTGATCCAGGAAGGCCGCCATCCGCAGTGATCTATCCTTATCTGTACCTGGCATCGGAAACAACAAAGCCAAATTCACTACTGCAAGGTGATTCCCCCCAATTGCATCACCGTTGCTATCCTTTGGACCAATCGTGGATGTCCTGTATCCTCTCACCGAACTCACCCCACCCGCATAAAAATTTTTATAAAAAGGCAAGGGTTTTCCACCAAACCCGCTCGCATATCCAATATTTCCTTTCATTAACATAGTCAATTCATCCGTAAACGGATAATACCACTGATGCTGATATGTTATGCGATAATAATTTAAATCACCTCCGGGGAGACCAACCTCTCCCGACAAACGCTGCAAAGTTCCGTTATTAGGATAAATAGCACTATCCCTTTGATCCCGGCGCCATCCCAGGGTCCCTTTATAGGTAACCGTGCTCTCACCTACTAAGTCTATGAAATCAATGTACCTTTGGGTGGCATTTGTTCCCAAAGTTGTGGTGGTATCCTCCATGGCCAACCCATAATTTATACGATCATATTCAGTAAGGGGAACTGAAAATCTAATACCTCCGCCTAAGGTGGCCGTATCATACGAGGTAACACTAAGGCTTGATACATCAATGTTTTGCCGATAAATATCAAATCCTCGACTGACCCCGTCATCCGTGTAATAAGGATTAGTATAAGATACGGAGTAAGACTGATTAACCTCTCCAGTTTGGACAGCTAGAGATAATGCATTTCCAGACCCAAATATATTCTGTTGAGTGACGCCAGCAGATAATAGCAATCTTTCCGAGGTGGAATACCCTATCCCTAAATTCACACTGCCTGTAGCCCTCTCTGTAACCTTAATATCGAGTTCGACCTGATCAGATGTCTTATCAACCACCCTGGTGTCAACAGAAACAGCTGAAAAGAAGCCTAACATATCAATTCTTTGCTTGGATCGATTAAGCTTAGTAGTGGAATACCACGCCCCCTCCAATTGCCTAAGCTCACGTCTGACAACCTCATCTCTGGTATCCGAATTGCCCGATATGTTTATTTTTCGAACATATACTCGCCTTCCTGCATCAACAAACAAATTAAAGTTCACTTCTCCTTTTTTTCTATCAATATCAGGAACCGCTTTAACAACCGCATAGGCATACCCATCATCACCCAACCGATCAGATATGAGGCTAGTACTCTCATTCAAATTTTTTCGTGAGAAATATTGGCCTGAATATATCTTAATATGTGATAACAATTCTGAATTATCTACACTTGTTTTTCCTAAAAGCTTAATATCCTTAACAATATACTTTCTTCCTTCCGATAAATTAACGGTGATATATATGTGCTTCTTGTCTGGAGAAATGGAAACCTGTGTGGAATCAATAGAAAACTCTAAATACCCGTTGTCCAAGTAAAGCGATCTTAGTGACTCAAGATCCGCTTCTAACTTAACTTTAGAGTATTGATCATTCTTTGAAAACCAAGTCCAAAACCCAGGTGTTCGTAATTTGAACTCGCCAAGTAGATCGTCATCACTATAATCTCTATTACCAACGAATTGTATCTGCCGTATTTTTGCTACATTCCCTTCATAGATATCAAAGTTGACAGCAACTCTATTGCGCTCCAAAGGGGTGAGGGTGGAATTAATTTCAACAGAATATTTTCCCTTTGATATGTATTGCCCTTTTAATTCTGTAACTGCTCTCTCCAAAATAGACCGGTCAAAAATACGGGACTCGGCAAGGCCAATATTTGATAAGGCATCTTGTAGCTCATCGGGCTCAAAGTCTTTTGCCCCAGCAATATTTACTCTTGCAATAGCTGGCCTTTCGACTAACCTTATGACCAAAACATTCCCTTCAGAAGAAACATGGATTTCTTTAAAAAAACCGGTGGCAAACAGCTCTTTTATGGCTAAGGTTGTCTTTTGTTTGTCAACAGTATCGCCCACTTTTATGGGAAGGTAGGCAAAAATCGTCCCGGGCTCCGTTCTCTGGAGGCCCTCTACCACTATGTCCTCAACCTGAAACGGTTCAAAGGCTAAAACACCCCTCGCTAGAAAAAAACTTAAAAAGAAAATTTTTATTATATTATTCATCACTCTAACCATTGTAGATTCTAACTAAATCATTATATATAGCCAGAAGAAACAAAAAACCTATCAAACTCATCCCAACACTCTGCACAAACACAAACGACTTGTCTGACAGAGCGCTACCCTTAACAGACTCTATAAGCAGGTGAACGAGCCAACCCCCATCTAAAACAGGAATTGGCAATAAATTTACAATGCCTAAACTTATGCTAATAAGAGCAAGAAAACCAATAAAACTCACAAACCCGTAACTAGCTGTTTGACCCGCATAATCGGCAATGGTTACCGGTCCCGACAGATTTGAAAGCGCCACTTCTCCCACTATCATTCTACCTATCATTTTGACGGAGAAAACACTAATCTCCCAAGTTTTTTCAATAGCCCTGATAAGACCAACTCCAAGGGGGTATTTTATCTCTGTGACAAAATCCCTCATCATCGCCTCTGGGGCCGCAGATTTTATACCCAGCCGACCTATTATTTTATCTCTATCGGTAACAGAATCTATCACAACATCAAATTTTATCAAGACGCCGGCCCGATCGACCTTAACAAGTAAAGACTCCCCGGGCGATTCTCTTATGATCTCCACCATTTGTCTCCAAGTTGAAACCTGCCTATCCCCAATCAGGAGAATTCTGTCTCCCTCCATGAGTCCAACTCGATAGGCCGCTCCGCCCTTCACTACAGAACCAATTTTGGCAGGAATATCAATCTCCAATGGCTTAATTCCAATCAATCCCACCGGATCGGCACCGGAATCCACTAACCCTTTTCCTCTTAAATCTATTTCAACTTTACGAACCTCCCCTTCGGGCCCTCTAATTACAAAACTTATATCTTGATTAAATCCGTTTTGAATAATCTCCCATCTAAGTTCCTTCCATGAATTAACATTGGCCTCATTTACACTTAGTATCGTATCTCCCTTAAACATTTCCTGATTGCTAGCAAGGCCTTCGGGTAAAGGTTCATCAATTACCGGTTTCATTCCGGGAGAACCTATAACAAAAAGTGTCCAATATAAGACAATAGCTAGCACAAAATTAGCTAATGGCCCACCAATGACTATCGCTGATCGCGCCAATATAGACTTTTTGTGAAAATCTCTAGAAGAGTCGGTAGTTTGATCCTTTGAGGGTCGCATCCCAGAAAAATCAACAAAACCTCCTAGGGGAATGGCGCCTACTGACCATATGGTGTTATCTTTTCCCATTTTCTTGGAGAATACTGGTTTGCCAAAACCTATAGAGAACCTAATAACTCTAACATTAAATAGCCTTCCTACTAAGTAATGACCCAATTCATGAATAATAACTAATACACCTACTGAAATTAAAAACCAAAATATTTTATTCAAAATTTCCATGCTATTAAAATTTAATTAAAAAACTGAGAGGCCAACACCCGCGCAGATCGATCTGCCTCAAAAACATCATCAAGGGAATCAATCCGATGGTTAGGTAATTTGTCTAGTACTTTTTCAATGATACCGGGAATTGCGGTGAAGCCTAAAGATTGGTTAAGAAACGCCGCTACCGCCACTTCATTTGCGGCGTTTAAGTAAATGGTAGAACTCCCGCCCTCAGCCAAAGCCTGATATGCAATATCCAGGCAAGGGAAGCGAGATCGATCTGGCTCCAAAAACGATAGAGACCCAACTTCTGATAAATTCAACGAGTTAACACGATGATTCACTCTCTCTGGGAACCCAAGCGCGTGTGCAATAGGAATGGTCATATTTGGCACAGCCATTTGTGCTAACATTGACCCATCAACATATTCGACTATCGAGTGTATAACACTCTCCGGGTGTATCACAACCTCGATGCTATCAGGGTTTATATTAAACAAATGATGCGCCTCAATCACCTCTAGACCCTTATTCATAAGGGTCGCAGAATCAACTGATATTTTTTTTCCCATATCCCAGGTGGGGTGTTTACAAGCCTGTGCTGGGGTAATTTCCTTCATCATTCTTTTATTCATATTTAGGAAAGGACCTCCAGATGCTGTGAGGATAATTTTTTTTACGCCATGCTCTGCGGGCATGCGGTTATAAGATTGAGGCAATGCTTGAAAGATAGCATTATGCTCACTATCTGTTGGAATAATTTTCCCCTTATTCTTCCTTACTAAATCGATTAGCAAGTCACCGCTCATGACCAAAGATTCCTTATTAGCCAACATTATCTTCTTACCCGCTTTGGCAGCGGCCACGGTCGACCTAAGACCTTGAGACCCGACGATGGCGGCCATCACACTATCTACTCCCCCTGACGCCACTATCTCCTCTATGGATTCCAGGCCGTCATGTACTCTGCAACCAGGAAGACTTTTTTTTAGCATGCTTTTTAATTGAATTGCGGCCTCATGAGATGCGAGACTCACCACTTCTGGCTTAAACTCAATACACTGCTGATATATTTTTTGAACGTTTCGATTCGCTACTAATGCGTAAGCTCTAAACTTATCGGGATTGCCCCTAATAACGGCAAGGGTGCTTTCTCCGACACTGCCAGTAGAGCCGAGTATTGCTACATTTTGCATAACAAATAAATTCTAAATTCCAATATTAATTATGGTGAAAGCAAAAGGAATCGAAAGCATCAAACTGTCTATGCGATCCAGTACCCCCCCATGCCCTGGCAATAACCGGCCAGTATCTTTCTTGCCTGCCTGACGTTTTAAGAGAGAGATAAACAAATCGCCAAATATGCCCAATATCATTAACATCACTGCAGCAACCAACATTTGAATTTTTTCTTGGCCAGAGAAATCTAGTGGCAGAATTATAATTAAACTATATAAAAACACTCCTAGTAATGCACCAATAACTCCTTCCCAAGTTTTTTTGGGACTGATAGCTGGAGCCAAGGGTGTGCGGCCAAATAGTCTTCCTGAAAAATAAGCAGTGGTGTCAGAGACAAAAATCAAGCCTAAAATTCCTATCAAAAAAACTGGGTCGCCTTTCAGAACAACTGACGACCACCAAAAACTAAAAAAAAGCACCCAACCAACAAACCCGACAACCCAACCCACCTCAACCTTCCATCTAAAAATAACCCATAATGGGACTAAGGCTATAGAGGCCATAACTGAAGTTAGGATAATAATGTCAAGGGTATTACTAATTATAGGCTCTACACTACCAAGATAGCTAAAACCAGCCACTAACAAGGAGGACAGCACCAAACTAGATGTAAAATAGATTTTCTTACGAAATCCGTAACCGCACAAAGCACACCACTCAATCGCACACAAACAAATCAGAAATGTTGCAAAGAGATCCCAAACAATCTGGTGAGAGTAAACAATCAAAAGCACAAGCACTGGAAGGGAAATAACAGCAGTGAACACTCTCTTCTTTAACATGCTAAGTAACAAAAATCACGCATGAGTCAGACCGCCATTTCTGATTCAATTTGAGTATCCACCCCCCCAAACCGCCTATTTCGGCCGCGAAAGGAAGTAATTGCTTGTCTGAGAGAGTTTTCATTAAAATCAGGCCACAACTCTTCGGAGAAAAAAAATTCGGTATAAGCCATTTGCCATAACAAAAAGTTACTAATTCTCTGCTCCCCCCCCGTTCGTATAAATAAATCAGGATCGGGAGCAAAGCTGAGAGACAAAAATTTACTTAAATCTTCTTCTGAAAAGGAGTTTTTATCGGATAATTTCCCTTCTTGATAAAGCATATTAATTGCTTGCATAAGATCCCATCGACCTCCATAGTTGGCAGCAATGGTTAGATTAAGCCCGTTGTTTTCTATGGTCAAATTTTCCGCATCATCAATAGCCCTACCCAAAACCTTGCCAAAAGCTGTCCGATCTCCAATTATTCTCAAGCGAATATTATTTGCATGAAGCTCTTTGACTTCTTTTTCCAAGGCCATTAAAAATAAGTTCATTAAAAACGTTACCTCTTTAGGAGGTCGTCGCCAATTTTCAGTAGAAAATGCAAATAAAGTTAAATACTTGATCCCTAGCTTATTAGCTCCAGATACTACCTCTCGAACAGCCTCGACACCCCGCTGATGTCCTACCGCCCTGGGCAAGTTCCTCTTTTTTGCCCATCGCCCATTACCATCCATAATAATTGCGACATGCTCAACAGAAGGCTTGCGTTGAACTCGATCATTAGGTGATGTTTTAAACAATTTGGACTCAAACCGATAATAAATCGGCCTCCTTTGTAGCAAAAATTTTGTCAACCTCCGATATACTTTGATCTGTTAGCCCTTGTACTGCTTCC
>MDTG01417157.1_pt1 | contig 22069 bp, 20 predicted proteins | sample 811421 | NCBI WGS metagenome assembly MDTG01 (sample SAMN05326645, study PRJNA326480) | marine metagenome | isolation source: seawater | place: Pacific Ocean: South East | collected 2011
AATTTCTTGTAAACCAGAAGTTCTTGAAGAAATATCTAATGATTGATTATCTGGTCTTCCTTTAATTGCTGAGTCTGTTAAGCTAGAAGACCAAAAGCCGTCAAATTCTGAGAATTCTTTTTTTGTCTCATAACTTAAATTTTCAGTAATTAAACCTGATAATGCACTATGAGCCTCTATAATCCTTACAATTTTTCTTGATTTGATTAGTCTTGAAAGTTTTTTTCTTCTATTATCAGGGGTATTAGCTAATTTTAATAATTTATTTTTATAATTTTCGTAATTTATATTTTTTGAGTACTTGTATTCAATCAATTTTCCTTTCCAAGCAGATAAAGTTTTAATAACTTTGCTTCTAATTTCTTTTTGTCTACCAACCTTCCAGTCATCGCCATGAACTACATAATCTGGTTTTAGTGAAATTAGATTTTCAGTATAGTCTAAACTTTTTTGTGGGATTACATTTTGAACATATTTGTTACTTGCAATAAGTTGTTTCCTCTCGTCATAAATCAAATGAGGGAGCTTTTTGTGACTTATTGCATCATCTGTTAAAATTCCAACTGTGACATTCCCTAGTTTTGAGGCTTTTTTTAAAACTTTTAGATGTCCTTCATGTAAAAAATCTACGGATAATGCCACATATACTGATTTATTTTTATTTTGTTTCATAAGTAATATATAAGCCAAAATGTAATTTTAAAAAGTAAATAATGAAAAAATCGCAAACCATTATCAATTCAAATTTGAAAAATATTACTAACGCTATATTAAATAGCACTAGTAACATTGAGAAAGCAAATCTTAAAAAAAGACTGAAAGAAAATATTGAATTTATTAAGTCAAATTTTTTAAAAAAGAATAATTATTTTTTTATAATTAAAGGTTTTAAAAGTGATAAAAATTACGAAAAAAAAGTTAAACTTTTAGCTTACTGTATGGGAAATGTAATCATACAAAATTACAAAAATAACAAATTTGTAAAAGTTACGCCAAAAGTTAATTTAATTAAAAAATTATCAAAAGTTGAAAAAAAAGATACTTTAAGGTATCACGAAACTAATTCTGGAGGATCAATCCACTCTGATGGCCCCCAGCTATCTATACCTCCAAATTATGTATTTTTAGCTTGCATAAAAGAGTCAAATAGTGGTGGAAAAAGCATAATTTCGAATTGTATAAAAATTTTTAATGAGTTGAAAAAAAAAGATCCAAATTCTCTTAAGACTCTAATGTCCAAATATTATTTTGAAAGAAGAGGTTTTAATTTTAAAAGTAAAATTTTTTCAAAACCAATATTTGAATTAAAAAAAAATAATTTAAGATTTAGATATTTAAGAGAATATATCGAAACAGCTTATAAAATGAAAAAGACTAAAATGTCAAAAAATAAAATTATTGCTTTAAATAAATTAGATAAATTATTGACAAATGAAAAATTTCAAAAGAGATTTAAATTAAGCACAGGGGATATTGTAATTTTTAATAATCAGTTTCTTTCACACGGAAGAACAAAATTTAAGATTAACAAGAATTCTTCTCAAAGAGCTTTGATGAGAGTATGGGTAAATTAAACTCTATAAACAAATATTCATTTTTAATTTTATCAGCAGGTATTAACAAGAGATTTATTATGAAAAATTTTAATCAACCAAAAAGTCTTTTGAAAATCAAACAAAACTCACTAATTGAAAGGATATTAAAAAATCTAAAGAATTTGGGTGTAGAAAAAATAAATATTATAGTTGGATATAAACATGAAATAATTCGAAAACATATTTTAAAACTTAAAATTAAGCCAAAAGTCAATTTTATTAAAATTAATGATTATAGAAGATATGGATCGGGTTATAGTATTTTTAAATTTAAGACAGAATGGAGCAAAAGTAAAAAACCTTTGATTATGATGCATTCAGATATCTATTGTGACCTGGATTATTTTAAAGATGTTATAAATAGTAAATTTGAAAATACTATTGGGATTACTAATTTCAATGATAAAAAATTAAAGAAATCCTTTTTGGGAGTAAAATGTTTAAAAAAAAAAATTCAAGAAATTAATTATTATCATAAATTAACCAAGTATTTTGGACAAATTAGTTGTATTAATAAATTCTCAAGCGAAACAACAGCTGAAATTTTTAAATTCATGGAACAATATTTTATAACAAATGAAAATAAAAAAAAAACATGGGAATTAGTTATCAATGATCTAATACACACGCAAACGAAATCAAACTTTTTTGTGAACAAAAAAAATTATAAATCTTGGCACAATGTCAATGAATTAAATGATTATTTAAATTTAAAGAAAGTTTCGTAGAGAATTTTATTTTTTTTTAAACATTTTTAAATAAAATTTTTTGGCAAAAAAATTGGAAAACATAAATATTACAGAATTTATTGTATGAGAATTTAAGCCTCTTGAATTGATTAATTTTGTATCTATTAAATTATTTCCATACTTGATGTCAATTTTTTCATTAAAACTTACATGTTCACTTTCGCTACCCTCCTTGCTATCATAAAAAAAACCCAAAATACGTTCTATTTTATATATACCTAACCCTCCAAAAGCTGAAATGACCTTTTTATATCTATCTTTATTGTTTTTTAAAAAAAACATTTTTTTTGTAACACTTATATAATATGATTTTTTGAAAGAATATTTCTTGACTAGTTTATAAAATTCATCAAAACAATCATTTTCAATAAAATTTTCGACTCTTAAAGCCCAAATATCATAATAAAGATAAGATTGATTTGGAAATAAACTTGACCAATTTTGGTTATTCAAGTTTAGAATAGATTCTTTTAGACTGTTTGGATCCAATAAATCATTAACTCTATCAGCATCCAACACAATCATGTAATCGTATCCTTTTAAACCTTTATCTTCATTAATTATTTTTAAATACTCGTTTCTACATATTTCCAATCTTTTCGTTCTTTCAAAATATTTATTTTTAAGATTTCCTAAACTTTTAAATTCTCCATTTCTTTTCTTCATTTCATGTGAAATAATAGATAAAGATTTATCACTTGAATCAGATTCTATTATAATCAAATAATATTCTTTAAATAAAGAAGAAATTTTATTCACTAAGTTAAAGAAATTTTTTAAATTTTTTTCTTCATTAGAAATCGTCGCACAAAAGATAACTTTCTTATCTAACATATTTAGTTTATGTAATTTTCATCATTATAGATAATTTCTTCATCATGAATAATTTTATTTGAAATAAGTTCTATTGCTTTGTCTTTTTTATTTTCAACAATATCATAAATATTTTTGTTAATTTTATAAGGTGGCCACTTTGCCGAAAAGTATTCTAATGATTTAATTTCAATCATTCTTCTAAAGAAAAAATGATATGCAAATTTTTTGGCTAAAATTATTTGACTAGCTGATAATTTCTTATTTAATGGTATTTTTTTTAGTATATCAAAGTACTCGTTTTGACTAGAAGGTTTTAAAGTGATATCTTTATTTGATAACCAGGCTTCACCTGCCACAATTACTGGGATACCCATTGCTGCGATTTCTAGACCTATTTTAGAACCATAAATTATCACACAATCTGAAATTTCTGCTAATGAGTAAGAACTTAATGGATCTTCTGGGGCTATTATTTTAATGTTTTTAGGTAAATTAGGAAAAACCTTTTTTATTTCGTCTGCAATTTTTTGATTTGAGGGTCTATCATGATTAACTTCTGCTGGATGTACTCTTATTAGGAACGTGACATCTTCTCTATTTTTAAAATATTTTATAGTTTCAATTATACATTCAACCATATCTTTAAAAATATTTGAAGGAAATTCTAATTGCGCATCCCAAATTGTATTGGTCATAAATGTTACAACTGTTTTTTTTAAATCATTTTTTTCTTTAAAATTATTTAAATTAAAATCTGGTTTTTGATAATAAAATTCCCAATCATTTGTTCCATGTCTTCTTGAATATAAATAATCATCAATTTTCTTTTTTACTTCAGAATTAAGATCAATATTTTTCCATAATTTTTCATCTTCATTAATAAACGTTTTATGATATGTTTCATCTCTACTAAAAAGAATGGTTTTTTTTCTATAACTAGTGTTGTAAGCAATTGTTTTTATTTTATTTTTTTTTGCAACGCTTAAAATTATCCCATTAGGAACATACAAGCCATGATCTAAAATAACAATATCAACATTATTTGTTATTAAAATTTTTTCTGAAGCAATTTTGACTAATATTGCTGCTTTAACATATCTTTTTAAAATAGGTAAAGATATTTCTGGGTCAATACATTTTAAATCACCAACAGTAAAGTATCTTAAAGCACCAGCTAATGCGTGTTCTCCAATATTTATTTCATCTACTTTAAATTGCCTTATATTGCTAAAATCCTTTATATTATTTAATATTTCCTCAGCTTTAATATAGTCCTCATTAATCAAGAATTTTGAATAATAATTAATTTTAAGCCCTAAACCCTCAAATATACTCTCACCTGTTAACTTGCAGTGCCTGCATAACTTTTTAGGTCCATCTTTAATAAAAGTTTTTGTATCTACAAAATCCATTGAAGACATTTGACATCCAGGCAATATCTTATCACACAAAAAAAATTCAACATTTGATTCCTTAAACCTTAAAATAAAAGCTAACAAAGAATTAAAAATATTAACTACTTTGTGTGAACCACCAGATGTGCAAACTAGTATATTCTTGTTGTTTTTTTTTAGGGATAAAAATTTTGATTGATTTTTACCTATTAATTTTCTCCAGTTAGGTAAACCAGATGGCTTGATACCAAGAAATTGTATCAAGTCCTTTAAAAAATAAAATCTTTTAGATAAATAGTTTTTAAATCTTAACATTTTATAAATAACTTGATCTTTATTTGATTTAAAAATTTTATGAAAGATAATGGTAAAAAATTAAACACCATAAATGAAAGATATGAACTATTGTAATTTGATTGAAATAGTAGATCAATTTTTTTATCATAAAAAATTTTATTTAATCTAATTTTTTTTTTCCCTTTATATGAATTTTGTAAAAACTTATTATTATAAACATGAGTCGCTTTACCATCTAAAAAGCCTTTATTTTCCACCAAACTTGTAACTGGATTTAAACATAGTCCTTTGTTTCTGATAATATTCCAACTCCACCATATTTGAATTGAATCAATTAATTTAAAATATTCTAAAGTCATAAGAGGAAGCAAATCTGTTCCAGCACTATTGAGTAATTTTCTTTTTTTCTTATCTTTGATTATCTTAAGAGGATTTTTATCAAGTTTTTTATATGATCTCCAAACTCTTCTCCAAGATGCTTGGGAGTAGGACATTGATCTTTTAGTAAAATAACTATCAAAGTTATAATTTTGATCTAAATCTATTTTAGTTGCAAATCCTGTTATGTTCATAATTTTTTTGTTATTTTCAAATTTATTTAAATAATAAATCATATAATCAATAAAATTTTTTTTTATTAAATCATCGTCTTGTAAACAAATTACTTTTTTGAATTTTTTAAACATAAAATTATAACCTAATTCCCAATTTTTTTTTAGACCCACATTTTTTTTTTGAAATAAAATTTTAATGTTTTTATCTTTTATCATTTTGAGGTATTTTATTACCCTTAAAACTTCTCTTTGTTCTTTTATGTTTTTTTTTTTATTAATATTATCCGCGAATATGTATATTTTGTCTTCTTGAGAGATATGTTGTTTTACTTTCTTTATAACTTTCTTAAGACTTTCTAATCTTCTGTATGATAATATTAATATTCCGATATTATTTTTTTTAAGATTATTTTTTTTGTGCATTAATTATTTAAAAATAATTTATTCTTAAACTTAGCATTGATATTTATTTTGTTTTATAACTAAAATTATCTATGAAATTTTTTAAGAATTTGTTAACTGTTTTATGTCGACCTTGTTTAGTTTCCTGCATGTAATAAGATTGTTCAAAATTAAAAGGTCTTGTAAATTGATATAGTCCTATGCATAAAGCCACAATATTTTCATCTTTTATAAACCCCGTTTCCGATAGAATTTTAATCTTTTTGATTAATTGCAAATTTTCTAAAATAATTTTTTCTTTATAATCAATATCAAATAATTGATTTCTACCCTTTTTTGTTTTTAGAGTATCTTGTACATCGGCTAATTTTATATCAGTTTCTTTTTTTTTTGTTATATAAATTCTATCTCCTCCAATAGAAAAATATTTGTTGCCCTCATGATTATAGTCTCTAAAATCATTGTCAAAGTGGTATACCTCACCTCCCAAAATTTTTATATCATGAATAACATCTTTTGGATGAAAGTTGTGTTTTCTAGGAACAAAGAAATCATCCATTACTCTTGATGATTGATAATGATTCAATTCGCCCAAAGTAAAAAGTATTGCATTCATCTCTCTTGTTAAAGACATCATTTTTTTATCCACAAGGTACCTAATTGCATCAACAATAAAGTATTTAAATTCGCCACTTCTATAAAAACCCATATACATTAAACCACCGGGTTTTAACGAATTTATGAATTTAATTAATGAATAAGCAGGTACTTTAATATGTTGGTAAATCCCAGCAAGAAAGATTATATCATATTTGTTTTTTCCTATTTCAGCAGTCGCAATATCTTGCCAGCTAGATTTTACAGACTTTTTATTTTTTTTTGCCCATGATTGAAGGGTTAAGGAAGAGTCTTTTGCAATGTCTATATGAGTTACATCGGCTCCATTTTCAGCAAAAAATCTACTTTCTCTACCAGTTCCAATATTAAAAACTTTTTTATTTTTTAATTTTTTTTTTGAAATCTTCATAATCTTAAGAGACTCCGTAATATATTTTGCCGCTTGATTGTCGGTATTAATAATTACATTTCCATCCTTTTGTCTATAAAGTGGCGCCCAGGCTAAATCATTATAAACAAAACTAGTTAATTGATTATAATCTAATTCATCTATATTTTTTTTATCCATGTACTTCCTTCTGTAATTTTTTATTAGAGTACTTATAAATACTTAAACCACTATTAAAATCATCTTTAATCATATTATGGAATCTACCAAGTAATGACATTCTAAATTGTTCGCTTATGTTGTTACCACTTCTATGAACAACGTCCAAATTCATTAATAAAGCGTCTCCTAATTTTAAATCAAAAGACATCTTATTTTTAAATTTCCTCAATTTTTCTTCACTAATAGTCCTTTTAGACGAATGAAATTTCCCTTTAGCTTTTTGCTTTGAAATATTTAAGGGACCCAATTTATGAGACTGGTCTAAAAATTCTAAAAAACCGTGCTTTTTTGTCAATTTGTTAATTGGAGTCCATAATACAATTCCATTTCGACCTGAATCATTCTGACGAAAATAAGATGAGTCTTGATGCCATTCTAGGGTATTTCTTTTGTCAAAGGGTGGATCTAAACGAATAGCTACATCGGTTAAAGTAATTAAATTTTTTTTAACTTTTAGCAATCTACTGACAATATTCAAAACTTTTTTATCTGTCATAATATCATAATTTACATTTAATGTTGTTAAGCCATCAAATAAATATGCAAAATTCTTTTTATTTCTATTTCTTAGATTTTGTAATGACTTGTGTATATCTTTTGATTTACTAATTTTTGATTTTTTAAGATATTTATTTAAATTAAGTTTTATTGACTCCAATATTAGCCTTAGACTGTCTTTTTTTATAACATTCCTAACAACAACAAAACCATGTTGATTAAAAAAATTTACATTTTTCAACGATATTTTCGAATTATGAATTGTATTATTAGTCATTAATCAAATTTTGAATTTGTCTATATATTTCTTTTTTTTGGAACATAAAAAATAAAGTTCTGGAGATTTATACTTTTTATTAATCATATTTGTCAAATTCAAAGTATATATGGATTGTCTATTTAAATATTTAAGAAAATCTTTTGAAATAGAAAACAAATGTTGCTTTTCGATTATTTCATTCACATGACAATAAACTACAACATATTTACTGATGTCTAATGCAAAATTAAGTGTTTTCTGTGGTTGAAATGTATGATCAAGAGTATGGAAAATACCAAATAGATCAATTTTTGCTTTTCTGTTCTTTTTATCTAAATCTAAAATTTGTAAATCAAGCATTTCAGAGGCAAAAGATTTGCTACTTACAGATTTATAATTATCATTTTGACCCCAGAACAAATTAGAATTATCTATAAAAAGGATTTTCTTAATTTTTTTCTTTTTAGAAAATTTATTTTTTAAATCATCAATTTCTTTACGATATGAATAAGATTTTTGCATAGACAATTTTTGTTTTTCTTTTGATTTACCAGCGACTTGTCTTGAAGTTAAGTAATTAATAATACCTTTCAAAATTTTGTTATAAAAATTTAAATTATTTTTATATTCACTTGAAAAAAAATTTAACATCAGTCCCATAAAAGGACTGTTGAATTCAGCATAATTTTTAATATTTATATTTTTTTCTAAAATTTCATATAACGAACCATGCTCTGGTTTTTTTCCTTTTTTTAAAAATTTAATCAAATTGGACCAACTTCTATTATGTTGCCCATAAATATTTGAGTATATTTTTCTTGAAACATTTTCATTAAACCAAGGATTATTTTGTAAACAATAACATCTTACACATTTATAAATTTTCATTTTATTTAAATCTTTTTTAGATAATTTTAAATCTGACATTATCGCTTTTAAATAAAAATTAATTGGAATAGTTTGAGATTTTTCTTTTTTTAATTTCTTATGCCCACAATAAACACAACTATTAAATTTTTTGAATAATTTCATTATCATTTTTAGTTTTTAAAGTTTTTATTAAAATAATAATAAGTGAGAATTTGAAAAAAGGGAAAACTATTTAAAATGTCTTTTTTACAAAATTTTTCAAAATTATTTAATAAAGCTTCTTGATTAAAAAAATCAATTTTTTTAAAAGATATAGAATTAAAAGTGTCAAAAGTAAAATCTTTCAATCCACTTCTAAGCCACTCACTTTGTGGATCTACAATAGTTTTTTTTGTGTTCCTAAATATAATTCGTTTATTTGAAATCTCTTTAATTGCCTCTTTAAAGATATGCCTTGTCGATTGATTTTTAATCTTAAAATTATTTGGTAAATTGTAACAATATGATGATAAGTGATGATCTAAAAATGGTAGTCTTGTCTCAATTCCTACATTCATAGATAATCTATCTTTATATTTTAAACTTCTTGGTAATTTTAAAAAGTTAATGTCTAAATATTGAGATTTTTGTAAATTATTTAAATTAGGAATTTTTTCTTCTTTATAAAAATTTTCATTAATAAAGTTATTAATAAAATCTTTATCAAAATTTGACAAATCAACGTACGGTGTTCCATCTGAAGTAGAACCATTTTGAAAGGAGTATGAGATAAAAAGATTTTTAAAATAATTTAGACTTTTTGATTTATCTTTGTTTTTATTTTTAATAAATTTATTTAAATTTAAAAACAATAAATCAACCTTTTTGTGAATTTTATATTCGTCCAACAAATAAGGTAAATAATTATAATCATATCCTCCTAATATTTCGTCACCACCATCTCCTTCAATTATTACTTTAATTTTTTTTTTTTAGCAACTTCATATAATTTCATCATTCCAAACAATCTTATTGACGTGAAAGGTGACTCAAGCTGATTTATTATCTTGTCCATTCTTGAAATCACGTCTTTTTCATTAATATAAACTGAATAATTTTTAATTTTTAAATTTGAGACTGTTTCCTCTGCTTTCGAAATTTCGCTTAAATTTCTCTGATTAGTAAAGCCATAAGTAAAGGTTTTTAAATTTTGATTTGTATTTTTTGATATTAAATGTGCTAATGCAGTGCTATCAGTCCCCCCGCTTAAAAAAAGTCCTATCTCATAATCTGATATAAGATGTTTTTTTACAGATTTATTAATTAATTCTTTCAATTTCGGTATCTCTTTTTGAATTCGCTTATCATAAGAGGCTTTTTTGTCTGCTATATGCCAGTATTTTTTTACTCTAAAGTTTTTTTGATCAATCAAACCATATGTGCCTGGTTCCATTGCATTTACTTTGCTAAAAAATGTTGCTTTCTTATGATCCATTGAACCTTTAAAAAAAAAATTTGCAACTACTTTATTATTTATTTTACGAACATTTTCATAATGCAATATAGGTTTTATTTCTGAAGATAATATTAAATACTTTTCATTATTAAAAAAATAAAATGGTTTAATACCAAATCTATCTCTTCCAATTAATAATTTTTTTAAAAATTTGTCGTAAAAAACAAAACTAAACATACCATCTATTAACGATAATGTTTTTTCTTTATATCTAATTAAACAATTCAAAAGAACTTCTGTATCGCTGCTTCCAAAAAATTTATTTAAACCAATTTTTTTTCTTAACTCTGGTGCATTATAAATTTCTCCATTAAATAATAATAAATATCTCTTGTCAGCACTAAACATTGGCTGCATTCCCTTTGAAGAGCTATCTAAAATACTTAACCGATAAAATTTAGAAAAAAAAAATTCATCAAAGTATTGGCCTGCTTGGTCTGGACCTCTATGACTTAAAAGTTTTGCTGAAGAGATAAATTTTTTTTTATCAAGATTAATTTTTTTTTTTTTGAATATAGCTAAAAAACCACACATAATTTAGCTTATATCATGACCTTCCCAATTATATATAAATTTTCCTTCTCTGTTTTTGCTTGCAAACCTTCCTCGATAATAATCCCTGTTTAAAAGTTCAGTAGGAGATAAGTCTCTGGTTTCTAAACCTAAAAGCTCTTTAAAATCTGGAATATTTTCATTAATATAACTTTTTAAATCATCAATATTCATCTTGGTGTATCCAACTAACTCTTTTAGCTGTTTTGGGTTTAGTGAAACAACTCCATCTTTTGTCTGATTTTTTGGTAAAACAGTAAAATGTCTCTCAATAAAATTTATATTAAATGAAAGTGCAATAATTGATATTTTTAGATGATCTCTTTCATAATTTGAATGCTCACTCAATCCAACAGTCGAAGTTAATTTTTTAAGAAAATTTATTCTATTAAGATGAGATTCATTTATAGGTGTTGGGTAAATTGAAACACAGTGTAAAATAGACTTAAGTTTATCTTTTAAAATATCTATAGTTTTTTCTATCTCATGATCATAAGTACAGCCTGTCGAGACTATAACATTTTTAATTTTTGAGTCTTTTAGTTCTTTAATTAATTGGAAAGATGAACAATCAAAACTAGATACCTTAATTATTTCAAAATTTAAAGTTTCTAAGAATTTTAATCTCGATCTACTAAAAATAGTAGTCATAGGTTTTATCTCATACTTTTTACAATATTCAGAAAACTCAAAATGTTGATTGTCATCAAGATCTAGTTTTTTGAGTCTTTCATATTCATCTTTGAATGGTCTTTTTATTACTTTTATAATCCCATCAACCTCTTCACCAGTATCAAATCTAGATCTGTGAGTTAGATCAGAAGATAATAAAGATTGTATCTTTGCATAATCCGCTCCTGACTCCTTAGCAGCATGAACCATTTCCTTTAGAATTGTCATGTCACCATTATGGTTTTGGCATAATTCTGCTATTACTTTTGTCATAATTCGTTATCTAATATTATTAACAACTTCTTCTACTTTAATACAATAAAATATATCTAAAAAAATTTAATCATTAAGTAATCACGATAATTTTAATTCTTTTTTAATATCATAAACAATCTGTTTAGCCCCATCACAGTTAATGTTCAATTTAGATAGTTTATTTTTAATTATTTTTGAATCTTTTTCTAAAAATTTTTCTAAAGTTTTTAGAAAGTTTTCTCCCCAATCTTTCGTATTAATAATCGAACCAAGTTTATTTTTTTTAACAATTTTTATGTTGGCTTCTACTTCGGGATTAAATTTTTCAGTCATAAAAATTGAAGGTTTTTTGAAAACAAGGCATTCAGTTATTGAGTTAAAACCACCTCTTACTATAACATGATCGACTTTTTTTATACATGAATATATACCTTTCAAACCAATAACAGGGTAAAGATTTTTACTTTCTGCAATTATTTTTTTTGATTTTTTGTTTAGAGAGTTTATTCCAATATAAAAATTAAATTTATCACTTTTTGAAAGAAGAGGAATTATTTTTGATATCAATTTGTTAAGAGTTTTAGTTCCATTATCCATTAATAAAAAAGTCTTTTTGTTATTGTTTTTTTTCTTTATTTCCACTTTTTTGATTATAAATCCTACATTTTTAGTATTTTTACCTTTAAGCTCTGAAAGGATTTGTGGTGGTGTAAATGGTGGAAAATAACTCTTAGTAGCCAGTTTTTCGTAATATTTAAATAAACGAATTAAAGGAGAATTTTTTTTTATAAATTTTGAAAAATACCAACCCCAAGTATAGTGACAAACACCAAATGACGAAATTCCTAAATCCTTTGCAATCTTAAAAACTTCAGGAACGTAATCTGAAATAAAAAAATCATAATCTGCAAAATTTTTTTTAATAAAATTTTTTGTTTTTGAATAAGATTTAGGCCATTTATATATAAATTTTTTGGTTTTCTTTAAATCAAAAAAACTATTTTGATCTTTAAATAAAGTAATGTTATTGTATCTTTTTTTGTAGTTAATTTTCTTTCCAAAAATCTCTTTCAAAATTTCAATATGTTCATAATTTATGACTGTAATTTGTATATTCTTAAAACTTTTTAATAATTGCCTAATGATCTCTCTTTGTCTAACCATATGGCCAAAACCAATATCTGAGATAAAAATAGCTACTTTTATTTTATTCATTTATCGGATTTTTTTTAATGTTTTGAGGTAATCTTTTTTATTATGTATATCAATATAATCTGTAATAAAAATTCCAACTTTAGTACTTAATGTTTTTTGAAAAACAGTTTTTTTTTTCATAATTCTAAAAGCTCCATTTTGAAGGTTATCTGGCCCTACAGAAATGACTTCATTACATATTTTATTTTTTTTATTATTTTTCAAGAAAAAATTAATTGCTTTATCTAAATCCTGGTGTTTGATTTGTGGAGAGTTGGCTTGTAAAGAAACTACAAAATCAAAAATTAATTTTTTTTTTATTAAAAAATTTACAGCATGTACAATAGCTTCTTGTTTTTCAATTTTTGCTTTAGCTAATTTTTTCGGTCTTTTGATAAAATTTAATTCATAATTTTTACAAATTTTTTTAACTAATTGACTTTCTGATGAAATAAAAAGTTTAGGCCTATATTTTGATTTTAGAACTTGATGAGCCACATGTACAAACATAGGCTTATTTTTAATTGGCAAAATATTTTTATCTTTAAGTCTTTTGGATCCCATTCTCGCTGGTATGATAACAATTATTTTTTTATTTTTCATTTAAGTGTTCTATATCAATTCTTAAATTTGGTTTTTAAAAGAATATATTTAGATAAATTATCAACAAATTTATTATAATTAGTTTTATTCATAAAATTTTCAAGGACACAAAATCTGTTGTAGTTATAAAATATATTTTTATAATTGTACTCTAAATATCTTTTATAGTATTTTTTATTAAATCTTTTGTCATTAATAAAGTCATATTCAAAAAAATTAGATGCTCCAAAATTGAACATATGGTAAAATTTATAAATATCATCATTTTTTTCTAATTTAATATTATTTGCTTTTAAAATTTTATTTCGAAGATTTTTTTTATTTTTAACAGGTTTTCCAAATTTAAACGAGGATTGAACGTTATCTTCGGCAATAACCACTGGAATGTTTGCATTTATATACTCATGAGCACCTGTACTTTGGTAAGTAAACATACTTTTAAAATTAGCTTTTTTGAAATCTTTGATAGAGGTTGATTTGTCTAAAAAATTTATCTTTGGGTATTTTTTCTTTAGTTCCTCAAAAATTTTATCATTTTTAACATGGCCATTAGGGTGAGGCTTAACATACCAACTAAAATTTGTTTTTTCTGCATTTCTTAAAATAAATTTCAACCATGTATAAGGCTCCAAAAAATTTCCAACTTTTTTAAATTGTAAAAGAGCATCAAATAGACATGGTGGCAAAACTAAAATTTTATTTTTATTTTTATCACCTATGAAATTGTAATCAGTATCTTTAAAATTGAATTTATGTACATTAGGATTTTTATAAATACCAGAACTAATTTTGTTTAATTCCTTTTTTGCAGCTAGTATTTTTTTTCTTTTATCTTTTAATTTTTCAAAATTTTTTTTAAAATTTTCGTAATCTGCTTGTGGATATAAATCTTTTCCTAAACTTACAAATCGTATTTTTGACCAATAACGATTACTTAGCATAATAGAAATCGAGGATTTATTTTTTAGAGCACCCAAATTAAATATATTATATTTTATGTAAGTTCCATGAGAAGCAAAAGTGTGGTCTATATTATTATTCTTAAAAAAATTAATTGTATTATCAACATATAATAATGATTCTAAAATATATTCTTTTAAAATTTTATCTTTTATATCAATTTCAACTTTAAATTTTTCTCTGCTATAAGTTTGAAATATAAATTTTCCAATTTTAAAGTTCTTGTATTTTAAATTTAAAACATCTCTTTTGGTATTTAAATTATCAAAAAGTTTATTTGTTATTTTTTTATGTTGATTTGTAAAAAAAGTAAAATGACAGTAATTTACAAAATTTATTTCTTTTAAAAAAGAATTTTGCTGAACATAAGATAAAAATATCTTATCTAAAAAATAAAAAAATAAATTTTTTTTTCTTATATAATAATAAATTGTATAATTAAAATTTCTTTTTAAAGACAAAAAAGAAATAAGAATTAGATATAAACTCTCAATATTGAAAGTTGTTAGTTCAAAAGCAATATTTTGTTTTTTGGCTTTTATTTTTTTTTCTTTATCAAAAAAAAATTCTTTTTTTTTTATTTTTTTTAATTTAAACAAAAAAATCAAAAAGTTTGAATAAATCATAAATTTGTGAAAAAAATTATACATATCTAAAATTCTATAAAAATTTCTTTGATAAAATTTGACTTAGCTGAAAATCGAATTTTGTGTCTATGTCTATATTTTCAAAAAAATCATCAATCACGATAAATTTGTTTTTCTCTGTAAAAATATTTTTTTTTTTTAAAATAGTATTGGGTGAAAAAACGTAAAAGGAACCATTAGGATAATAAAAACTCTTAAGCTGATTTGATTGTTTTGACATATTTTGATTTTTAAAAAATTGAACGGATCTCTCATTCTTAATATTGAATGATAACAAAGGATTTTTTGAGGCTTTTTTCATAGAAATCGTTGAAAGACCTTTGACATTATCTTTAAAAAAACTGTCTAACATTTTTTTTAAAGTTTTAATTTTTCGAAATGGACTTGTGGGTTGCAACAGAACGATTCCATCAAAATTAATATTATCTTTTAGATAATATTTGATAACATCTTCACAAACATCTACTAAATTGCTTTTATCTCTCGATAAATTTTTTTTTCTTAAATTGGGACAATCACAGTATCTCTCTTTTTTCGTTTTTTCGAAAATTTTTTTTGAATCAGTAGATAAATATATTTTATCAAATATTTTTGAATTTTTTGCAAATTTTAATGTCCACATAAATAAGGGTTTGTTACCAAGTGTAAGTAAATTTTTATTTTTTAATCTTTTAGAACCGCCTCTAGCAGGAATAATTGCTAAAATTTTTTTATTTTTAAACATTTAAAATGATTACAACTTTTCTACTGCACTTCTGTACTCAATCCATTGTCCTAAATCTTTCCAATTTTCTTCACTTATAGGATATATTCCAATTTTTTTTTTTTTTACTTTTAAAATTTCTATAAATTCATTCATATCTATTTTTTTATTTTTTTCTAAAAATTTTAATATATGAGTTTCACAAATATAAACTCCTACATTGATTAACATTGAAACGGAAGGTTTTTCAGTAATTTTTTTCAAACTTCCATTTTTTGCTGGTATACAATTTCCATAGGGAATAACATATTTTTTTGCAGAAGCTATAAGTGTTAAATCATTTTTATGTTTGACGTGAAAATTATAAAAATCACTCAAATCTATGTCAATTAGTGTATCTACATTACTTACAATAAAAGTTTTTTTAAGTTGAGACTTCATTAATCCCAATCCTCCAATAGTACCAAGAGGTTTTTTTTCTTTAAAAAATTTGAGTTTGTATTCTTTTTTTATTTCAGAGAAATATGATTTTATAATTTCACTTTTATAATTTGTAGAAATTAAAAATTTTTTAATATTATTTTTACAAAAATAATTTATTACATATTCTATTAAAGTTTTATTTTTTACGGGTATAAGAGGTTTTGGTAAAATTTTAGTGAAAGGTTCCAGTCTAGTACCTAAGCCACCTGCCATAATAACACATATAAGATCTTTTTTTGAGAATTCAGTTTCTTTAGGTTTAAGAGGAAAAATATCTTCCCAAAAAACAATCTTTTTAATTTTTTTAAATCTGTCGATGATGGGAACAAAATCAAATTCTCTATTTTCCATAAAAGTTTTTTTTAAAATAGAATTGTTAAAATTATTTTCATAAAAAAAAGTTGGTTTTTTATTAAAAAGTTTTGTTATTTTATCATTTAGATCTGCCCCTTTAATAAGACCACGTCTTATATCACCATCACTTAAAGTACCTAATAACTTATTTTTATTATTTGAAACTAATAACGTTTTTTTTCCAATTAAATTAAGTCTTTTTAATGCAGCTTCAATTGTTGTATTTTGAAAAATTTTTAAATTTTTAATCATCAGTTCCGTTTTTATTGACAGTATGTCTTAATCTCCATTCTTTGCCAACTTTTTTCCATAAATGTGGAGATCTAAATTTATCACATAAATTGTTAAATTTTTTTGGATCTATTCTCAAATAATCTAAAGTTTCCGAAAAATAGCGTTTAGGTTTTTCACCATCAAACTTATCGATCAATTTTTTTCCTTCATCCAGAAGCATATGGTTATTTCTTATTTCTTGAGAGACATCATAGGTAGCTCTACCTATTCCAAATTTTATAAAAGTGGTATAAAAATGCAAATCATCGATCTTATCATCTATACTAATATATCTACTATAAGTTCCCTCTGTTCTAAAAGGTCGAGGTCTAAATTTACAATTTTGAACAGAATAGTAATATGTTTCTTGAGGGACCCAATTTAAATAATATCCTAAATAATGAACTTCTAAATTGTCAATATTTATTTTATTTATATCTATAGGGAGTAACTGATCAATATCTTTTTTTTTGAACTTAGTTTCTTTTAATATGTCATCAATTTTTTTTCCTCCAAGGTATAATTTTTTAATATTTCTAAAAGTATAATATGAATTGTTTCTCAAAGAGCTTGAGTTATCAGATATTGGATTACCATGTTCAGCTTCATTCTCTCCATAAAAAACTAAGGGAATTTTATACTTCAGTGCAATTTTAGCTGGAAAATTTTTTTGACCCAAAATAAAAGTTTGAAAAGGATGAAGTAAATTTAGAATTGATTGTTTTGTTAAATAAATCATCAGGTCCTCATTTCTGTTTGCAGTAATATTGTCTGTTTTACAAGAGTTGACCCAATTTAAGAAATTATTGTACCCATAGTCTGTGTATAAAATTGGTGACCAGGTCACAGTAAGAGGACTCATGCCATACTTAAATTTCAAAATATGCGCAGCATAACAGCTATCCTTACCACCACTACCAGGAACAATACAATCGTATTTTCCATATTTTCCTCTATGTTTATCAAGCAATTTTAATAATTGTTTTTCTCTTTTTTCAAAATTAATTTTTTTTTTTATTAAACTATATTTCCAACTATCTGAAATACCATTCTTATCTATGTTTAAAGTTTTTTTTTTTGATTTTTTATTATTTGTAAATTCTACCGTAGAGTTTGGCCTTTGATTTGAGATCAGAGTTTTTTTACAAAAAATTACTTTTTCTGGTAATCCAAAAAATGTTTTCATTTCTTTAAATAAAATTTTTCATTTGATTAATTAGTTTTACACCAGCTTTTCCACTTTTTTCTGGATGAAATTGTGTTGCAAATAAATTTTTAGTAAAAATTGATGAACAAAAACTAAAGTCACCATAAGTCGTATTGGTAAGCACATTGTTTTTTTCAACTGGATCACAAAGCAACGAATGTATAAAATAAAAGTCTTTATTATCCACATCTTTGAATTTAGATATTTCTTTTTTAAAAGAGATTTTATTCCACCCTACATGTGGAACTAAAAGTTTTTTGTTTTTAGGAAAATATTTAACCTTACCTTTTATAATGCCTAGTCCTCGTGTTTTTTTAAACTCGAAGCTATTTTCAAATAAAAGTTGCATGCCAAGACAAATTGCAAATATAAATTTATCTTTATTATAATAATCAATAATTTTTCTATCTAAATTAAATTTTTTTAAAACTTTCATTGCCATATCAAAAGACCCAACACCAGGAATTAAAAAAACGTCAGAATTTGTTATTTTATCCTCTCTTTCTAATATTTTCACCTTAAACCCTTGTTCTTTCATAAAATGATAAATGCTAAATAAATTATGAATTTTTAAATCTAGTATTTTTACACTAATATTTTTATTAAATCCTGACATTTAATCTTTCTTGAATGAGTTTTTTTTTAATTTTTATAATTAAATTTGGAACATCTTTTTTGAGTTTATAATTATTATAGTAGGTTAAATTGCCCACCTTAATTTTTTTTTTTTTAAATTTTTGAAGAGTGCTATAATGTAAAAAACTTGATAAAATTACCCCAGTTATATTAGTTTTTTTTACTACATCTATTATATGTTTTATTGCACCACATCCACCGTGAGCTAAAGTTGGTACTTTTACAGATTTTGATATTTTTTTTGTAATATCAATATCAAAACCTGACTGTAATCCATCTTTATGAATTGAGGATATAATTATTTCTCCAATCCCATAACTTTCAAGTTTTTTTGCCCATTCCAATGGGTTTTTTTTAGTAAAATCTCTGCCATGTGAACTCATTACAAAATATTTTCCTTTGTATTTATTAATTTCAATTGTAGCAGAAATTGTTGATGAGCCAAAAATTCTTGAAGCTTCCTTTACAAATTTAATATTCTGAATTGCAGCAGTGTTTATGGACACTTTATCAGCTCCACATTTTAAAGATACCTCTATATCTTTTAAACTTCTAATTCCACCACCAACATTTAAAGGTATGTAAAGTTTTTTTGCTGTTTGAGTTATGAACTTTCCTAAATTATTAGTTCCGTATAAAGTTGCAACATTATCAAGATATGAGATTTCGTCTGCTCCACAATTATAATAAAATTGACTAAAGTTTTCGGGTTCTCCAAGAACTCTTAAGCCTTCAAAATTTATGCCTTTGATTAATACTCCATTTTTAATATCAAGTCGGGGTATTATTCTAATAAAATTTTTGTTCATGAAGAAAAGAAAAATTAATGTATAGTGAATATATTTGATATTTCAAATAAAATATAATATTTAGCATCTAATTTTAATGAATTATAAAAAACTACTAATCTCAAAAAAAATTAAAATAGCAATTTGGGGTACTGGATATATAGGTTTGTCCTCAATGATTTATTTTGCAAATAAAGGTGTTGTTTGTAAAGGTTTTGATATTGATAAAAAAAAAATAAAATTCATCAATCAGGGTAAACTTACAATACCTGAATTAAAAAATTGGTTTAAAATTGATATTAAAAACTTATCAAAAAAATCTCTAATCTCAGCGACTTCGAATTATAAGGATTTATTAAAATCTGATTATAAAATACATTTAATTGCAATTCCAACAGAAAAAGATGGAAAACCATATTTCAAAATTTTATTTGATGTTTTAAAAAAAATTTCAACGATTATTAAAAACAACTCAAAACCGATTATTATTATTGAGTCAACTCTTACTCCAAAATTTACCACAAAATTTATTCTTCCCTATTTTAAGAAAATTGGTGTAAAAAATAATGATTACATTTTAAGTGTTGCACCTAGAAGAGATTGGTTTGTTGCAAACACAAAAACTATTGAAAATTTAGATAGAGTTGTAGGTGCTAAAAATTTAAAAGAGGGAAAATTAATTAAAAATATATTATCTATAGTTTGTAAAAAACTTCATGTTGCTAGCGATTATAGTGTTTCCGAAATGGTAAAAAGCATAGAAAACGCTTACAGACATATGGAAATTACCTTAGCAAATCAATTGTCGGTAGCTTATAAAAATTATGACATGAGAGAAGTTCTAAAACTTGTTGGAACAAAGTGGAATATTGGAACTTTTTTTCCAGGATTTGGTACTGGAGGATATTGTATCCCCTTATCAAGCCAATATGTATTAAGAGAAATCATTGACAAAAACAAATTAACACTTCTAAGAGAAACAATAAAAACTGATAATGAAATCAATGTTCTTATTGCAAAATCAATTATAAAAAGAAAAATAAAGTCTGTTGCTATACTTGGGTTGGCTTATAAGGGAAATTTAAAAGTTGATATTTTATCTCCAGTAATTCCATTTATAAATTATTTGAAGAAAAAAAGAGTAAAAGTGAGTTTATTTGATCCTTTTTATGATAAAAAAGAGATTAAAAAAAAGACTGGACTTAAGCCATTGAACTATCCAAATGATCTAAAAAATTTTGAGTGTATAGTTATAAGTGTTGACCATGATTTTTTTAAAAAAAATTTTAATGGTACAAAAAAATATATTAAAAACTGTAAATTTATACTTGATAACATGGGGGTTTGGAAAGAATTTAAAATACCTAAACAAATAAATTATAAAATATCTGGGGAAAAAAACTGGCTATAATTAAGAGAATATTACTTACTTAAAGTTCAGAATATATGGGCACAAATGTTGTGGTTAATTTGTGTAGCTCTAAAAATGAAGTATTAGTTTTGGAGAAAATGTTGTTTGAATAAAATGAAAAGTACATATAAATTAATATTTTAAAATTACTTTCCATAAATGATTAAAAAAAAAAATATTGCAATTTTTACATCAACAAGAAGTGATATTGCAATATTATCAACACTTATTGAAAAGTTGAATAAATCAAAAAAAATTAAATGTTTATTATTTGTTCATGGTACACATCTGGAAAGAAAATATGGTTACACTATAAATGAAATTAAAAAATTAAAATTTAAGATAACCAAATCTTTCAATAACGACTCTCTTAGAGACGATGAATTTGGACAAGTCCAAAGCTTAAATAAGATTCAATCTGAGGTAAATAATATTTTTAAAACTTATACAATTGATGGGGTTATAATTTTGGGTGATAGGTTGGAAAGACTTCCAATAGTAAGTGCATGTATAGCGTACAGAAAAATTATCATTCACTTGCATGGTGGTGAAATTACACTTGGTGCTATTGATGAACAAATTAGACATATGATTTCAAAAGCTGCTCATTTGCATTTTGTAATAGCAGATGAATATAAAAAAAACCTTTTAAAAATGGGTGAAAATAAAAAAATTATTTATAACTACGGTTCTCTGGGTGTAGAAAAAACACTGAAATTTTTAAATAAGAATGAAACTAAAAAAAACTTAGCTATCCTAACATTCCATCCGGAGACTGTGTATGAAAATTTTGATTGGAAAGAAAAATTTACAACAATTATAAAAGCTTTAGATAAATTTTATTATGATGTAATTGTAACCGCACCAGGATTTGAAAAAAATTCAAAAAAAAATATCTTTTTTATTAAGAAACATTTGAAAAATAAAAAAAAATTTAAATTTGTTGAGTCATTGGGATTCAAAAATTATTTTTCATTATTAAACAAATCAAAATTTGTTATAGGTAATTCATCAAGTGGGATTATTGAAGTTCCGTATTTTAGGATACCGACTATAAATATTGGAGAAAGACAAAAAGGAAGATTTATGCATAAATCAATTATTAATACTGATTTCAAACTAAACAATATTGTAAAAGCAATTAATAAATGTGAAAATAAAAAATTTATTATGA
>MDTG01361315.1_pt1 | contig 22062 bp, 23 predicted proteins | sample 811421 | NCBI WGS metagenome assembly MDTG01 (sample SAMN05326645, study PRJNA326480) | marine metagenome | isolation source: seawater | place: Pacific Ocean: South East | collected 2011
ATCCAAGTGCTGTTTTACATGCATATTGACCAACAGTACCAGCTCCTATAATAACAATTTCAGTAGGTGATATTCCTGTGACTCCTCCTAGCATTAATCCCTTACCAGAATTTGCATTACTTAAATACTCTGATGCTATCAACATAGAAGTATTTCCTGCTATTTCACTTAATATTCTTAGTAATGGCAATTTTCCATCAGCATCTTCAATATGTTCTATAGCTATTGAAGTAATGTCTTTCTTCAATAGAAGATCAAAATAACTCTTATCTCTAGTTTGTAATTGTATAGCTGAAATAAGATTTTGACCTTTTTTCATTAATCTCAACTCTGATTTAGTTGGAGGCTCTATTTTTACAATGATATCTGACTCATATACTTCCTCCTTAGAAAAAACTATTACCCCACCCGCATCAATATATTCTTTATCAGTAAAATAAGCTCCGTTACCAGCTCCAGTCTCTATTATTACTTTATGTCCATTATGAGTTAACAAAGAAACTGAATCAGGAGTTAATGATATTCTTTCTTCCTGAAAGGATATTTCTTTTGGAACACCAATTCTTAAACTCTTAAAATTTTGTTTTACTTCTAACATTTCTTCTTTCGGAAGAATTCCAAAAGTACCATAAACATTATCTTTTTTCATAATCTTTTTATATTAATTATACGACTTCCATCTATATTCTTAATGAAAATATCTAATCTTTTTTTTGGCAATATAGAGGATATTCTTTCTGGCCACTCAATAAAACATAAATTTTTAGAATAAAAATACTCCTCATATCCCAAATCATAAGCTTCAGTTTCAGAATTTATTCTATAAAAATCAAAATGATAGATTGACTCTCCAATCAAATTGTGATATTCATTTACTATTGAAAAAGTAGGACTACTGACTTTATCAACTACACCAATTTCTCTACATAACTCTTTTATAAATGTAGTTTTTCCTACTCCCATTGTCCCATGTAAACATATAACATCATGAACATTAAATAATGGGCATACCTGATTTGCTATACTTGGCATTTCTGTAATACAATTTGCTACTAAATTCATTATTTTAATTTACTTTTTAGCTCAATAACTGGTATCAACATCTCCTCTAAAGAAATACCACCATGTTGAAATGTGTTTTTATAAATGTTAGCAAATTGATTATAATTATTTTGATAAACAAAATACATATCTTCCTTTGCAAAAATATACTTAGAGCTTATATTTTGCTTAGGAAGATAATATTCTGATGGATTATCTATTTCAAAAACATCAGAATTCTTAAAATTAAGATTCTTACCTTGTTTATATCTTAAGTTATTATTAACATTTTTATCTCCAATAATTTTTGAAGGATTATTAACATTAATTGTTCCATGATCTGTAGTAATTACAACATTTGCCTTCTGTTTTGATATTTCTTTTAATATTTCTCTCAGAGGAGAATGTATAAACCATGATGATGTTAGAGATCTATATGCAGAATCATCATCAGCAAGTTCCTTGATCACTTTCATATCAGTTCTTGCATGTGATAACATATCAACAAAATTATATACTAAAACATTTATATCATTTACTTTCATATTTGGAACTCTGGAAGTTACTTTTCTTCCAAAATCAATGTTTGTAATTTTCGTATATGAACATTTCAAATTTCCTTTTCCAAGTCGTTTTAGGTTTTCTAATAAAAAGTCTTCCTCGTACATATTTTTACCACCATCATCTTGATCATCTTTCCATTTATCTTTAAATCTCTTCTTAATCTCTGATGGTAAAAGTCCTGAGAAAATTGCATTTCTAGAATACTGAGTTGCAGTAGGTAAAATACTATAATAAATATCTTCTTTTATTAATTCAAAATCTTCTAATATTTCAGGCTCAATAATTTTCCACTGATCAAATCTTAAATTATCAATTACAATAAAATATATTGGAATATCATCAGATAATAAAGGAACAACTCTTTTACGGATTAAATTATGAGATAGTAATGGAGCATTAATTCCATGCATCCAATCTTTATAATTATTTTTAATAAATTTGAAAAACTGTGAATTAGCTTCACTCTTTTGCATTGAAAGAATTCCTTCAATACTTTTATCTCCAGACTTCTCTAATTCAAGCTCCCAAAAAGTTATTTTTTTAAAAACTTCAACCCATTCTTCCTTGTCTAAATTTCTAGACAAACTCAAACTAATACTTCTAAATTCCTTCTGATAATCCCTTGTGTTTTTTTCTTCAATTAATCTTACCTTATCAATATTTTTTTTGATTGAAAGTAATATTTGATTAGGATTTACAGGCTTAATAAGATAATCAGAAATTTTTGAACCAATAGCTTCTTCCATTATGGACTCTTCTTCACTCTTGGTTATCATTATTACAGATAAATTTGGTCTTGATTTTTTAATTAAATTTAATGTTTCCAAACCTGACAATCCTGGCATGTTTTCATCTAAGAAAACTAAATCAAAATGATATTTTTCAATTAATTCTAATGAATCATTTCCATTATTTATGGGAAGAACTTTATAACCTCTATCTTGCAAAAATATAATATGAGGCTTTAATAGTTCTATTTCATCATCTATCCAAAGTATTGAAATCATGTTTTTAACTATATACAATTACAAAAATTAAAAAAATATACGTAATTTGCCCTATGAATGACAAAGTAAAAATGAACAAAATTATTAACGATCCAATATATGGATTTATTTCATTAGATAAAGGAATTATATATAAATTGATTGAAAATCCATTATTCCAAAGGCTTAGAAGGATTTCTCAACTAGGTCTTTCGTATTTAGTATATCCAGGAGCCTATCACACTCGTTTTAATCATGCATTAGGATGTATGCATCTAATGTCAAAAGCAATAGCTCAGATTAGGAATAAGGGACATAAGATAACATTTGATGAAGAAGAGGCTTTAAAAATATCCATTTTATTGCATGACATTGGACATGGTCCATTTTCTCATGCACTAGAAAACAGTATTGTCAATAATATTTCTCATGAATCTTTATCAAGATTATTCATGGAAAAATTAAATAATCAATTTAATGGAAAACTTGATTTAGCTATCAATATTTTCAACAATAAATATCCAAAAAAATTTTTACATCAATTAGTTTCATCTCAATTAGACATGGACAGATTAGATTATTTAAAAAGAGATAGCTTCTACACTGGTGTAACTGAGGGAAACATTGGTTCAGATAGAATAATTAATATGTTAGATGTTATAAATGATCAATTAGTAATCCAAGAAAAAGGGATACATTCAATTGAAAAATTTTTAATAGCCAGAAGATTAATGTATTGGCAAGTTTATTTACACAAGACAGTCCTTTCATTTGAGAATACCCTAATTAAAATTCTTAAAAGAGCTAAAAAACTTATAAAAAAAGGGGAGAAAATCAGTTGTTCCAAAACATTAAACGAATTTTTAAAGAATGACTATACTATAAATGATTTTAATACAAATAAAAAATTATTAACTCTTTTTTCTAAACTTGATGATCATGACATATACTCCTGTTTAAAAAATTGGATAAATAATAAGGATTTTGTTATTTCTATGCTCTCTCAATCAATAATTAATAGAAGACCTTTAAAAATAATAATTAAAGATGAAAAATTCTGTTCAGAAAAAATTAATTCAATCAGAAAAAAAATTTCTATTATATATAATATTTCAAAAAATGAAGCAGAATATCTTGTTTTTTCAGGAAAAGTTAGTAACAACATCTATCATAAAAATAATGACAACAATAGAATAAATATATTAACAAAAAATTCTGAGATTAAAGATATTACAGATGCTTCTGATCAATTTAATCTATCAGTATTGAACAAAACAATTAATAAATACTTCCTGTGTTATCCAAAGCATAAATTACTAGAAAATGACTAAATTCGCGAAATGAAATATACAATTGATGAAATATCTAAAATGATAAATGGAAAAATTGTAGGAGATCCAACAGTTAAAATAAGTTCAGTATCAAAAATTGAAGATGCTTCCATAGGAGATCTTTGTTTCCTGTCAAATTCAAAATATACAAATCATGTTTACAATACAAAAGCAAGCGCAATAATAATAGATGAAAATATTACTTTAGAGAAAAAAGTAAATACGTCCTTAATAGTAGTAAAGGATTCCTATTATAGTTTCATCAAGTTATTGAAATTATATCATTCAAATACAAATAAAACAGGAATATCCAAATTAGCTTCATTTGAAGAAAACTATAAAATTGGAAAAAACTGTTATATTGGAGACTTCTCATATTTTGGAAAAAATGTTGTTATTGAAGAAAATGTGCAAATTTATCCACATTGTTTTATCGGAGACAATTGTATTATTAAAAAAGAAACTATATTATATCCAGGCGTTAAAATATATAATGATTGTGTAATTGGAGAAAATAATATTATCCATTCTGGTTCTGTTATTGGTGCTGATGGATTTGGATTTGCTCCAAAAAAAGAAGGTAATTTTGAAAAAATTCCTCAAATTGGTAATGTTATTACACATTCTTTCGTAGAAATAGGAGCTAATACATCAGTTGATAGAGCTACAATGGGATCAACTATTATTAATCATGGAGTGAAGTTAGATAATCAAATTCAAATTGGTCATAATGTAGAAATTGGAGAAAATACTGTAATAGCTGGAATGGTAGGCATCGCTGGAAGCACTAAGATTGGAAAAAATTGTATGATTGGTGGATCTTCAGGAATAGCTGGGCATCTAAATATTGGAAATAATGTAAAAATAGCTGGACATACAGGAGTCGGATCAAATATCAAAGATGGAGAAACAATTCAAGGCCCGTACGCTTTTAATCAGAAAGATTTTCTTAGATCATACATTATTTTCAAAAAACTTCCTAGAATGTATGCAACCTTAGAATCTATTAAAAAATCGTTAAAAAAGAATAACGAAATGTAATGGAAAGACAAAAAACAATCAAAAAGGACATATCATTTTCTGGACATGGAATTCATACCGGTGTTTTTACTAATATGACATTAATACCAGCACCAGAAAATACAGGAATTGTATTTATAAGGACAGACAAAAAATTTTTAAAAATTAAAGCTGATGTAGAAAATGTAATATCTACTGAAAGAAGTACCAATTTATCAGTTGGGAATGTATTAGTAAAAACTGTAGAACATATACTTGCTGCAATCTCAGGAAACGATATTGATAATATCTATATAAATATAGATAATGAAGAAATTCCTATAATGGATGGTTCCGCAAAAATATTTTCAGATGAGATATCAAAAACTGGAATTATTTCACAAAATGCTCAAAAAAAGATTTATGTAATTGAAAAAAAAATTAGGTACTATGATAAAGATAGTGATACTGAAATAATCGCGCTTCCTTCAGAAGGATTTGAAATAGATTTAACAATAGATTATAATTCTAAAGTATTAGGAACTCAAAACATAAAACTTGAGAAAATTTCTGACTTTAACACTGAAATATCTTCGTCTAGAACATTTTGTTTTCTGAATGAGCTTGAAATACTATTAGAAAAGAACCTAATCAAAGGAGGTGATTTAAATAATGCTATAGTTTTTGTTGAAAATGAAATAGATAAAACAAAACTTAGTAATTTAGCAAAAGTCTTTAACAAAAAAGATATAAATAGAAATCAAAACGGAATATTAAATAATATAAAATTAAGATTTGATAATGAAGCGGCAAGACACAAGTTGTTAGATTTAATTGGAGACCTTACATTAACTTCATATAAATTAAAATGCAAAATAATAGCTAATAAAACTGGTCATTATCACAATATTAAATTTGCAAAAAAAATAAAAGAAATAATCAATAAAAAAATGAAAACAGAAGCTCCTTATATTAATTTTAATACAAGCCCTCTACATAATAAAGAATCAATTAAAAATATACTCCCTCACAGGGAACCATTTTTATTTATTGATGAGATAAGAGATCTAGGAGAAGACTTTATTGTTGGAGTAAAATATGTTAAAAAAGAAGAAGATTACTTTAAAGGACATTTTCCAGGAGCTCCAGTAATGCCTGGAGTATTACAATTAGAAACAATGGCTCAAACTGGTGGAGTACTTATATTAAGTACAGTAAAAGATCCAGAAAATTATCTAACATATTTTATGAAAATAGATAATGCTAAATTTAAACGAAAAGTTACACCTGGAGACACAATAATCTTTAAATTAGAATTAATCTCACCAATTAGAAGAGGGTTATGTCACATGCATGGAAAAGGATTTGTTGACAATAAAATTGTAGTTGAAGCAGACCTTTTAGCTCAAATTGCAAAAAAATAATATATGCATCAACCATTATCATATGTTCATCCTGGAGCAAAGATTGACAAATCAGTAGTTATTGAACCATTTGTTACAATTGAAAATAATGTTATTATTGGAAAAAACACATGGATTGGATCAAACGTAACAATTATGGAAGGCGCAAGAATTGGAGAAAATTGCAAAATATTTCCAGGATCTGTAATATCAGCAATACCTCAAGATTTAAAATTTAATGATGAAGAATCAATAGTGTTAATTGGAAATAATACAACTGTAAGAGAATGTGTAACTATCAACAGGGGAACTTCATTTTCTGGGAAAACAATAATAGGTCAAGATTGTTTGTTAATGGCCTACTCACATATAGCTCACGATTGTATAATTAAAAATAATTGTGTTATAGTTAATGGAGTTGCATTAGGAGGTCATGTTACAGTGGGAGAATATGCAATTTTAGGAGGGAATTCATCTGTTCATCAATTTGTTACAATAGGAAAGCATTCTATGATTTCTGGAGGATCTTTAGTAAGGAAAGATGTTCCTCCTTATGTAAAAGCAGCTAGAGAACCATTGTCTTACATTGGTGTAAACTCTATAGGATTAAGAAGAAGAGGTTTTGAAGAAGAAAAAATAACGGAAATCCAAGATATCTACAGAATTTTATTTCAAAAAAATAATAATAATACTCAAGCTATTATAAAAATAGAGGCAGAATTAAAATCATCTCCTGAAAGAGATGAAATAACTTCATTTATAAGAAATTCTGGAAGAGGTATAATGAAAGGATATAAACAAAATTAAATTATGGCAACAACAGCAGACTTTAGAAACGGATTATGTTTTAATCATAATGGTGATCCATGGAAAATTGAATCTTTTTTACATGTAAAACCAGGAAAAGGGCCAGCCTTTGTTAGAACAAAAATAAGAAATCTTAATACTGGGAGATTATTAGAAAACACTTTTACAGCAGGTGTGAAAATTGATGTTATTAGAATAGAAAACAGAAAGTATCAATATCTTTATTGTGAAGGAAATGATTATCATTTAATGAATTTAGATGATTATGAACAAATTTTAATGCAAAAAGATTTTATTGAAAATGGAAATTTTCTTAAAGAAGGTGAAATAGTAGAAGTTCTATTTCATGCTGACAAAGGTATTCCATTGTCAGCTCAAGTACCATCACATGTAATTTTAGAAATTTCTCATACAGAACCTGGCATTAAAGGCAACACAGCAACAAATGCAACTAAATTAGCTACAACTGAAACCGGAGCAGAAATTCAAGTTCCATTATTTATAAATGAAGGAGACAAAATAAAAATTGATACTGCAAAAGGTAATTATATTGAAAGAGTAAAATGAAAAAACATAACTTCAGCGCAGGACCTTGTATCTTACCAGAAACAGTATTAGAGAAAGCTTCTAAGTCTTTAATTAACTTTAATAATGAAAATTTATCTTTGATAGAAATTTCACATAGAAGCAATTCCTTTGTTGAAGTGATGAATAAAACAAGGAATTTAGTTATAGAGTTATTAGAAATTCCTAGAGGTTATTCAGTATTATTCTTACAAGGCGGAGCTAGTTTAGAATTTGCAATGGTTCCACTAAATTTAATGAAATTTAAAAATGGAAAAGCGGCATATCTAAATACTGGAACATGGGCAAAAAAATCAATAACAGAAGCAAAAAAGTTTGGGGAAATTTACGTTGTTGGAGATTCTTCTGATCAAAACTATTCATATATTCCTAAAAATTATGAAATACCAAATGACTCTGACTATTTCCATTGCACGTCAAATAATACAATATATGGAACTCAAATGAAAAAATTTCCAGAATTATCTACATTAATGGTATGTGATATGAGTTCTGATATTTTTAGTAAAAAAATTAATATTAATAATTTTGATTTGATTTATGCAGGAGCTCAAAAAAATTTAGGACCAGCTGGATGTACACTAGTAATAGTAAAAGATGATATTTTAGGAAATACAGGAAGAAATATTCCTACAATGCTAAATTACAAAACACATATTGATAAAGAAAGTATGTTCAACACACCTCCTGTCTTTTCAATTTATGTATCAATGCTTAATTTAGAGTGGCTCAGAAATCATGGAGGAATAGAATGGATCGAGGAAGTTAATAATAAAAAAGCTGAAATACTTTATTCGGAGATTGATAGAAATAGATTGTTTGAAGGGTTTGCAAAAGAAGAAGACAGATCTAATATGAATATAACTTTCGATTTAATTGATAAGAATTTAAAAAATAAATTTGATATAATGTGGAAAGAAGCAGGTATATATGGAATTAATGGACATAGGTCTGTTGGAGGCTATAGAGCTTCAATATATAATGCCCTGCCAATTGAAAGTGTAAATTTACTAGCAAATATCATGAAAAAACTATAAAAAAGGTAATATGAAGAAAATTTTAGCAAATGATGGAATATCTAAATCAGCAAAATTAATTTTAGAAAAAAATGGTTTTAATGTAAGTACAGATAGGGTTGAACAAGATAACTTGGCAAGTGTAATAAATAAAGAAAAATATCAAGTATTATTAGTGAGAAGCGCAACCAAAGTTAAAAAAGAATTAATAGAAAAATGTCCAAACTTAAAAATAATTGGCAGAGCAGGAGTTGGAATGGATAATATTGATATTTCCTTCGCACAGAAAAAAGGCATAAAAGTATTTAACACTCCATCTTCTTCTACAGAATCAGTAGCAGAATTAGTATTTGCTCATTTATTTGGAATGGTCAGATATTTATTTGATTCTAATAGACAAATGCCATTAATAGGTGAATCTAAATTTAAAGAGTTAAAAAAATCATATTCAAATGGCAAAGAACTCTCAAAAAAAACACTAGGAATAATAGGATTTGGAAGGATTGGACAAGCAGTTGCAAAAAAAGCTATTGCCCTAGGAATGAATATAGCAGCGTATGATAAGAATATTAAAGAAGCTGATATTTCTCTTAGTTTCTTTAATGGAGCTAAAACTTCCTTCACAATTAAATGTTTACCAATGAAAGAAGTATTAAATAAATCTGATTTCTTATCACTACATATACCAAAAACAACTAAAAAAGCTTTTATAGGTTCTAAAGAAATAGGTATGATGAAAGATGGAGCTGGAATCATAAATACGTCTAGAGGAGGTTTAATTGATGAAGATGCATTAATGTTTGCATTAGAAAAAGGAAAGCTAAATTATGCAGGTTTAGATGTATATTCGAATGAACCTACACCAAAAATCCATCTGATGATGCACCCAAAAATATCATTATCTCCACATATTGGGGCAGCTACAATAGAAGCACAAGAGAGAATTGGAATTGAAATATCTCAAGAAATAATTTCTTATTTTGAAAGACACTAATGGCTATAATTAAAAAATTTAAAGCAACACGACCCACTAGAGACAAAGTTAATCTTGTAGCATCTAGATCATATCTGAGTTATTCTAATGAAACACTTAAAGAGAAACTAAATAATAATCCCTATACATTCCTACACATAATTAATCCAGATTATGACAAAAAGACAAAATTGGAAGGTAATAAAAAATTTAAATTGGTTAAAAAAAAATTTTCTGAATTTATAGAAAAGAAAATACTAATTGATGATGATAAAGAATATTTATATATATATCAACAAATAAAAAATAATAATAAATATACTGGGATAATAGCAGCAACATCAGTAGATGATTATCTTAATGGAAAGATTAAAATACATGAGCAAACTCTCAATAATCGAGAAAAAATGTTTAAAGATTATCTCAATGCCACAGGATTTAATGCTGAGCCGGTATTGCTTACATATAAAGATAATAAAATAATCAGTTCAATTATCAATGATATTATTAAAGAAAGATCGGAATATGAATTTTCAACTACCAATGAAGTTTTACATAAATTATGGAGAATAGATAATAAAGAATATACTGAAAAAATAATTTCTGAATTTAGAAGAATTAATAAAATTTATATCGCTGATGGTCATCATAGAACATCATCTTCTGCAATACTATGTGAAGATTTAAGGAAAAATAAAAGAAATTACAATCCTAAAGAAAATTACAACTTCTTTATGAGTTATTTAATTCCTGAAAGTAATCTAAATATAATTAATTATAATAGACTAATTAGGAATGTAAATAGAAAAAAAGAAAATGAAATAATTCAAAATATAAAAAAATATTGTATCGTCATAAATAAAGGAAAGAAAATATATTCTCCAACAAAAAATGGAGAAATAAGTATGTATTTTATGGGTAATTGGTATTCAATTTTTTTAAATCATCAAAAATCAAAAGATAATACAACATCTGTAAAATTAGACACAGCAATGCTTTCAAAAAAAATATTATCTCCAGTATTTGATATAAATGATGAAAGAACAGATAAAAACATTAATTTTATTGAAGGTACAATTTCATTAAATGAAATTAAAATAAAAGTTGATAATGGTGATTATGATATTGCTTTTATTATTCAACCAATTAGTATAAATACATTAAAAGAAGTTGCTGACAGAAATGAAGTAATGCCTCCTAAAAGCACTTATATAGAACCAAAATTAAGATCAGGAATAACTATTTATAAAATAGATTAATGAGTATTACCGATAATATTCAAAAAATAAAAAAAGAAATTTCAGAAAAAGTTAAATTAGTTGCTGTATCTAAAAATATGCCAGTTAATTATATTCAAGAAGCTTATGAATCTGGTCAAATTATTTTTGGTGAAAATAAAGTTCAAGATTTAATAAGAAAATATGAAAAACTTCCTAAAAATATTGAATGGCATATGATTGGACATCTACAAAAAAATAAAGTAAAATATATTGCTCCGTTTATAAAATTAATACATCCTGTAGATTCAATAAAAATATTAAAAGAGATTGATAAAAGAGCAAGTCAAAACAATAGAATCATTGAATGTCTTCTTCAAGTAAACATTTCAAAAGAGATTACAAAGTTTGGTTTCATGGAAAATGAAATTGAAGAAATAATCTCAGACATCCAAAAATATAAAAATATAAAGGTTATAGGACTTATGGGAATGGCAAGTTTTTCTAATGAAAAGAAAAAAATATCAGAAGAATTCTCTATACTATATAAAATATATAAAAAATATAAAATTCTTAATACTCTATCAATGGGAATGAGTAATGACTACAATATAGCTATAAAATGTGGAAGTACTATGGTTAGAATTGGAAGTACTATATTTGGTAAAAAAAAATACGACTGATGAAAAAAGTTATATCAACAAAAAATGCTCCAGAATCAATTGGACCATATAGTCAAGCTATATTAGCTAATAATACACTATACTGTTCAGGACAAATTGCTATTAACCCAATGAGTGGTGAACTGATTAATGATAATATATTTGATGAAACTCATCAAGTTATGAAAAATATTTTAGCAATTTTGAAAAAATCAGAAATGGGGTTTGATAATGTAGTTAAATGTACAATTTTTATGAAAGATATTAAGCAATATAATGATATAAACGAGGTTTACGCATTATATTTTTCAGAAAAATTCCCAGCTAGAGAAGCGTTTGAAATTTCCAATCTTCCTAAAAATGCTAATATTGAGATATCTATAATTGCTATAAAATAAATGAATTTATCTAACGAAATCTTAAGAGGCAATATTACAGCTCTTTCTAAAGGAATTACTTTAATAGAAAGTAATTTAGATTCTGATATTAAAAATATCCAAAAATTAGTATCCAAATGTTTGCCCTTTAGTGGGAAATCTATAAGAATAGGAATTACTGGTATACCTGGAGTGGGGAAAAGTACCTTCATAGATACATTTGGAAAAATACTAACATCAAATGGATATAAAGATGCAGTACTTGCAATTGACCCTAGCTCTAAGAAATCAAGTGGAAGTATCTTAGGAGACAAAAGTAGAATGAATAAACTATCTTCTGATAAAAATGCATTTATTCGGCCTTCTCCAAATTCTGGAAATATAGGAGGACTTTCGAAAAATACAAGAGAGAGTATAATACTTTGTGAAGCTGCAGGTTTTAATATAATCTTGATAGAAACCGTAGGTGTAGGACAATCTGAAACTGATGTTAGCAACATATGTGATTTCTTTCTTTTACTAATGATTACAGGAGCTGGAGATGAATTACAAGCTATTAAGAGAGGAATTATAGAACTTGCTGATGCTATCATAATCAACAAAGCTGATGGTGAAAATAAAAAAAATGCAAAAATTACTAAAAATGAATATCAAAAATCCTTAGAGTTATTTCCTGTAATGGAAAACGGATGGGTGCCAAAAATAGATATTTGTTCTTCAACTGAAAATATAGGAATGATAAATATATGGAACATAATTCAAGAACATGACTCTATCATGAAAAATTCTGGATGGAAAATAGAGAACAGAAAAAGACAAGATATTTATTGGCTACATCAAATAATAAAAGAAGAACTTGGAAAAAATAAATATAAACTATTAAAAACTAATGGAATATTAAAAAAATTAGAAACAGATTTAATTAAAGAAAAAAATATTTCTAAAATAATAAGTAATATTATTTAATTCAATAAAAAATATGCATCTTTTCCTTTTTTTTCCACTTAGATTGACTTTGATAGTCTACAAAATATATTTTTAAATCCGACTGACTAGCATAATCTGTAAAATATATTTTTTTATCAGCTTGACTAGCATAATCTACAAAAAACCAGTTGCCATTATTCTTTCCAGCTTGTGACGCATATTTTACTCTAAAAACACACAAATCAGCCATGCTTTCATAATCAACAACAAATACTTTTACATCAGCCTGACTAGCATAATCTACTGAAAAAACTTTTTGAGAATAAGACATCTGATATAAAAAAAGAGAAAAAAAGATTAAAAATATCTGTTTCATAATTTTATAAATTTTGTATACCCAAATATAATAAAAATAACCAAGGTTTTTTTTTAATTGATATATATAAAAATAAGTATCTTTGAATACTAAAAAACAATTAGAATAATGTCAGAATTATCGGAAAGAGTTAATAGATTATCTGAATCAGCCACATTGGCAATGGCTAGGATGAGTAGAGAGTTAAAAGATCAAGGTAAAGATGTGATTGCTCTGAGTTTGGGAGAGCCTGATTTTGAAACCCCTAAATTTATAAAAGATTCAGCAAAAAAAGCTATTACAGATAATTACTCTCATTACACTGCTGTTCCAGGTCTATTAGAATTAAGAAAATCCATTGTTAAAAAATTTGACAGAGACAACCAACTTAAGTTTAACCCAGAACAAATTGTAGTTTCTACTGGAGCTAAACAATCAATCGCAAATGTATGTTTGTCTTTAATAAATCCAGGAGATGAAGTATTATTACCAGCTCCTTATTGGGTAAGTTATTCTGACATTATAAATTTATCTGAAGGAACACCTGTAGTTATTCCATCCTCAATTGAAAAAGACTTTAAAGTTTCCGCTTCTGAAATAGAAAAAAAAATTTCAAATAAAACAAAAGTCTTAATATTTTCATCACCATGTAATCCATCAGGATCAGTATATACAGAAAAAGAACTGAGAGAAATTTCAAAAATGTTAGAAAGGTACCCTAATATTTATGTAATATCAGATGAGATATATGAACATATTAATTTTACTGGAAAACATTTTAGCATTGGCACTATACCTGAGATTAAAGATAGAGTTATTACTATTAATGGTGTTTCAAAAGGTTTTGCTATGACAGGTTGGAGAGTAGGATACATTGGAGCTCCTAAATGGATAGCTAAAGCATGTTCTAAAATTCAGGGTCAGATTACTTCAGCTACATGCGCTATTGCGCAAAAAGCAACTCAAACTGCTGTAGAAGTTGATCCATCGCAAATCATGTTTATGAAAAATACTTTCTTAAAAAGAAGAGATTTAGTATTAAAGGAACTTGAAAAAATAGAAGGAATTAAATGCAATACTCCTAATGGTGCTTTTTATCTGTTTCCTGATGTAAGTTACTATTTTGGTAAATCGGATAATAGTACAACAATAAATTCATCTGATGATCTTTGCTTATATCTATTAAATAAATGCTATGTTTCCTTAGTATCAGGAACTCCGTTTGGAAACCCTGAATGTGTTAGAATTTCATACGCAGCTTCAGAAAAAGATCTATTAACAGCTATTAAAAGAATTAAAAAACAACTATCTAAACTTAAATGAATCCAAAGAAAATAAAAAATATATTTGATTCTTTTAAGGAAAAAAAGGTATTAATCATCGGAGACTCAATGATAGATGATTATATGTGGGGTAATATAAATAGAATGTCACCAGAGGCACCTGTGCCTGTAATAGATATTGAAAAATACGAAATGAGATTAGGGGGAGCTGCTAATTGTGCATTAAATATAAAATCATTAGGAGCTAAACCTATCCTTTGTAGTGTGATTGGAAACGACGATAAAGGAAAAAAATTTAATTCATTATTGAAAGAATCTAAATTAAGTAATGAGGCAATCATTAGTTCCAACCATAGAAAAACTACAATTAAAACAAGAGTGATTGCAGAAGGAAGACACCAAATTAGAATAGATAATGAAGACAAACAACCTATTAACAAAAAAATAGAAGAAAAAATAATAGAAATTACCAATAATTTATTAAAACAAATAGATGTAATAATTTTACAAGATTATAACAAAGGAGTCTTAACAAAAAGGATTATTTCTAAAATTATTAATAATTCAAAAAATAATAATATTCCCGTAATTGTAGATCCAAAAAAAGATAATTTCCTAGAGTATAAAAATTGTGATATATTTAAGCCTAATCTTACAGAAATTAAAGAAGGTATGGGTGTTATTTTTAACGAGAAGAACCAAAATGAATTAATAGATAATACAAGTAAACTTAGAAATTTAATATCTGCGAAAAGCGTTTTATTAACTCTATCATCTCTAGGACTTTGTATTAATTCAAACACAGGATTCATATATTCACCAACTTATGGAGGAAAAGTAGTAGATGTTTCTGGAGCTGGAGATACTGTTATCTCCATAGCTTCTTTATTATACTCTTCCAAAGTTAATTTTAATGATATAGCTAAAATATCATCAATAGCTGGTGGAATTGTATGTCAAAAAGTTGGAGTAGTACCAATTAATTTTAATGATTTATTAACAGAAACACTTAAATTATACTAATTTTTTTGAAAAAAATAAATCCATATAACAACGAAATAAACAAAAAGAAACAAATAAAAGAGATGTTTAATAACATTGCTCCCAATTACGATTTCTTAAATCATTTTCTATCTTTTGGTATGGATTTTTATTGGAGAAAAAAAGCTGTGAAAATGATTAAAAATAATCCAAAAAAAATACTTGATATTGCAACTGGAACTGCTGACTTTGCAATAATTGCTAGCAAAATAAAAAAAGCTTCTATCACAGGAATAGATATTTCTAACAAAATGATAGAAATTGGAAAAAAGAAAATAGAAAAAAAAGGATTAGAACAAAAAATTAAATTACAATTAGCTGATTCGGAAAACTTACCATTCCCTTCTAATAGTTTTGATGCAATTACTGTTGGTTTTGGAGTAAGAAATTTTGAGAACTTAAATGAAGGATTATCTGAAATTAAAAGAGTTTTAAGGCCTGGAGGTTATTTAGTAATATTAGAGCCATCAACACCAGAATTATTTCCTATGAAACAATTACATAAACTTTATTTTAAAATAATTCTACCCTTTATAGGTAAATTAATCTCAAAAGATAAAAAAGCATATGAATATCTTCCTAAATCAGTAGAAGCATTTCCAAAGAAGAAAATATTTATAGATATTCTAAAAAAAATAGGATTGAAATCTTGTAAACATATACCTCTTACTTTTGGTATAGTTGACCTATATATAGCAATAAAAAATTAATTGCATCGTTTCCCAAATTACTATGAAAAGTAAATTTATAAATATTATCATACTTACTCTATGTTTTTGTAACATAAAAGCTCAAATAAAAGCTAAACCTCAAAATCTTCCTAGATATGACAATAAAAAAATTCACTTTGGGTTCACTATTGGAATCAATTCACTTGATTTTAATATCTTGCATAATCCGGAGATAATATATAAGGACAGCCTCTATGCGCTAAATTCAAAAAGTCAAAAAGGATTTAATTTAGGAATTGTATCAAATTTTCGGTTAGGAAGATATACTGATTTACGTTTCATACCAGCATTAGTATTTGGAGAAAGAAAATTAATTTACTATTTCTCAGATTCAATAAATTTAAATGGATCTAAAGCAGTTGAATCAACACTAATTGATTTTCCATTATATATAAAATATAAATCTAAACGTTATCATAATTTTCGAACATTTGTATTATGTGGAGTGAAATATAGTTTAGACATAGCATCACAAAAAGATATAATTGATGAAGATAATATAGTAATTAAATTAAACCCTCATGACCTATTAGGAGAAATTGGAGTAGGAATGGATTTTTATTTGGAATTCTTTAAATTCTCTACTCAACTAAAGTTATCAAGTGGAATAATTAATATAATAGATAAAGACCAAACAATTTATACTCAATCAATCAATAAACTACTATCTAAAGGATGGGTTTTATCATTTACTTTTGAATAAAAAAATGTATCTTACTAATATATAACAACTTAATTAAAAAAAAATTATGATAATTTTTGTTTTTTTTTAATTAATTTATAAATTTGTTATAAATATACTTATTATATACTTAAAATGTTTCTAGATCCATTTATTAAAATATCCATTGGAATTGTGATATATACAATCACTTTATTGCTAATGAAAAAATGTAATATTTGGAAAAAAGAAGAAAATATTTCCTGTAATAATTGTTGTCCTAAATGCGATAATCCGCTAGAAAGAATTAAAAGAAAAAAAACAGATCATTTAAAGAATTATTTTACATTACAAATATTTGATTTTAAAAGATTTAAATGTATAAAATGCTCATGGGAGGGTATTAGATGGGACCGACCTTTTTCAAGTAAATTTTAATAATTAAAACAATTATATAAAATAATCGCATTTGCACTAGCAATATTTAAAGACTCGGCATTACCTTTACTAAAAATAGTTACCTTATTATTTGCATATTTCAATACATTTTCAGAAATACCATTTGACTCATTTCCAAAAATAATTATTGAGTTTTTGGAAATATTAGTAACATTAATATTTTCTCCATCTAAAGTAGTAGCATATATTTTATAATTTTTTTGCAAATCATTAAGAGTTTTTGGTAAATTAACATACTTTACATTTACTCTAAAGAAAGAACCCATAGTAGATTGTACAACTTTAGAATTATAAATATCAACAGAATTTTCTGAGATAATAATATCAGTAACTCCAAACCAATCACAATTTCGAATAATAGTACCTAAATTTCCTGGGTCTCTAATATTGTCTAGTGCTATAGTTATACCTCTGAAATTACTCTTGATTTCTTTAGGATAATGAACAACAGCAAGAACTTTAGATGGAGACTTAAGACAACTAATCCTACACATTTCAGAATGTTTTATATAAAAAATTTCTGTATCAAGATGATTAAATTCATTACAATCTGACAATACATATAATCTCTTTATAATGTATTTTGAATCAATTAATTCTTTTATATTCTTAATAGTCTCAACAATAAAGAGTCTGTGTATCTCTCTATATTTCTTGTAGTGTAGTGATTTTACAAACTTTATTTGATTTTTAGTGATCATTAATTAATTTTTATATTATTAAAAATAATTTAACTTTTACACCAAAAATAAAAACAATGTTTTTAATTTTGTTAACTTATTGAAAAAAAATATGTCAAAATTTAAAAAAGGAGTTGCTTTCGGAAAGGAAATAGGATTAATTTTCGAAGATGCTAAAAATAAAAATTATGCATTACCTGCTGTAAATGTAACAAATACTTCTACGGTTAACTCCGTTTTAGAAGCGGCAGCCAGAGTTAATTCTCCAGTAATAATACAGTTTTCTAATGGAGGATGTCAATTCTATACTGGTAAAGGAATTAGTAATGATGACCATCAATCTTCTATTGCTGGAGGAATATCTGGAGCTATGCATGTACATCAAATGGCTGAACTATATGGAGTAACAGTAATCTTACATACAGATCATTGTGCAAAGAAATTACTTCCTTGGGTTGATGGGCTATTAGAATCTGGAGAAGAATTTTATAGAATACATAATAGACCATTATACAGTTCACATATGATTGATTTATCTGAAGAACCATTACAAGAAAATATTGATATCTGTAAGAAATATCTTACAAGAATGAGTAAAATTGGAATGACTCTTGAAATAGAACTTGGGATCACTGGTGGAGAAGAAGATGGAGTAGATAATAGTGATGTTGATATAAGTAAATTATATACTCAACCTGAAGAAGTCGCCTATGCATATGAAGAATTATCTAAAATATCAGATCAATTCACCATAGCAGCCGCATTTGGAAATGTTCATGGTGTATATAAACCTGGTAATGTTGTTCTTACTCCCAAAATTTTACAAAATTCTCAAAAATTTATAGAAAAAAAATTAAATACTAAGAAACAACCTGTAAATTTTGTTTTTCATGGAGGTTCAGGATCATCTCAAAATGATATAAAAGAAGCTATTAGTTATGGAGTAATTAAAATGAATATTGATACTGATTTACAATGGGGTTTTACTACAGGAACAAGAGACTATTTTATAAAATATAAGGATTATCTTAAAAGTCAAATAGGAAATCCTGAAGGAATAGACAATCCAAATAAAAAATATTATGATCCAAGAAAATGGATCAGAGAGGGAGAATTAACATTTATTGATAGATTAATTAAATCATTTGAAGATTTAAATAATATAAATCGAAATTAAAATGGATTGGTTTAAAAGAAATAAAAAAGGGGTGACCACAGAAACTGGTAAAAAGAAGGAGATTCCTGATGGATTATGGTATAAATGCCCAAAATGTAAAAATATTATTACCACAGAAGATCATCATAAACAACTTTATGTATGTAAAAATTGTAATCATCATCATAGAATTAATGCAAAAGAATATTTTGAGATATTATTTGACAAAAATAGTTTTGTAGAAATTAATAAAGAAATGTCTTCAAAAGATCCATTATCTTTTGAAGATAGAAAAAAATACTCGGATAGACTTATAACAGCAAAAAAATTAACTGGTTTAAATGACGCAGTGTCCACAGCATATGGAAAAATATTTAAAATGGATGCAATAATTGCTTGTTTCAATTTCAATTTTATAGGTGGATCAATGGGGTCTGTAGTTGGTGAAAAAATATCAAGAGCCATAGATTATGCTAAAGAAAATAAAACACCACTAATTATCATCTCAAAATCTGGTGGAGCCAGAATGATGGAAGCTTCATTTTCCTTAATGCAATTAGCAAAAACTTCAGCAAAACTAGCTCAGTTATCAGAAAATGGAATTCCCTATTTCTCAGTTCTAACAGATCCTACTACTAGAGGAATAACAGCTTCATTTGCAATGTTAGGAGATCTTATTATTGGAGAACCAAATGCTCTTATTGGATTTGCAGGACCTAGAGTAGTTAAAGAAACTATTGGTAAAGATTTACCAGATGGATTTCAAACCTCTGAATTTGTATTAGAACATGGTTTTCTAGACATGATTATTGAAAGGAAAGACCTAAAAAAGAAACTATCTCAACTAATTAGAATTTATTCATCATAAATAAAAATAATAAAATACTAATATTATAAAAAGTATTTATACATTTGCAATCCAGAAAATAAATTACAATGAGTCTAAATATAAAGGAAAAAGAAAAACTATTTTCAAAATATGGATCAAGTATCAAGGATACTGGTTCTGTTCATAGCCAAGTTGCTTTATTCACTGAAAGGATTAAGCATCTAACAAATCATCTGAAAGAAAATAGAAAAGATTTTGGAACCCAGAGATCTTTACAACTAATGGTAGGAAAGAGAAGAAAATTATTAGATTACTTAAAAAGTAAAGATGTAGTCTCATATAGAAAATTAATTAAAGATTTAAAACTAAGACGATAATTGAATACTAAAATAAACAATAAAAAGGCAATTAAAGAAATTGCCTTTTTTAGTTTATAATCAAAGAGGAAAAATAAAAAAAATGAAACAAGAAATTATTAAAGAAATATCCCTAAATGATGGGAGGAAAATAACAATTAGTACAGGAAAATTAGCTAGACAAGCAGATGGAGCTGTTGAAGTACGTATGGGAGGAACTCATCTATTGGCAACAGTAGTTTCCAGTAAAGAAGCAAAAGAAGGAGTAGATTTTCTTCCATTAACTGTTGACTACAGAGAAAAATTTGCGGCAGACGGTAGATTTCCAGGAGGTTTTTTGAAAAGAGAAGCAAGACCGACAGACCAAGAAATTTTAGTAATGAGATTAATTGATAGGATATTGAGACCAATGTTCCCATCAGATTATCATGCTGAAGTTCAAGTAATGGTTTCATTAAATTCTCATGATCCTGAAGTGTCTCCGGATTCTTTAGCAGCTCTTGCAGCTTCAGCCGCTATATCAATTTCAGATATACCATTTAATGGACCTATTTCTGAAGTTAGGGTAATTAGAACAGATGGTGATTTTATTATAAACCCAAATCCAGAACAAATGATAGATGCAGAAATAGATTTAATGGTTGGAGCATCTATTGATAGTGTAGCAATGGTAGAAGGTGAAATGAAAGAAGTTTCTGAATCAGAAATGATTGAAGCCATTAAATTTGCCCATGAAGCAATAAAAAATCAATGTAGAGCCCAGATTGAACTATCTGCACAAGTTCCAACATCTTCTCCGAAAAGAGATTATTCGCATGAGACAGAAAATGTAGATCTCAAAGAAAAAATTAAATCAGAAACTTATGAAAAGATATATAATGTAGCTAAACAAGGATTAGGAAAAGAAGACAGATCATTAAAATTTAAAGAAATTAAAGAACTTTGGATAGAGTCTTTAAATGAAGAAGAAATAGAAAATTATGATTCTTTTCTAATTAATAAATATTATCATGATGCAGAAAAAGAAGCTGTAAGAAATTTAGTACTAAACGAAGGAATAAGACTTGATGGGAGAAAAACTACTGATATTAGACCTATATGGTGCGAAGTTGACTATCTATCTTCTCCTCATGGATCTGCAGTATTCACTAGAGGAGAAACACAATCATTAACTACCGTAACTCTTGGAACCTTACAAGATGTTAACAGATTAGATGGAGTAACATTTCAAGGTCATGAAAAATTTTATTTACATTATAATTTTCCACCATTTTCAACTGGAGAAGCTAGGCCATTAAGAGGAACTTCCAGAAGAGAGATTGGTCACGGTAATTTAGCTCAAAGAGCTCTTAAAAAAATGATACCCGAAGATAATCCTTATACTGTAAGAATCGTATCTGACATTTTAGAATCTAACGGATCATCATCAATGGCAACTGTATGTGCTGGTACTTTAGCATTAATGGATGCTGGAATTAATATTTCAAGACCTGTTTCTGGAATTGCAATGGGTTTAATATCAGATAAGAATGATAATACAAAATATTCGGTTCTTTCTGATATATTAGGTGATGAAGATCACTTAGGAGACATGGACTTTAAAGTAACGGGGACTGAAAAAGG
>MDTG01192398.1_pt1 | contig 22061 bp, 18 predicted proteins | sample 811421 | NCBI WGS metagenome assembly MDTG01 (sample SAMN05326645, study PRJNA326480) | marine metagenome | isolation source: seawater | place: Pacific Ocean: South East | collected 2011
CATGGTGGGAAGCAAAAGCGAAGGAAAAACAAGAAAAATTCCAGGACAGAATACTCAGTTGGAATAACTCAGTAATGGATTTTGAGGAAGGTCGAATTAGCGCCAGAGGCATGGTAGAAATTACCGCAGATGACTGGGGTGTAAAGATTATATTTACTTCCGAAGCCCTTGATAACCCAGTCAGGTTGTCAGGTGTTTGGTCTATCCTCTCGGTTGGAGAGAATTTTATTAGCTCAGCATACACTAACTGGTCTCTATCATTGACAAACGAAATTAGTTCAGAATAGATTCTTTGCAGATTGTAGTAGATCTTCTTCTTCTACAAACACCGATTTGAACAAATCTGTGCCAAACAATGCTTCTTTCAATTTATCATTGGAAGAAAAAGTAGAAGTTTGCAATAAATCAATCCTGTTAAGATATTCGACTCGCTTTTTCATGTTTGTAAACTTAGAAATTGTTGTGAGAATATCAACAACCGCCAACGCATTAATGTCATAATTATCTTTTCCGCGCCTAGTTGCGGGCTTCAAAGAATCCGATATATTGTTTCCGTCTCTCATCATAAGCTCAAAGAATGGGGATTTTAAATTCACCACGTTCACTCTGTTAATTAACTCTTGAGTAATGTAGTTCCAAAATTTGTTAAGCAAGTCCTTTGGTAATTTATTATCTAAACTATCGATATTTTGTGGGAACACATTGATCACCATGGCGGCGAATGATGTATTGTATATTGCTTGGTGGATAATTCTATGCAGCGATTCACTAACAATCTCGTAGTCAAATGATGTTCCTTTGTTAATACTACTGAACCACCTGCAATTAGACCATACTATAGAATCGAAGTTAAACTGATTATTATTCAAAACAGATATTATTTCATCATAACTTAACTTGTCTAGCTGTTCGATATCCATAGTCTGAATCATATCTATAACTAAATCCAGTTCGTCAAAGTTAGCAGCTCTTTTTATCTCCAATTGAAGCTCTCTATCAGCGTAGCCTGGAATTTGACATAATGCACATAAATCATCTATATCAACATCCATTTCATCTTTCCAGTTTCTTACAAGTAAATGGAATTGTAACTTACCTTTGTATGGTATTTTCTGAATCAAATCATCAGTAAATGCGGCAATTACCCATGGATAGATTGTCCCCGGATATTTCCAATACCAATCATACCATCCATGTTTCTCGAATAATATTTGTAAACTTTTAACCAAACGAGGTCTCCTATGTATTTGTTTATACCTAGTTTCGTCTGTTGCTTTTAGTATGAATCTAATTAACTTCGGGGAAAACATGATGCTTTGTTTGTCTGCAGCAATCATATCTAAAATTCTCTCGTGGAGATCCGATGTGTCGACGTTCAAAGACTCAAATGATTCAAAGTAATTCAACACTTGTTCAAGTATATCCCAATTCCATGAAACAAAACTTCTTCTTTTTGTGTTGCTTTTTATTAATATTAATAGTAAATGTTTTACTAGAAGGTTTATGTTGTTTTCATCCATTATTAATATGTTCAATAGACCAGTATATACATCAGCATTTACAAATGAAATTTCCTGCATACCTGCTGAATTAATATCAAGATTTTTTCTGATGTCTTCAAGAATATCGATTGCTTGAAGCCACTCCTCCTCAGTTTGTAGTGGAGCAAATTCTTCAGTGTTTAGACTTATTATTTTACAGATATTGTTTAGCCTATTGACTAACTTTTTTCGTTCGCTTATCGAAATTTCCAAATTAGAAGATGCAACATCAATATATTTCTTTATTGTGAGCCATTTTTTACTGGTTATTGGTATCGAACCTTTTTCATTAAATATTGAACTAATTGCATTCCTTACGGCATCCGTGTCTCCTTTGCTTGCTAGTTGATTAACAATCTCGGCTTTATCTTTGTCAGAACCATCGGGATTATTGATTTCTATGTTTAGTATCATGATGTAAGCGTTATTTTGCCAATTACTACGTTGATTTCCAAATTTTAGTTTCATGCGTTCTTCAAATTGTTCGGCTAGTTTCTTATTTTCAACAATATTGCCTCTAGGTAGCCATTTAGGCTCGAGAATCTCTATCCATTCATCCCAATCAAATCTTTCTTGGATTTTGCCCAATCTTTTGTTATTCATCGATTGTAGATTTTCTCGACATACTCTTCTAAATGTTTTTTCAATCGCTCTTTTTGCATCTTGATTATGAACATGTTTTATGTGCTTTGAATACATATCAATCATTGAATCCCTATATTCAGGATTGCCGGTTGAGATGAATGCTGCTATTGTCCAAATTAGTTTGAAGTTTCTTTTATTGGCTTTAATCTCATATATCCTATCCCATTTTTCTAGTATTACTCTCTCATAGATTGCCTTTTGCAAATCTCCTGTTTCTTCATAGAGCTGTATCAGTTTTTCTCTTTTAATCAATTTTTCTTGTTCAGATATATTTGGTGTATTAATCTCTCTTTCTAGTATAGTTATCTCAATGTTAATAATCAGTTCTTTCCTTTCTACGCTTTCGGGACATTGCTTAGCACTTGCTAAGGCTTTGTGCAGTAAGTCCCTATCTCCACGTTCAATTCCTTTTTCATAGTAATTATTTGCTTTATTAAGAGTTGGCGGAGTCTTGTATATTTCAACAAAATCACCAATAGGTAGAGTATTATGTGCCCTCCCTTTCCAAAGTTTTTCATTCCAACAACTTTCCATAGATTCATCACTATCGATGATTATTAGATTGACTTTTGATCTTGTTGATGCAATGAATAATCTATTCAAAAAATACAGTTGTTCATAAATTTCATCATCTTTGATATCAGTATCTTCTGATAATGATGCGTTGATTATTGATGAGAAGTCGTTTGATAAATCTCCAAAACGATACAATATTACAGTCTCAAATTCTAAACCTTTTACAGATTCAATTGAGTGAATATCTTCATTCATTAGTTGATCATCATCACTTTTAATTACTAAATCAGTGATGGTAGTATCTTTTTTCTTCATAGATTCAAGTTCCTTTGAATCCCTAGCCCAAATAATTGTTCCTATGTCGCTACCTAGGGCGCTAGCAATGTAATCGTTCATGGCTCTTCTTTGTTCATCATCCCCTACATCATAAGCGACTTTGGTTATTATTCCATCATCTGACAAATCATCTAATGCTTTCATTAAGTCAATTTTTTCATTTGAGATTCTTGCTCGTGCAGAGATTATTACATTGGAAAATTCAACAAGAGGTTTTGGCATTCTGTGGCTTACAAGCATTCGTGACGGAGAAATATCAAATTTCCTTCTACCGCTGTCTTCAATCACCTTTTCAGTAATGAATGTCTCTAGGTTTTCCCATGAAAAACCGGTAGGATTGATTGTTTGTAGTGGGTCGCCACCCACGACAATGTTTACTTTGTCGGAGTATTCTTTAAGCAGATATGTGAGTAATTTGAACTCAACAATCGTTAGATCTTGGCCTTCATCAATTAAAACAGTATGAAATTTTGTAATAAAATCCTCCTTTAATGAATTATCTTTTTTAATGGAACCTAGGGACCTGCGGACCAAGTCTATGTCATCGAGATAATTGTTTTCTTTTCGCCATTTTTCATAATCTTTGTGAATGGAGATTAGTGATTGAATTAACTCGCGTGGCATTTTGTCGGTTGCTCTTCTTGCAACTTTAGCATCTGGATTGCCTGATACAGAACCAAAGTCATTGATTGTAATTTCTTCATCTCCGTGCCAGCCTAATTCCCTACCTTTGAGAATTCCTCTGATGAAGTGCCATGCTTGTTCGGCAGAGATTTTCTCCGTGTCTGTTAAATTATTGAAAAACTCTGTTTGAAAGCGATAGAAGTTTACAAATACTTTCGTAGATTCTACCAATGTGGGATCTATAATATTCTGATTGTCCACCTCATTCAGCAACATGTGATAGAGTCTTAATGTTGGTATATATTCGATTCTGTCAATATATTTCTGACTATGTGTTGGTATCATTTTCTTAATCCAAAAGTGTGCGTACCTTTCAATCATCCTCAAAACTCTTTCATTATATGCCACAACCAACAAACTAGGGATAACCGCATCTCTTCTATTTTCCGGTGTTGTATCATAATTTGCATAATGGATTGCAATTCGGAGTGCTATTATTATTGATTTTCCGGTGCCTGCATGACCATCAATGAGTAGCGGAGTTTGCTTTGCAATTTGTCTAAATTGATCATCTGTGATGATAATATTAGCTTCATGTTCAAGAGCATCAATGTAATTCTCTGTTAAATCGACTTCCCCATCGATAGAGATATATCCTCCGTGTGTTTGTAATATGTGCGAATCTTCTGTAATGTGTTCCAGTTGTCCACCGCTAGAGTCAGGAACAAATTCTTTCACAAACGAGAAAATTTCCCCCCTGTATCGCCTTTTTATCTCTTTAACTTCGTGTTGCCACTTTAATTTTCTCTCACCTTTTAGTTGATATCCTAATAGCCTGACGTATGTTTTTTGATTTTCAGGGTTGTAGTATCTAACAAAATACACTCGGTCGGATCTGTTGACATCCCTTTTGATGATCTTTAGGCCGTCACCAGTCTTTCCGACGTAACCCCCATGTGGCCCGGAAATAGTCATGTTTTTGTTGTCTTTCCAAAAATCCGGATTGGTAATTTTAAACGCTAAATCTTTGAATATCTTATCAATAGATTTCTTATTTTCCTTGAGATCTTTCTTTAATTTGTTTTGTCTTAAGACATCACATACTTGCAGAATGTAACGCTTCTCTCCGTCCGCCCCGGATAATGCGGTTTCGTAAACATTTTTCAGATACTTGGTAAACCTATCCATACAATCGGCTCCGGTTTGAATTAAGAGCATAATACTACTATAGTTTTCGCCTGCTAATTTCTATAATAAATCAATGAAACTACCAAATTATGGTGTATTAATCTCGCACATGCCAAATTAGAAATTACAATAACATAGTGTCCATGCGTTTATACATGGAGGGTTCAGTGACCGCAGAACAACTCCAAGATTATGTGGTTCGATACAAACTAAAAGACCATTTTGAAAAACTGAAAGAAATTGAATTTTTCTCCAAATTTCTTCTTTTGCCAAATAAGAAAACAAACGATAAGTCTAATCAACATATGATAAGTACAGTGGAACAATATGAGGCAATATTCTTTCCTTCCGGAACAATTAATCGCTGGAAAAACAATAATCATGCTATGACAAAGAAAAAAATCGTCGAAGATTTAACAAATTGGACTAATCACTTAGAAGAGAGAGAGGATAAAGCAGTCGAATATTCTCACCAAAATATACAACATCAAGTTGAAATGATGCATCCTGCAAGACCGCTTGACGAAGTGGATTTTATAACTCCTAGAATTAAATTATCCGAGATGTTGAGCCTACTATTTGACTCGATAACTGGAGAGGAGAGTCAACTATTGCCAAAACGACAATTTGAGAAGTTAGCTAGAGACAAACAGAGATTTGAAAAAAATCTATTTGAATTAATTAAATTCCTCACGCATAAAGTATTCCTTGAAACAGATCAGGAGTTTAGCAGCCGCTTGAAGCTAATGATTGTTTTAGCAATTAAAATAAAGGAGGGCTATGAAGTTGTAAAACCAGTTTGGGTTCGCAGGCCGGAAGATAAATGGGGCTCGAAATTTGTGTTGCGCAGAAAGAGTAAATCAAATAGGTTCGAATTTTTGTCAATTTTTGAAGGCAAGGATATTGACAAGGAGGTATTAACAAGAAGTCAGAAAATTGGATTTAATACTCATGCAGATCAAACAAATAGTGATGTGCACATTAAACTTGAAGATTATCTTGGCATGTACGTTTTAAACACTCCTAGCCTAGTTGGTGAGGAACTTGTTGATGTCTTTGATAGAGAGTTTGGCAGCTCAATAAACGCTGGCGAATTGAACTCTGATATGAAAAAAGTATTGCAGGCGATGTTCAAAATGTTTGATACTGGAACGAGAAATGAACTTAATTACCATGATTTTCAAGAGGAAGAAAGTATCCATTGTTTTGGTAATCTATATCCTAGACTTGAACATAATGATGTCTTGAGCAGAAAAATAAAACCTATTTTGAGCAACGCACAAAAGGGTCTGAACAATCATAATATATTCACTGAATTAGTATTTACCACAGTAACTGCTGGTGACGATTTCTATTATTGGGCTCATTGTGATGAATGGGGGAAAAATTGTTTCTATGATGATAAAAACGAAATCATGAGTTGGCTAGATTTTGAAGATTCAATATTTACTAAGGTGGGTATTACTGACCTCCAATTTAGTGGGGGTCGCTGCTGGAAGAGGTTAATTTCATCTACTGAGGATTCTGAATACCCTAAACTTGAACATATTAATGCAATATCTTCACTAGGTAGATTGATCACTGCTTGCTTACAATACTATTCAGTAAGAGATGTTTGGCGAGATCCTAATGAACGGTTAAGTATGCGACCAAATCTATGCAGTGAAGTCTTGACTGTAATCCTGGATTCCATAGAAAATTGGTGCAACGAATATACCGAACAAGAACATGTAAGTATGAAAAAACGAGAATTGTTTCCTAAAAAAATAAAATCGCAATTTCTGTTAGCTTGCTATGATTGGGCAGTTCATTGGGATAATCATAGGGAAAAGAAACCTCCAGTAAGGCATAGGAGTTGGTGTGATGACAAAACTGACAATACTAATGTTGTTTATCATGCATTCACAGCAACTATTCTGAAAGAACTTGAGAATATTCTGGGTAACCCAAAAGATGCTTCTCAAGACAAGGATGACAAATCGTCCACCTCTGACATAAAAGCAAGTATCGAAATTAAACCATCACAAATCAATGAGAATTTGAATGTTGAACCATCACTGAAATCATCCATAAAAAAACACATATCCGATAATAAGTCAACTAACCTTGTGTTTTGGGACAAGTTTGTACATAAACTCAAGACTGAAAATCAACCTAGTTATACTCTTACTTTCTTTGAAAGTCTGAAAAAATACTTTATTGACAATGACCTTAATAATATAAAATACGACAGTAAATCGGGTATATCCAAACTTAAGATTAAGGATCATTATGTTTATTTTACTCAATTTGTGAATCAAGAAACAAAACAGAAGAAAATAGAGATATATGATAATTCCACAGACCGTTCACCAGGACAAGAAGCAAAAATATTGTCTGAATTCAAAAGTGATAAAAATCAGTTTGAATACGGAAGGAGTTCGGAAGACCCTCTCATCTCTCTCCATGATGCAATGAAGGAACTTCGAGATGTAAAGAAGGAACTTCGAGAAATAAAAGAGACCTTGCCAAAGCCATTAGCATCAGTCGATTCGGATTATCAGCGGTCATTATACAAAATAAAATTCCAACTCGGCAACTCAGAAGAAGGGCTAGTTGATGCAAGGAGTTTTGCAGCATATGTGAATGAGCTTAGCCAAGATTTTGGTACGTCTCAGTCGAAATTAATCTTTAAAGACAGTTTATACGAATTAGAGAAGGTTCTTGCTAAGTTTCAAGAATTTATCATTCATGATTGTGATGGAGGACAAGAACACCCGAATCAAAATATTTTTACTATCTATCAGCAATCTGAAAAAATGCTAATTGAGTTCTTATTTAGAATCTATGAACCAAAATTCCGATTAAGAAGGAATATGATTGAAAGGATTGTTCGAAGATCAATAATACGAAGGGGGATTCTAGATTTATACCTTGACGGCAAAATTTCAGCGGAATGCGAGGCTTATTTCTCCGCATGGACTAAACGGCCTAAGTACAATTTCCTTCTCGACATATTTAGATGGTTTTTAGTTATAGATGATGAAGCAGAAAGAAATATCATGGCACTCATAAGATATCACAACGATAAGGAACAGTTAGAAAAGATAAGACGTAATTTATTCAAAAAGCGGCGGGGCTCAAACCAATATTCACGTAGTTTTATTTCACTAATGGATGAATTTGTAGATAGTAAAGACAGATGGAACTTTGTTAAATTCGGCCTGTTTGAAGAACTGGTTACATGGGAATTGGATAAAATGATATTTCTTAAGTAATTCCTTACAGACTCGGCTTGAGTAAATTTGTTTCATAATATTAATATCTGCGATATAAGAAGTTACCTCATGGGAGCCAACAGGCAGGTGTTCACGTCTCTGATGTTGTTGAGTTTCCTCGTTCTAGTATTACAATTAAACACCGCAAATGCTGGAAATGGAATAGATGCCAATAATTCAAGTGGTATCGGTGAGATTGATAGCATATCTGCAGGCTCTATCATCGAAAATATAGCCGATGCATACGATAATTCAGAGTCGTCGTATGCTAGAATGCTAGCAGATGGCGAGAAGGAGATGGGTTTTTCCACCTGTAATAGCCAGTCAAACACAGCCTATTCTCAAATCACTTACACTATACAGTTTCTGTCAAGTGCCAATAATACACTTTACGTTGACTTATACTCGCAAACAACTTATGAGATTCAGGAAGGATGGTCAAATGTCATTGGTCTTGACATGACTGCAATCGTTACTGATGCTGGAGGAACATGGACAGCATGGCAATCCTCTTCGCCGGATAATTCTCTGGACCCTTCCCCAACAACAGTCAATCTTGGGCAAATGACACCGAGAACAAATAGCACTGTTGAAGTGATATTGAGAATCCAGCACGATGGTCAGTCGTCGGGTTCTTGTAATGCAGAATTATGGGTCTATGATTTCTCAACTGATTCAATTCCTCAACCGATTATTTCCTACCCTGAATCATCATATACAATCACCCAAGGGATTGAGATTTCACCAATAATCCCAGTGAATACTGGCAGTGCAGCAGCCGATTGGGAAGTGACCTCTGGCAATCTCCCTGAGGGGCTCAGCGTGTCATCTGTGGATGGTAGTATTACCGGCACGCCAACAAACATAGGCGGGCCGGCAAGTGTTATTATTGCAGCAACGAATAGCGGTGGAACGGATTATGCCACAATCTCTTTTACTGTTAATCAAAGAGTGCCGGTAATTGATTATCCCAGCAGTGAATACACATTCACAAAAGATAGTTTGATTTCGGAGATAATACCATCCAACTCAGGTGGTGATGCAAGTTCTTGGACAATCACTTCAGGATCGATTCCAAATGGATTGATGCTAGATTCTTCAACAGGAGCAATTAGTGGAACTCCGACAGCGGTTCTTGACCTAACACCAATTACTATACTGGCAAGTAATTCTGCTGGAAGTGATACTCAAACAATCTCAATCTCTGTTATTGACATTATTCCAGAAATAAGTTATCCGGAAAACCCAATTACGCTTACCAATAATGTCGCACTCACAGGTATCAATCCAGTAAATAGTGGAGGTACTGCCACATCGTGGAATGTTATCAGTGGTAACCTTCCTGCAGGACTCTCATTGAATAGTAGTTCAGGAGAAATAACCGGAATTCCAACGCAGTTAGTGACTTCATCTTCGTTAACAATCAGGGCAACAAATTCTGGCGGTAGTTCTACAACCTCTATCCAAATTTCAGTTGTCAATCAACCCCCATTTTTTAGTTATCCAAATTCAACTTATACTTTTACTAAATCTTCTTTCATATCCCCCATATACCCAATACTAAGCGGAGGCACAGTTGATAACTGGTCGATTGCTTTGGGCACTCTTCCAAACGGATTGACGCTTGGATCAAATGACGGTGTGATTTCTGGCAACCCAACAGAACTGGTATCAGATGTTGCAATAACAATAAAAGCAACTAACGGTCAAAGTAGTATCAATACAACAATTACGCTAACAGTAAATGATGTTCCTCCAAGCATCAGTTATCCACTCAATACATATCAAATTGAAGCCGGAACCGAAATAATGAGAATTTCCCCCAAAAATGATGGCGGTTCCTCGAATAATTGGGCAGTAATAGCCGGAGCTTTACCAGACGGGTTGACGCTAGATACCCAAAATGGTCAAATAACTGGCACACCAACCACACAATCCATAAACAGCCAAGCTAGAGTTCAAGCGAACAACTCTGGGGGGGCGGATACTTTCGATCTGGTATTCCAGATATTACCACCTAGTTATACTGCCGAGTCTTCAACTGAACTCAGAGATATTGATTTGATTATTATGTGGTTGTTTAATGTTCTAGCGATCTCTTTTATTGTTGGATGGGTACGTAGAGAGTTGCGGAAGGAAGAATTAGGAGACACATATTAACTTATTACAACTAGACTAATTTAGTGACTAAATTAATCCGTTAAAGAGATATGCCATTCACCGATAGAAGTTAGCCAAGCAATGATAATTGCACACAAAAACGGAATAGATTCTATTCCATATGATGTATATGTTAGCCACAAAGTTACCGTATTCGCCATCGCAATAACCCAAAATCCACCTAAAATATCTTCTTCAGTTATATCAAGAAGATATACAAATATTAGTCCAGCTACAAAAGAACTACCCACAAGTATCAAACCGATGTTGACAGTGTCTATTGACGCAAGGATAAGTAAAAATCCTGCTGGAAAGGCAAAGAAAGCCCATCCACCGGATGAAAACATAATTATAATTCGCCACATAACAGAAATTATCATAGATAAAAGATAAACAATAACTAGCAAAATTACCATTACGATTGGTATCAAAATTATTTTTGACAAAAGTTCTAACATAAATTAATCCTCTCCGTAGTAATTATCAATTATAGAATTAGTTCTAGTTGATTTTAATGATTCTAATTCATTAATTTGTTGATATTTTCTCATCTTTTGAACAAATCTATCGGCCTTTACTGGATTAGTGAATTCTAGAATAACTAACCATATTGGCAAAATGCAACCAATTATCCAACCCAGTACAAAAGGTATGACAAAAATACCCACAATTATGCAAATCATCCAATTCTCAACCATTACATATCAACTCGATTTATCTTTGGCCAAAGTGCTTCGTATCTCTGGAATGTTGATCCATGATCCTCATCTGGTCCAAGAATTCCATGAAGGAACTCGTGGTAAATTGTCGCTTCAAGTTCTCCATCGTTCCGGTAAAGAAGATTCCTATCAAGTAAAATACGCCAAGTTCTTTCGCCTGGGTTTTTGGCGTTTCGATGATTTCTCGAGTATGAGCACATACCCATCAGATTACCAACTGGCTCTCTTAAGAATGCGAGAATTGTTGTTCTAAATGAGTCGAGATCTATTCCATTGAAATAGCCACTATTTTCCATTATTAATAGGACCTCTTCAGCGGCCTTTGCCGCCTTTATTCGTTCTTCAAAAGTTCCAATTACCCGTTCTCTCACGCGATTACTCTCCTGTTTTCATGTCCACTTTGGTGTTGTAGAAATTGTTCAGTTTGTTGAACTTCCTTTAATTTTTCAATATGATTTTTGTGGAATCTTCCTAATCCCTTGATTTTAAGAATTGAGAATTCCCTGTTAGAGAACATAGATCCCCTTGAAACAATAATTAGGTAGCCATAGTCAACCCCTAGCTCAAGTGCTTGAATCGCTAATTGGTTGGTGGCTTTGTCTAAAAAGGAAAACGTCATTTCACTCATACAACTGATGGTTTTCATCTCAACTGGAACCTTAATGCCGTTCTTATTCTCTGAGGTACCATCTCGTTTGACATAGACATTTTTTCCAAGGAATGGGTGTTGAAAGTTAGATTGCACCTCTTTTAATCTAAAGTCTAGATTTTTGGTTCTAATGCCAACCTCATCTTCTATTAGTTTTCCTTGAGCAGTCGGGGTATTGATACTTGCTGGGCTAATGAATTCTAATGAACGTTCATTGTTTTCTTCGATAACGTTGGTAAAATTCTTCAGAGAAACCAAGTCGGTTGATTTCAACGAATTATCATTCTTGAAAACATGTGTCTTGATACTAAACGCTTCTGTGGTTTTTTTCCTTGGTTTACCCAATACTTTAGATAACTGCTTTACCTTGTAATTTTCACAATCTAGAATTTCTAATTGCAATGATCTTTCTTTCTGAAAATTCTGGATGAGGATGTTTGGGTTAGGATTGTATTCCCAAGTAAGGTGTTGTAACGATTTCATATGGTCTTTCGACAATTTTATTGTAACAAGCCTTTGATGTCCACAGGTTTTACCATGTTTCAGTTTTTTGTTACAAAATACTGGTTTTGTTATGTGATAGTACTTTATCCGCTCTTTATCGCCACAAGCATCGCACACTTTTACTATAGACTTGGGTCCAGAATTAAGTTTCTTTAGTTTTGACTTATCTATGGTACGCTTGAGCTTTTTGCGTTTTGGTTTAATTACTTCACCAATCTCTCTGCTAAGACTATGCTTACACTCTTCTAACGTGTGATTACACAAGTGTGCTTTCTGATCCAGTTGTCCCTTTATACTCCAATGTTCCTCACAAAGTTTGCACCATTTCCTTTTATTTTTCAGTATCATGTTTATTACTCCTTAACAAGATGTTGCAATCGAATGATATGACTATTATTTCCGCATATGCGATTAATAATCCTCTTTGATTTTCTTGTTAATCACACTGATATGACCATCAAAAGTACGCATCTGATTCTTTAGATAAGAGATAAATTCTCCAATCTTTTGCTTTGATAAATCTTGCTGGGAAATTATCTCCTCTAGTGCCACCGAATTTTGTATGATATTTTCCTTTACTTGGCTAAGATCGGAAACATATTTGTCGTTGATTGCGGATAATTGATCTGATAACTGTACAATATCACTTTCGTGCACACAAATATTGGCGAGAACGGGAATCTCGTTATTTAGATATTCTACAATTGCGTTATGCTTGCTCAAGCCGTCGTAAACAATTGATTGGTTCTCTTTGATTGAATCTATACATTCAGGAACCAAAGTTGCAATTTTTCTATTGTTCTGTATCATCTTTGTGTGGTTACTAAACCTCAGTTCATCGTTGTCCTCCGATCGTTCCTTCATCGGTGTTAGTTCCTGGATCTTAGAAACCAATTCCTGTATTATTGATTCAGTCTTACTTTTCTGAACCTTAGTGTATACCAATTTAATTATCAACAAAAATATTACTATGTTTATTATCTCACTACTTGCTTCCATCTTGCTCACCTTTCTTGTTTTGTCTCCACACTTTCTAAACCATAATCCATTGTTGCGCATATGCTGATTGTTGGAATAATCGTACTATGTTTTTTCATTTATCTCAATCCTCTTTAATCAATACCTCTTAGTCATGTAATCAATTTAGATCTTTAGCCATTGTTGAAAGCTTCAGGGTTTTTTGGCTGATATCCAGGCCTATACATCCTGGTTAGGACTGTTTCAATAACATCAGCCCACTTAGCAAAGAATGGTATGTCTCTAAGGTTTTTGTCCCTCAGGGCCTCCACTTCATTCCTAAAATTAGCATTCTCTAAGTATCTGCTCTTATGCTTACTGTTCTTCTTCATCTCATTGATTGAAATACCAGAGATAACTTTCTCAAATAATTCTGGTGTATCCTCGCAGATTAGGTCAAACACGTCTTTGACATGAGTCATCATCCGAATACCAATTATAGGAGTTTTGTTTTCAGCCATTGGCACTCTGTATGTTGTTACCATTATCGGTAAGTAGTGTTCCTTGCCAAGAGACTTGCTCAATGCACGATTTAGAGCGTTTTCAAATGCTATTACGTTGCTCCTCTGATTAAGGGAATCTAAATCGTCCGGAATGTATGCAACTATCTGCGCCATCTTTATTTTGTTTCTATGGAGGATTTCATCTCTCAACATTATTTCTCCACGTTGCCTTCCATATGCTTGAGCGAATGCTCTCGCAACTAGTTTTTCCATCTGTGGTGCGAGCTGTTCGCCTATTAGTTCCCCGGATGCCAAATGTTGCACTCGTTTCTTGTTAATTGCCATGGCGTGACCGAGATATAAATCTCTATACTGTATCTTAATGGAAGAATCCTTGGTAAATTCATCTTCAGCTTTAATACAAAATTTTGCGGTCTCAGAATGCTTCCCCAAGGCTCTAGAAAATTCTTCTAATTTTACTGGGATATCAGACCTATCCATACTTACAGGTTGCAGGTCGCAATAATTTTCCATGACATATCGCTTGATTTCTAAGTTAACAAATTGAGATACAGCATCGTCATTCATATCGAGCATCATCATCGGAATGTTATTGATAGTTGATCCGCTATCTATACAGGTCATGGCTGCTAATGATTCGATTTTTTTCCTTGATGCTGCGGCTGCGTTTGCGTTGGCCAATCTATCTTGTGGTGTTGTAGTGATATATTGGAATGCGCCTGGTGGAGTGTAACCTAACTGATCTTCAAACCATGATAAGTAAGCATCGTGTGAAGTGCCACCTATGCTGGTAATTGGAGGTAGAACCAATGGTTTTGCACTATCTCCTAGTGTGGATGAAATGATTTTCCACATTTCGGCTTGTCGGTCAATAGCATTCCTTGGGCTAGTTTTTGAGTAGGCTGTGACTGATTTGCCGCCACCAATCTTACCCGTTGAGATTGGGAATAAACTGATTCCTTCTCCAGCAGTCAAAATCTGTACCTTACCTTGACGGTCAACATAATTTGGTTGTAGCGGACCTTTTTTCGATTTCCGAGGTTTCATAGCTAACTTCAAGGAAGTTTTTACATCGTCACGTGATAGTTTTTCCACACTAAGATGTTCTCTATGATCGTCACCACTCAATATTGATACTGTTGCGACACCTAATGGCCTAAACTCACTTGGTTTTTCCAGAGTGTTGAACACTTTATTAACAGTGTTTTGTAGTTCTATAGCAAAACTACACTGTCTCGATAACATTCCTCTTGCCAAATCATCCTCAATGCTGTATTTTTCTGTTGCTTTAGTTGCTTCAGATCCAGCATATGTCAAAACAACATCAATAGGTTGAGTGTATCGTTTCTTTCTTTTTAGACCAGCCTCTAACCCTTTTCGAAGTTTGGTATTGATATTAGAATTATCTATAATTTGCCACTCTGGCTTGCCTTTACCATTAGGTTTAGATGGCATTAGTAATGCAGGCCCATACTGTGGTAGTTTAGGTGTTAACTTCACAGATTTGCTATCCTCTTCATCAGTAACACCATTAGATGTTTGATCAACTTCATAATCCTGTTTGTAATCGTTATTGCTTGGCTCTATCACATCATTATTAGCTAATGAGTTCTTTTCTTCGAAATCCGCCATTAATGTATCAATTGGATTTATCTTTCTTCCCTGGTAATCATCGGTATTTTGTCTTATCATGTCTATCTCTCCTTATGCTGTACTTTTCCTTCCATCGTTATCATTTATTTTTCCGCATATGCTATTAGTCATCTATAGTCAACCTCATTTGCATGTCTTTCAACTGATCTTCGGATTTGCTGATATCAGTTGAGAAATATTCTTTCATTGTATCAATTATTTCAAATAGATTCTGATTTTCTTGTTTCACCGCCTCTAAATCAGAAGTTAAATTTGAATATAATTGCTTGATGTCTGCCAAATCTTGGTCAATCTCTACATTGTTGGCGACTATTCCACGGTTATATTCTCCAATAGTTGTCTTTCGCCCTATCTTCGTTGCCAAATCATTTACATTCTTTTGTAAATTTATAGCATCAGAAAGACCAGATGTGATTTGCTCCACGGATTTGAGCTGTGTTTTTGAGATCTCGTTAGTATCTTCTGGTATCCTATTGACAGTGTCATTTTGTATGGTGAGGTGGTCTAGACTTTGTTGGAGATATATCTCATCAACCTTTTTCATACGTCTTTGTTCAGTGCTAAAATCATTGACTTGGTTATTCATTGTTAGTAGACTAGATTGTATCCTCATTGATTTTACTTGATTCCATATATCAAATGATATTGCTAATAATGCTCCTAATAATATGTATTCTTGTATCATACTTCTGTTCTCCTTTTGCGTTAAATATAATTTGTTTTTGTTATACTTTGATATTTTTTACCGCATATGCGATTATTGAACGGGAAATAATACATTACTGCTACTCGCTTCTGGGATCTTTGGAGGAATCGCAGGCCTCTGGGCATCATTAATGGGTTCTAATTGGATAGAATTGACTTCGCCTTTTTCTTCGATGACTCTTTTTGTTGGATATGCTAATTCTATTTGTTCTAGATTTTCAATAAGTACCAGTATTTGCGACCATATCTTATCTTTTGTACACCTTGCGGAAATAGATGGACATAGAAAGCGTGCAGCAATATTAATGCCATAATCTGTGGGAGAGATGTGAAATGTTGGATTAGTTGACATTAATGGGAAATCATGTCGGTTTTTACTAATGTGTGCCTCGGCTTCTATACTAAAATCATAAACTGTTGACCTAACTATATATGCTAACTCACGCTGCGTTTTTTTCCAATTTGATTCATACGTTATCGTAAACGAAATTTCCTCCCAAGTCATACCAAACATAGTTGAAAAGTTTACAATAGTTGAGGTAAACAAATGGCGATTTTGGATCTGCAACAGTTTTCCGGTAAACTGGCCTGAAGACTCTGAAGTATCTATTTCTAAAAGTGTTGTATACAGTATAGTTATATCAGATACTTCGCCAGATTTTCCATTGATTTCAATTCTGTCGCCAATCACATATGGTCTCTTTATGATAAGAAAGATTCCTGCGGTAAGGCTCTGTAATGGTTGAGATAATGCAATTGCAACTGCCGCAGTAATCAGCCCAAAAATTGTCCCAAATTCCCTAAATCCGTCTAGCCAAAAGGGAGTAAATATAATCAGTGAAATAAACGAACAAAAGTAAAATGTGGTTCTTTTTATTTGTTTTATCTTTGAGTTTGCCTGACCTTTCTTGGTTAATCCATTGATAAGCAATTTCCGGCTAAACCAAATTGGCATTGTAACTATGATCACCAGGATTATGTGGCCATAATTATTCAGATACTGGCCCAATCTATTGCTCAATTCAAACAGATGACTAGCAATCTCATCATAGTGAAAATCTTCTCGCATAGTTACTACAAATTATAAATTATCAATAACCTAATTCATCGCATGTGTGGAATTTTTGTCAAACTGTGAAAAATGAAACTGAATGAATTACCATTACTAGCATTGTTGCCAACATTCTAACTAAGGCGGCATTCCTTAATTCACGCATATTTCTATACTTGCCACTATTATATCCCGATGTTATCTGATTCTGAATTGCTGCTGCCGTGCCTAGCGACACTCCTGAAGCTATACATTCATTAGACAACCAATCTAGATAATTCACAACATCATTTTTTTGAAGAAACTGTCTACTAGGTATGAAGTGTTTAACAAACCAACTTGAAAAAGGGATAATCAAAACAAGTTCTGCAATTAGAAATGTCATGAAGTGGACAGTGAACAATACTTGCAAACTTTCCAAGCAAATCATCTCCCGATTTATAATTTATATTGCATTAAAGTTCTTTTCAAAGCACCTCTTGCTTGACTGTTAATAGATGGAAGTTTTATGAACGGGCTGTCATCTATTATTGACTTAGCAGTGATAAGAATGGTTTTCATCCTGTTCTCTTTTTCCAACTTATCCCATGCTGATTCAATATCCCTAACAGACTTGTCGAATACTGCTTCAATCGGCAAGTTAGGCATTCCGCTAACATTATTTGTTTTGATAATAATCTCATTACTAGGAGATTGATTGATTTCCTCTTCACTTGTTGTGATTAACTCGACTAAATCCGGCTTGCAATTTACGATAATCGATGCCCAGCACTCTTTAGAAAAATCTTCTGATATACATTCCAAATAAGGATGATTTTCACAATCGATTATTCTCCCACATCGAGAATATAGATCATACACTAATTCCCAAACAACCTCTCTTTCAACTTTAGATTGATTATCCCTACCAAGTTTTGACCATTCAACTAATATCCACAAATCATTGAGATTATTACATGCAATTTCAAAGTAAGTGTTTAATTCATAAATGAGCATTTTTGAGGAATTAGCAAGTTCGCTTGGTATGTCTTCAAGATTAAAATCCTTCCAATCTGTTAGATAATTCGAGAGTCTTAGAAGCCATTGTTCCCATTTTGGTAAGACGCAGTCTATTTCATGACAAATCGCAAGAAACTTTGTTTCCATCTCATCGAAGACTTCTACGTCATTTTTTGAATTTTGATTATCAATGGTATAGTTATTTGATGGAGGTTTGTTATTATCTGTGTATCCAAACTGGAAATCACTGCGTATATCGTTCAGCTTTACAGCCGAATTATGCTTTTCTTCACTTGACATGATTAAATCTACTCAAAGATTAACATAAATTCACTTTTCGCATGTGAGGTAAAATTTTCTTATGTATCATATATTTCTAGAATAAATATAACTCATCAGGAGAAACCTCTTCATTTTCAAACTTTGAAGTCTTAATTTCACTCAACTTAGGAAGTAAATTTTCAAGACAATCAATAACATAAGAGATTGCTTGAGATTCCTTTAAACTAGTTAAGTCAATTGTAATATCACATAATTCGGAATATGCAGTTAACAGCGCAGCTCTATACCTCGGATCAGAATTTAATTTCCTTTCATCAAGAGTCATTTCACCTCGATTACGAACACGCTGTTGACGTTCGTACTCTTCTAAGCACAAATGAATGCAAATAGTTGGCTTGTATATGCTAGGATGCCATGACCATTTAGATAACTCAGAATAGAGATTTGGTGAATCGGTACATTTCAACGCAATACGCCTTGCTTCTGTGCTGATTATATACCTGTCACAGATTACTAAATTACTATTGTCATTATGCAATTGTTCGGAAGCCAAAACATTACAAAAGTCAAAAAGTGCTTCTTCAGCTTTTACTGAGATTTCCGAACATTTACTTCGCACCTGTTTGAGAATGGGGGACGGAGTACGCATATGTTTAGCCGAGAAATAATTGACAACACCATTTACTATGGTAGACTTACCTACCCCATCAAGTCCTTCAAACACAATTAACATTATGCTTCCCTCCAACCATATCCACACACTATACAATCTAGAAAGAGAACCTCTGGCTCATCAGTTTGATCCATTTGACGTAATTCGGTTGTTGCTTCACGGGCACCACAATTAGGACAAGTATGTGCGTCAGTGGTAACTCTCTTTAACCTCTCAATGACAGTATAATCACGCTGAGGTAACGCTTTTGTCGTGGAGTTAAAAGCATCATCAACTGTTGTTGATACTTCTTTACAATCAGGTTTTCCACATAGCATTGCCCCGTTCACGGGCATACCAGTCATTAAACTTCCACAATTAGGACAGAACATAATTAGCACCCCTCCTTTAGAGCTTCACGATGCTTTCTATCAATATGTTGAGATAATAGGTAACTCAAATGCCTCAATGAAATCATCATCTGCTCATGAGTAAGTCTTTCCTCATGAACGGGCTCTAGTTCTTCAATTACGTATTTTTGATAAAGATTACACCAAACTCGGTCCTGGGGAACAGGATGTGTCACTACCAATGTTCCAACTGGATTATCGCTTGGTAAGATTCTGTGCAACTGCTTGGATGTCATAGAATACAAACAACCAGTCGGATGGCTGGTTTGTTTATACACCCTAAGATAAGTTTCACCTTCGTGTTTGACAATATAATCCTGTCCGACCTTTGTATATGTGTGATGTTGAAATTTAATCGAGGGATTTATTTTATTATCAGAATGATATAAGTAGTCTGCAATAAGATTTCCTTCTAACACAAAAGAATCCATCCTAGACCACCTGTGGTCGTGAATATTTTTATCACCAACCCCAGGGATGTAACGATGGAATCTTAAAGCGAAACCTCTACACCTTCCAAGAACAATTTTTTGGAAGCCATTTTTATGTATGTATGATTGTCCCATCACTTCGTCTAAAGGTATCATTCCAGATATTAGCTGATCTACATATGATTTAACATCTGTCAGCATTATCTTATTATCTAATTTGACTTGATAATTACCAGTGGTTGTTTCTGCATCAGCAATTATTCTATTATGTAACTCCTCAAATGAGCTAAGCGTATTTTTCGGTATGGTTATTTGTGCCATGGATAAAGAGATGATTATCTTAACATCAAATTTTTTTTCGCATATGCGAAATATTAAATTATATGGCATATAGACCTCAGAACATCATGGCCACAATCATCTTCATTGACATTGATGGAACGGTTACAGATGGAAGTAAGCGAGAGGAATTAGTTACAGCAAAAGGGCTTGTTATTGGAGAATATGGAGCGCCAAACAGAAAATATCCGCTTGGTAAGCATCAATTTTTAATGAATTTTAATCATAAGGATATTTTTCACTTGGACTCAACTTTGCCTTATGCAAAAGAGTTTATAGCAATATTGAGTAACTTCAATTCCGATGAATGCACTGTGTTTTGGCTCACAGCCAGGGACGTGATTTATCATGAGGCGATTAGAACTGATTTAGAAGATAGAGGACTTTGGTTTGACGGGATGAGATTAATTTGTAAATCACACGCTTCTTATTGCAAAACCATCGATTATAAAATAAATATAATTCGAGAAATAGTTATTTCAGCAAAACCAACATTTTGTCTGTATGTGGAAAATGAGTCGAGATTGTGTCAGGCTACGGTTGAATTGAACTTAGATATATTCGTAGTTGAAAATTGCAAGGACGCCGTAGAAGCCTTGAATAGCAACATTATGGAGAGAGCGTGATAAATTGAATAATAAGAACCAAAGCGATTGGAGAGATTTAGCTAAAGTGGCATTTGAGGATAAATCTGTTGCAGAATCCTTCATTGCACTGGCAGATTTATGGTCTGGTTCGAGGGGAAAAACATTCAGCGATCATGACCTTGAAAAATTAGAACACATTAATAATTACTTGATTAAACAAAACAACGGCGAGTACATCACTGAACTAAGCCCAAAGAAGGCCAACTCCTCGCTAATACGAAGGGTTTGTGTTGGCCAAGCATGTATTACAGTGAACGTGATGGGAAACGACTACATATTGATTCAACAACCATCCAAAGAAAACAGGTACCAATGGAAACTTCCAGGCGGGAAGTTACACAAATCTGACAGAAAATGGGCAAAAATTCTAACTTCCAACCCAGTTATCAAGAATTTCTTACAGAAATCAGAGTCAATGGAATCATACTATTATAGTTTAATAGAGTCCATGACGTCTACACTAAGAGAATTAAATGAGGAATTGCCATTCACAACAGTATTGAAGTTTACAGATAATGAACAACATGTATGGATTTCTGCGAAGATAAACAAGGATATCACAAAGACAGAGTATGAATTTCACAATAACTTATCATTTATTGATTTTTCTAAACCATATATCGAATTATACTCTGATGATTTTTACAGATACAAGAATAGAAGGCCTGAAAGGTTGGAACACCGAAAATATCACGATATAGAACTCAAATCTGAACTCTTGAACATACATGGAAATTTAATCTCTATTAGTGACAGAGTAAATATCCACCAGCCCATATTAGGAGATGATAATTCAGGGGAATTTTTGTGGTTGCCAGCAACTCCCTCCATAATCGAACATTTAGATGGAGCACCTTACTATGCGCTGTCAAAAGAATTAATCTTTTCCTCATTGAATTTCAATTCCGAATCTCGTGTGATTACTCCTTGTTTTCATGAAAAGAGCCTATTAGAGTCTATAATTAGGCCAATTAAAAAGGACAGTACAGTTTTGACATTATCTTCAAAACTCGGAGAATTAACGGATTGTCTCGACTCAGAAACAAAGAAGAAAATTTCCTCAGATATTAATGACCGAAATTTTGTTGAGTGGGCTAACGATAGGGCCAATAGTAAGAAGAATAATCCATTTGCTACAGTCAAGATAAGGGATGATAAGACCAACGGGTTTTCATTCACCGAGGGTTTGCATAGTAGGAATCAACAATTAGCAATAGCAAGGATTTCTGGAGAATTATGGCGACGTAATCTCTTACCTCATGGATTTAGATA
>MDTG01294350.1_pt1 | contig 22061 bp, 23 predicted proteins | sample 811421 | NCBI WGS metagenome assembly MDTG01 (sample SAMN05326645, study PRJNA326480) | marine metagenome | isolation source: seawater | place: Pacific Ocean: South East | collected 2011
GATCCGCCTTAGCTCAGTTGGTAGAGCAAATGACTGTTAATCATTGGGTCGCTGGTTCGAGCCCAGCAGGCGGAGCCATTTTAAATTTTTCTATATTTGATATACTTTACATAATCTAGATAATTTATTTAATCTAACTCAAAAAATTTTTAAAATTTCAGTATTTAGATATTTCAACTTATCACTTGGGTTCAATGCTTGGGTAATTGGGCGTCCAATTACTAAATAGTCACTTCCATTAATTATAGCTTGAGTCGGGGTCACAACTCGATTTTGATCGTCAAATTTAGTAGAGTCTAAACGTATACCTGGTGTTACTATTATAAATTTTTCTCCATGAGTATCTCTGAGCTCACTGGCCTCCATAGCCGAAGCTACAACACCATCCATTCCTGCTTTTTTTGCAAGTGAAGTAAGTCGATTGACCTGTTCATGCACATCAACTGAAATACCGAGATCATTTAGATCTTTACTCCCTAAGCTAGTTAAAACTGTTACAGCAACTAGAAGCATTTCACTTCCATTTTTTTCAATGACATTTTTTGCATCTTCCATCATTTTTACCCCACCAGATGCATGCAAATTTGTCATCCAAACGCCAAGATCCGAAGCGGCAGATACAGCTTTAGCAACTGTATTAGGTATATCATGAAATTTGAGATCCAGAAAAACATCAAAACCTTTTTTGACCAAAGAAGATACAAACTCTGGGCCTATGTTAGTAAAAAGCTGTTTTCCAATCTTTAACTTGCATAATGAAGGATCAATCGATGACACAAACCTCGAAGCTTCTTTTGCATTATCATAATCAAGCGCGACAATAATTTTTGGGTTATTTATCATTACCCAGACGCCTTATTTTTTGAAACAGACTCTAGTTTAATTAACCTTTTTTTTGCTCTATTCAACTTAAATTTTTGTGTGATTATAATGGAAGAGGAAAGCATCAAAGTTACTAGACATCCGATGGAAAAACTTACCAACAGCCAAAGGCCCTTTGGAAATAATTTTGATTCAAAATCAAATATTTTGAAAAAAATTAAATCTTGATTATCCATGACAAGACATACCGCAAGTATCACAGAGATTAAGGTAATAATTAACCATAAAATATTTTTTAATGCTGACACAGGAACTCCAAAAACACAAACACAAGTATTATGGCGTTTATTAAAAAAAAATTCTTCTTATTTTAACCATCAAATCGGTATGGTATTTTAGCTGAGATCTATTTGGAATTATTAACCCTAGTTCTTAATTCTTTTCCAGGTTTAAAATAAGGTACTGATCTACTTGGTAATTCTACAGATACACCCGTCTTTGGATTTCTACCTAATCGAGGAGCGCGATGATGAAGACAAAAACTTCCAAAGCCTCTAATTTCTATCCTTTGGTTTTTACAAAGTGTATTAGCCATTTTTTCTAGCACCATTTTAACAGCAAGCTCAACATCACTAGAAGTGAGATGATCTTGTTTGTCTACAATAGCCTCTATCAATTCTGATTTTGTCATAAAAAATTTCTTTCGCATCATTAATTAAAGTGTTTGATTAACTTAGTAGCTCATAATTTTTCAAAAAGTCTAACTTAATAAATTAATCCTCTTTATTATCCATTTGAGCTTTGATGAGGTCACCGATTGTAGTTGGCGATACATTTTCAGCTTCCGTTTTCTTATGTTCCTTAACCGCGGTTTTTTCTTCTTCAGCATCCTTGGCTTTAATTGATAGTGAGATTGTTCGATTTTTTCTATCGACACTAATTATCTTTGCTTGTACTTCGTCTCCTTCTTTTAAAATCTTAGTTGCATCCTCTATTCTTTCTTGAGAGAGTTCTGAAACCTTTAAAGATGCCTCAACACTCTCAGTTAAAGTAACATTTACCTCTTTTGTACTTACCTCTTTAACAATACCAGTAACAATTGCACCTTTGTCAGATTCAGAAACATAACGCAAGAATGGATCATCTTTGAGCTGCTTTATACCTAAAGAAATACGCTCTCTTTCTGAATCTATAGACAATATTATAGTTTCAACCTCATCACCTTTTGTATATGCGCGAACTGCATCTTCACCGGCATCATCCCACGATATATCTGATAGATGTACCAATCCATCAATTCCGCCATTTAAACCAATGAAGATTCCAAAATCGGTAATAGATTTAATATTTCCAGAAATTTTATCGCCTTTTTTATGTATTGAACCGAACTCATCCCAAGGGTTCATAAAGCACTGTTTGACTCCCAAAGAAATTCTTCTGCGCTCTTGGTCTATATCGAGTATCATTACTTCTATTTCATCACTTAACTGAACAACCTTCGATGGATGAATATTTTTATTAGTCCAATCCATTTCTGAGACATGAACTAGGCCTTCGACTCCATCTTCTAGTTCCGCAAAACATCCATAATCCGTGAGATTGGTTACTTTAGCTTTAGTTCGTGCTCCTTGAGGATAACGATTAGTTATATCTGCCCATGGATCTTCACCCATTTGCTTCATACCAAGAGATACTCGGTTTCTCTCACGATCAAACTTCAATATTTTAACATCAATCTCATCGCCAACATTTACCACTTCAGATGGGTGCTTTATTCGCTTCCATGACATATCTGTTATATGCAAAAGGCCATCTATACCCCCGAGATCAACGAAAGCACCATAATCGGTTAGATTCTTAATTAATCCTTTTACTGTCATTCCTTCATCTAAATTTGCAAGCATTTCGTCTCGCTCTACTGTATTGACTTGCTCCATAACAGCACGTCTTGATACAACAACGTTATTACGTTTTTGATCAAGCTTTATGACTTTAAATTCTAGTGGTTTATTTTCAAGATGCGAAGTATCTCTTACAGGCCGTACGTCAATCAAAGAGCCTGGTAAAAAAGCTCTCAAACCTTGCACTTCTACTGTGAAACCACCCTTAACTTTGCCGCTTATGATCCCGATGACCGCTTCCTCGGCCTTCAAAGCGGCATCTAAAATAATCCAAGATTCAGCAGCTCGAGCTTTTTCCCTAGATAGCTTTGTTGCTCCAAAACCGTCCTCTACTGCTTCAAGTGAAACTCGTACCTCATCACCTATATTGATCAAAAATTCGCCGTTATCGTCAATAAATTCTTCTTTTGGAATAACTCCCTCAGATTTAAGACCTGTGTGAACAGTTACCCAATCTTTATCGATATCTGTGATAACTCCAGTAATTATAGAGCCGGCATGCATTTCAACGGTTTTTAAACTTTCTTCAAATAATTCTGCGAAACTTGAACTCATGGGAGGGGCACCTTGAAAGATATGTAGAGTTTATAGCGGAAAAAACTCTCTACCACATCACCAGTTATGTGGGATTATTAATAAAAAGTATATGCAGATTTTCCTGGTTGATTCTACATGCACTTGGTTTATATTTATTAGATATCATTTTTTTTTACAATATCTAATCCTAATTTTAGTACTTCTTCTATACTCATATTTGAACTATCAATAATGAAAGCGTCATCAGCTGGAATCATTGGTGAGGATTTACGAACTGTATCCCGTTTATCACGATTTCTTACCTGCTCTACAAGTTGCGCTAGACTAACACCTTTATCAATGTCCATCAACTGATTATAGCGCCTCTTTGCCCTGATCTCAGGGCTCGCAGTTAGAAAAATTTTTGTTGATGCATCAGGGAAAACGACTGTACCCATATCACGACCATCCGCAATGAGGCCAGGTGGTGTAACAAAAGCTCTCTGTCGATCTAGTAAAGCGGCTCTAATTTTTGGATAAGCAGCAATAATAGAAGCATCAGCTCCAATATCTTCAGAGCGTATATTGATAGAAACATCTTCGCCTTCAAGAATTATTTTTGTATCAGATTTGTTACTAGCATCAAATGTAACATCCATGTGTCCAGCTAATAGAGCAATTGAATCAATTGCATTTAAATCTACTTTATGTCTTTTTGCAGCTAAAGCTAGCAATCTATACAAAGCACCACTATCAAGGTAATGAAAACCCAAATTTATAGCTAATAGTTGGCAAAATGTTCCTTTCCCTGCTCCACTTGGACCATCTACTGTAACTATTGGCGAGTGTTTTTGTTTCATCTAATCACCTCAGAGAGAGTTAATCCTATTTCATTTGCTAGTTTGACAAAGTTAGGGAACGAAGTAGCTACATTATTACAGTTTTTAATCAGAATACTCTTTTTCGATCTCAAAGCAGCTACACTAAATGCCATAGATATTCTATGATCATCATTGCTATCGACCTCTCCACCCGAAAACTGACCACCCTCGATTTCTATACCATCAGGTTTCGTAACTAAATTAATATTAAGTGTTCTTAAGCCATCAGCCATCGCTTGAATTCTATCACTCTCCTTAAGTCTGAGCTCTCCAGCGCCACTAAGTTTAGTTATACCGTCCGCACATGCGGCAGCAATGAATAAAGCTGGAAATTCGTCTATTGCAAGGGCTACTTGGTCTAGAGGAATTATAATTCCTTTCAGCGGGGTAAACCTAACTCGAATATCAGCAACTGGCTCACCACCTACTTCTTTTTGATTAGAAAACTTTATATTAGCGCCCATCATTCTTAAGATATTTATAATTCCTAGTCTGGTTGGGTTAACACCTACAAGAGGCAAAGTTATATCAGAACCAGGTGAAATAGTTGCAGCTACAATATAAAATGCTGCAGAAGAAATATCTGCAGGGACTTGAATTTTTGTAGCTACCAATTGATTTCCACCATTGATGCTTATAACTGAGTTATCCTTATTAATTTTGCCGCCAAACGCGCTTAACATTAACTCTGTATGATCTCTGGTAATGGCATTCTCTATTACAGCAGTATCTTTTTTAATATATAAACCTGCTAGCAAAATACAGGACTTCACTTGTGCACTTGCCATCGGTAATTCGTAACAAATGGGGTTGAGGTTTACATTTCCTTTGATGCTGATAGGTGGAAATCCTAACTTATCTACCTCTATCGAGGCACCCATTTCTCTCAAAGGTTTGACTATACGATTCATAGGTCTTTTTGATAAAGATTCATCACCAGTTAGTACAACATCAAATGATTGTGCTGCTAGCAATCCAGAAAGTAGCCTCATAGATGTACCAGAATTTCCAAGATAAAGAGGCCCTGGTGGGGCTTTCAAACCATTTAATCCAACCCCGTGTATCTTTACAAACCCGTTATCTGGGCCTTCTATAACAACACCCATATCCCTGAAAGCTTTAAGTGTTGCTAGGCTATCTTCTCCCTCCAAGAAGCCTTCAACATAACTAGTTCCCCTTGCAATCGATCCAAAAATAATCGCTCGATGGGAAATAGATTTATCACCGGGAATTTTAACAATTCCCTCCATACAGCCACCTGGGCTTGCTATATAATCAATAGTCTTATCATCTGGACCAAGACAAGATTTATCTTTTTTCATCATCTTCTTTCATTTTTTTAAAATTATTTCTGGTTTCTTTTGCGCGAGTAAAAATGTCTAGCAAATATTCACTATTTTTTGTGGCAATAGCTTTTTTTATTTGATCAATATGATCAGTAAAGCTATTTAGAGCAGAAATTATAGCTTTATCATTCGTTAGAACAATGTCATGCCACATGGTAGGGTCACTTGACGCTATTCTCGTAAAGTCAGAGAACCCACCCGCTGCATATCGAAATACCTGCTGACTCGATTTCATACCTGAGAGCATGTCTACTAAAGTATATGCAAGCATATGAGGTAAATGACTTGTAGCAGCTAAAATTTCATCATGCTCAGTAACTGACATTTCGCTAATTATAGCGCCAACTCCCTCCCACATCGATGTAACTTTTTTTGTATGATTTTTATTTGATTCATCCAGCGGTGTCAAAATTACCTGATGGCCCTCAAATAAAAAAGTATTGATTGATTTGATACCACTTTTTTCTGAACCAGCAATTGGGTGACCAAGAACGAACTGAGGTGGGATGAATCCATAGATATTTGTAACACAAATAGCAATAAATTCTTTTACACTTGAAACATCTGTGACCGTCACTGAGCTATCAAGTAATTTATGAAGCTTAATGACGATTTCTTTAACTGCAAGAGTTGGAACTGCTATTACAACTAAATCTTCTTTGCTTAAATCAGAGGGAAGGTCTCTGATATCTTTAATAGTTTTGTCTACAACACCAGATTTTATCGCTTCAGTTAAGGTCTCACTACTCCTAGAGTAACCTATTACCTGATTGCATAGGTTACGGTCTTTTGCAGCCTTGGCCAAACTTCCACCGATTAAGCCTAATCCGATCACTATCAAACGATCTATCTTTTTTATCATTGATGATATCCCCCAGATATGAGCAATTCTTTTAAATTATCGAGAAAAGCTTTATTTTCATCTGGCAACCCAATAGATACTCGTAGATGGCTAGGCATGTCATATACTTCTATCATGCGAGTTATTATGCCCTTTGTAAGTAGCCCATTATAGAGGTGAACTGCGGTATTAGGTGTTTTGATTGAAATAAAATTACCAACGGAGGGGATGAAATCTAATCCTAATTCTCTGAAGCCTTTTGTTAACTGCTTATACCCATCTTTATTAATTTCAATAGTTTTTTTTAAAAAAACTTCATCGTCAAGAATTGCAGAAGCTGAGGCAAGCGCCAAACTATTAACATTAAATGGTTGTCTAGTACGATTCAATATTTCTGCTATATCTGGGTGTGAAATAGAGTACCCAACACGCAGAGCTGCAAGTCCATATGCTTTAGAAAAAGATCTTGTGACGATGATATTAGGGTAGTGGGTAATTAATTTTATTGCTGAACCATATCCATCAACGTCAACATACTCGAAATATGCTTCATCAATAACGACTAAAATATCTTTTTGAACGTTTTCTATGAAATTGATTATTTCATCAAGCCTGATAAAAGTACCAGTCGGATTATTAGGATTAGCTATAAATATCATGCGGGTATTATCTTTAATTGAATCAAGCATCGCTGAAAGATCGTGAGACCAATTATTTGCATCCACAACTATCGATTTTGCTCCTTGTGCAGTAACAATAATCTTATAAACAAAAAAGGCATGCTGAGAATAAATTGCACTATAGGATGGTCCTAAAAAAGCTCTTGCTATTAACTCGAGCAAATCGTTAGATCCATTGCCTAGCGTAATTTGACTAGATTCTATAGATAGTTTTTTTGATAATTTTTTCTTTAGATGATAACCATTACCATCAGGATATCGATTACTTGAGTCCAGAACATTAATAATTGCATTTTTTGCCAAGGGGCTTAAGCCAAATGGATTTTCGTTACTACAAAGTTTTATTGCCTCTGGAATACTATATTCTCGCTCTACTTCCTCGATGGATTTTCCACCCTTATATGGTTGAAGGTCGCGTATGCCCGGTAGAGCCAAGTCTTTAAAATTAATAGTCATAGGCTAAATATATCTACCAGCTATAGCAATGCTTTGGGGTAAGAGCCAAGCACCCGCAAATCAGTGGTATTTTTGCTTAACTCAGAGAAAACTTTCACTATTTTTGGATCATCTTTGTGTCCTTTAAAATCGATAAAAAAAACGTATGACCATTTACCCTCACGTGAAGGACGAGTTTCAACACGGGTAAGATCAATTGCCCCCTCATAAAATGGAGCTAAAAGCTTATATAATGCACCTGGCTGATTTTTGGAGGCAACTATTATGGATGTCTTATCATCACCACTAGGTAATACATCCTCTCTTCCTACAATCAAAAAACGTGTTGAATTGTCTGGTCGATCCTCAATTTTCTCAGAGAGTTTGTCTAGACCATAAAGCTCAGCAGCCATATCACCTGCAATAGCAGCAGAGTTCCACTCACCATTTATTCTTTTTGCTGCGTCAGCGTTACTGCTTACTGCGACTCTTTCAACGTTAGGATAGTTAGCGTCAAGCCATTGCCGGCATTGTGCAAGCGACTGAGCATGAGAATATACTCTTGTAATTTTGTCCGTGTGTGTATTATGACCTACGAGTAAATTATGGTGAATGCGTAGTTCAACCTCACCACAAATCTTTAAAGAGGAGGCCAAAAAAGCATCTAATGTGTGGTTGATAACCCCTTCGGTAGAATTTTCAACTGGAACTACTCCGTAATTAGCGGATCCAGCACCAACCTCCCTAAATACTTCGTCTATTGCATTCATTGATTTAGTAATTGCAGAATGACCAAAGTGCTTGATTGCTGCTTGTTGTGTGAAGGTACCGTCAGGGCCAAGAAATACAACTTTTAACGGCTGCTCAAGAGCCAAGCATGCAGACATAATCTCACGAAATAATCTCGCAATTTCTTCATTCCTGAGGGGCCCATTGTTTCTTTTCATGACACTACGCAAAATTTGTGCTTCGCGCTCAGGCTTGAAATATGTATTATCACCGAGACCTTCTTTGATATTTGCAACTTCTACAGCAAAACTAGCTCGTTTGTTAATAAGTTGTAATAGCTCTTCATCCAGACTATCTATCGAATCTCTGAGCTGAATGAGTTTATCCTTATATGACATATGCGCTACCTTGATACACTGGTATATATTTTATTTTTCAATCCTTAATCTCAAAATCATCTGCATATTCTTGCTCTTCTATTCGAGCCAAACCAACCATTACTTCTTGATCTTTTAGTCTTATAACCCTGACACCTTGAGTATTTCGCCCTAAAATAGAGATCTCATCGCAGCGTGTTCTCACCATTGTCCCCTGATCAGATATCAACATAATTTCGTCTCTATCGAATAATTGTACTACACCAACCAAAGGACCATTTCTCTTACTCGCATGCATTGCAATCATACCTTTTCCACCTCGACCTTTAGTCGGGAATTCAGTTAATTTTGTTCTCTTACCATATCCATTATCTGAAACGGTTAATGCATAGCCGTTCTCTTTGGGAATAATCATCGATAAAACTTTATGCTCAATAGATAGGCGCATGCCTCGGACGCCTTTAGAAACTCTTCCAACTGCCCTGACATCCGATTCAGAAAATCTTACTGCTTTTCCTTCGCTACTAAAAAGCATCACGTCACTAGTTCCATCTGTGATAGCACTACCAACAAGATAATCACCATCGACCAAATCAACTGCTCTTAAACCAACACTCCTAGGCCTTGAATACTGGCTCAAGGATGTCTTTTTAACCGTTCCGTTGGCAGTAGCCATGATTATATATTTATCTTCATCGTACTCTGTTACTGGCAAAATACTATTTATTCTCTCATTCTCATCTAATGGTAAAAGATTTACCATTGGTCTTCCCTTAGAGTTTCTGCCTGCTACAGGTATTTGATAAACTTTTAACCAATAAACTTTACCGAGGTTTGTGAAACACAAGATTGTACTATGCGTGCTAGCTATTAGCAGGTGTTCAACAAAATCATCGTCCTTTACTGCTGTTGCCGATTTTCCTGTTCCACCTCGATGTTGTGACTGATAGTCACTTAAAGGCTGGGTTTTAGCATAACCGCCATGGGATATAGTCACTACACGATCTTCTTCTGTGATTAAGTCTTCAAGCGTTAAGTCGTGTTGAGACTCCGAAATAATCGTCCGCCTATCATCTCCAAACTCATCACTTACTGTCTGAAGTTCATCCTTAATGAGCTGCATAAGGACTTTTGAATCATCTAAAATTTCTAAATATTCCAAGATCTCATCTAATTTTTCAGCATATTCAGTGAGTAATTTATCATGCTCCATTCCTGTTAAACGATGCAACTTTAGATCTAGGATAGCTTTGGCTTGGGATGATGAAAGGTAATACTTACCTTTTTTAACGCCATAGCTTGGATCTAGATTTTCTGGTCGACAAGCCATACCTGCTTTTTCTATAAGGCTGTTTGATATAGCTGGATCCCAGCCTGTTTTTATTAATTTATCTCTTGCTATTATCGGGGTCGTAGATGATTTAATTAACTCAATAATTTTATCTATGTTAGCTATAGCAACTGCTAGCCCCTCCAGTATATGGACCCGGTCACGAGCTTTCCTCAAAAGATAAACCGTTCGACGAGTTACTACCTCACGTCGATGTCTTACAAAGAAATGAATCATATCCTTTAAGTTGAGCGTTCGAGGCTGTCCATCTACTAAAGCAACGACGTTAAAACTATATCCGTTTTGAAGCTGTGTTTGTGCATATAAATTATTCAGAACCACTTCGCCAACTTCGCCTCGTTTTATCTCAATAACAACTCTTAAGCCATCTTTATCTGACTCATCACGAAGTTCTGAAATTCCTTCAACTTTCTTTTCCTTAACTAGTTCAGCTACACGCTCAATAAGTCGCGCTTTGTTTAATTGATATGGTAGCTCTGTAACTATAATACTTTCTCGACCTGTTTTTTCATTTGTCTCAATAGACGCTTTGGCTCTAATGACAATACGTCCACGACCAGTACGATATGCTTCAATTATTCCTGCTCTTCCATTAATTATTGCTGCTGTAGGGAAATCTGGGCCTGGTATATATTCCATTAGTTGATCTATTGAAATATCTTCATTATCAATATAAGCAAGACAACCGCTTATAACCTCTTTTAAATTATGAGGAGGAATATTTGTCGCCATGCCGACAGCAATTCCAGAGGAGCCATTAATCAGGAGATTTGGTATTCTTGTGGGAAGAACAATCGGGATTAACTCATTTCCGTCATAATTTTCAACATAATCAACTGTTTCTTTATCAAGATCTGCAAGTAATGAATGTGAAATTTTAGCCATTCTGATTTCTGTATAACGCATTGCAGCAGCAGAATCACCGTCAACTGAGCCAAAATTTCCCTGACCGTCTACAAGCATGTATCGAAGTGAGAAATCTTGGGCCATACGTACGATTGTATCGTAAACAGCAGAATCGCCGTGGGGATGGTATTTACCTATTACATCACCGACAACTCTGGCTGATTTTTTATAGGACTTATTCCAATCATTACTCAAAACACTCATTGCAAACAAAACTCTTCGATGTACAGGTTTTAAGCCATCACGAACATCTGGCAGAGCTCTTCCAACGATTACACTCATAGCATAATCAAGGTAAGATTTTTGAAGCTCATCTACAATATTTACGGATATAGACTCTTTTACTAGCTCACTCATGATGGAAGACTTTCCTTGTCTGATAGAAAATAAGGGGGAACAAAAAAATAATTTATCGATTATAACATATAATCTTGAGTTTTTGCCTCGGAAAATCTTTGTTTAACGATCTATTCTTCAAGCGTATAATAAATTTTGATGAACAAATATGGAAATTTGATGATGAAAGATCTGAATATAGATAACCATGAAATAAAAAAATTTGAGGCTCTTGCAAGTCGCTGGTGGGATAAAGAGAGTAAATTCAAGCCTTTGCATGACATCAATCCGTTGCGTGTTAACTGGATTGATAAGCATTCTCCAGTATGTGAAAACAAAGTTCTGGATGTTGGTTGTGGTGGTGGAATACTATCTGAATCTATGGCTCAAAGAGGCGCTATAGTTACTGGTATAGATATGGGAGACGCACCACTTTCAGTTGCGAAACTTCATAGTATCGAAACGGGTATTAAAATTAATTATAAAAAATGCACAGTTGAGGATCTAGCTGAAGAGAAAGCTGGACAATTTGATATAATCACATGCCTAGAAATGCTTGAGCATGTACCTAATCCAAGATCTGTTATTGCTGCTTGTGAGAAGTTATTAAGACCTGGTGGACATATTTACTTCTCCACCATCAATAGAAATATAAAATCTTATGTATTTGCTATTATAGGTGCTGAATATATCCTAAATTTATTGGAAAAAGGAACACATGATTATTCTAAGTTTATTCGACCTAGTGAGCTGAGCTCTTGGATTAGAAGTTGCAAATTGGAAAAAAAACAAATTACTGGCCTTACCTATAACCCTTTTTTGAAAAGTTATAGCTTAAATGACAATAACGTTGACGTTAATTATATGATTCATGCTATTAAATCGGCCTAAAAATATTTATCAGAATTGAGATCAAAATATACTAATGTATAGAGCAAAATTTAAAGCAGTATTGTTCGATTTAGATGGTACACTTCTAGATACAGCACCCGATTTTACAACCGCTACTAATAAGCTTTTATTGCAAAATAACCTCACTGAAATAGAAGAAGAAAAAATACGCCAATTGATATCAGACGGGTCAGCAGGGATAGTTTCTAGTATATTCAATATAAAATCTAACCATCCCCTATATGAAAAAACACGACAGGATCTCTTGGATTATTATAGTCAGTATTTAACAGATAAGACCGCTCCTTTTGATGGAATAATCGAACTTCTTCAAGGGCTAGACAAGATTAATGTCCCATGGGGTATAGTTACGAATAAACCCGAAATATACACAAAAGCAATACTCAAAGAATTCGATTATATTTTAAGCCCAAAAATAGTGGTGTGTCCTGATCATGTAAAACACACTAAACCAGATCCAGAACCAATTTTGTTAGCATGCAAAGAGCTCGGGGTTAAACCAAAAAATACTGTATATATAGGGGATCATATTCGCGATATACAAGCAGGTTCCAGTGCAGGAGCATCAACAATCGCTGCTGCTTATGGTTATACTGAAGAGAACGAAGATATATCCAAATGGAATGCAAATTTCATAGCGAGACAATCAAGGGATTTATTAAAATTAATATTAGGATAAATAAAAGCACTAAAGAGGTGTATTTTTGATGAAACATAAGACATTTAGAGCTCCAAAAGGATATTTAAAAGAAAAAGTTATAGCTATTACTGGCGCTAGCGATGGGATTGGTGCAATTGCAGCAAAAACTTTTGCAGCTTTTGGTGCAACAATAATACTTATTGGGCGCTCAGTGCCAAAACTCGAGAAAGTATATGATGCAATTGAATCTGCGGGTGGACCAACACCGGCCATTTATCCTATTTGCCTAGAAAATGCATCTGAACATGACTACCTTAAGCTATATGATAATATTAGTGAGGTTTTTACTGGTTTGGATGGTTTACTGCATAGTGCAGCAATTTTAGGCGAAAGAACTCCTATAGAAAATTATGCCGCACGATCTTGGGAAGCAGTTATGCGTGTAAATGTCTCTTCTCAATTTATGCTTACTAAAACAATGCTGCCTCTCTTAAGGAATTCAGAGAATGCCTCTTTAGTATTTACAACATCAAGTGTTGGTCGAACTGGTAAAGCATACTGGGGAGCTTATGCTGTGTCTAAATTTGCGACTGAGGGCTTATCACAAGTTCTTGCGAGTGAACTTGAAGACACTTGCAACATAAGAGTCAACTGTATTAACCCTGGAGCTCTGAGCACTCGAATGCGTGCACTTGCATTTCCTGCAGAAAATCCAACTAAACTTAAAAAGCCTGAAGATGTTATGCCATCATATTTGTATTTAATAGGTGATGAAAGTATCTCCATATCGGGCGCATCTTTGGATGCTCAATGATCTAACCACCAGAACGTAACCGTTTTAATTGTCTGTTTCTCTTTTGTTTGTCTTCTTTAGACATGCTCTTATTTTTTTTTGGTATACACATTTTTACAGAGGCCAACAAATCATTTAAAGGCGTTTCATCGAGCTCTAACCACTGTCCTTTGCGAATATAGGACGGCAAAAAAATAGGTCCAAAACGAACACGTTTAAGCCTATTTACTTGTACACCCTGTGACTCCCATAGCCTTCTTACTTCTCTATTTCGGCCTTCAGTTAGAGCAACAGTATACCAACCATTCGTACCCGTTTTTTCACCAACAACAATATCGCTAAATTTGGCTATACCGTCATCAAATAGTATCCCCTCTCTTAATCTAATTAGCATATCTTGATCAACATCACCATGGACTCTAACTAGATACTCCCGATCAATTTCAGACGATGGATGCATCAACTTATTGGCAAGCTCACCGTTATTAGTGAATAGAAGCAGTCCTGAGGTGTTTATATCTAGGCGCCCTACAGCTATCCATCGCTCTCCTTTAATTGCTGGCAAACAACTGAATACAGTTTTGCGGCCCTCAGGGTCGCTTTTTGTTGAAACTTCACCATCTGGCTTATTGTAGACGATTACCCTAACTCTCTGTTTTGTTGATAAAAAAACGGCTTTGCCATCGATCCGAATGATATCATCTATGCTAGCACGGTCACCAATGATTGCTAATCTGCCATTAATCGTTATACGACCGTCTTTTATCCAACGTTCAATTTCTCGACGGGAGCCCAGTCCTACTCTTGCAATTATCTTTTGCAGTTTCTCAGAGTCCACTTCCTGTATTCCTTAAAGCCATTAACCCAAATTATATGAAATCAATTTAGAGGGTCTCATTATTCTCTATGAGATCGCCTAGTGGGAATTCGGGCCCTATTTGACTAAGATCCTTGATTTCCTCGAGGGCGGGGAGGTCATTGAGATTTTTTAAATTAAAATAACTCAAAAAATATTTTGTCGTAGAATATAGCGCTGGTCTGCCTGGAACATCTTTATTGCCAACTATTTTTACCCAGTCACGCTCAAGTAACGACCTAATAATATCTGAGCTTACAGAAACCCCTCTTATTTCTTCAATCTCACCTCTTGTAACAGGCTGCTTATATGCAATTAACGATAGTGTCTCCAAAAATGCTCTAGAATATTTTTTTGGCTTTTCTTCCCACAAAAAACTAATCCAAAAAGAGAGATCATCTGTAGTTTGCAGGCGATAACCACTTGCAGTTTCCTTTAGCTCAAAACTATGCCCGATACAATTTAGCCTTATACATTCTATTGCTTCTTGTATATCTTGACGGGATAATTCTTTTAGTCCTGAAAGTTGGCTGGATAACAAAATTTTTGATCCTGCATCGCTACTGACACCCTTCTCCAAAATCTTTTGTATTTGGTTGATGTCAAGTGATCTTCGGGCAGCAAGCAGCAATCCTTCAATAATTATTACTAATTTTTCGTTATTCATTTTAATTCCTGAAAAATTTAATAGTGACCCTTAATATGTATTGGAGCGTATGGTTCACTTTGCACTATTTCTACCATAGATTCTCTTATAAGTTCCATGATTGCTAGAAATGTACCTATTACTCCGACTCTTCCCTCAGATAAATCAAACAAACTACTAAAAGCTGTAAAATTTTCTCTATCTAAAGCGCTTAGAATTCTCGACATTCTCTCTCTCACGGAAACCACATCTAATTTAATCTTATGATGTTCGTACATATCAATTCTTTTCATGATATTTGACATTGCATATACAATTTCTTGGATGGTGACTTCAGGGTACTTTTTAGTCATCTTGATATCTGGATCATCTGCATTAACAATGAAATTGTCTCTTTGAAGCCTTGGAAGATCGTCAATATTTTCTGCTGCTTTTTTATAGCGCTCGTATTCTTGCAAACGTGAAATTAATAGCGCCCGAGGGTCATCCTCATCAATTTCTTTTTCTCTTGGTATAAGCATTCTAGATTTTATTTCGGCAAGCATTGCAGCCATCAATAAATACTCAGAAACTAATTCGAGGTGCATTGCTTCCATAAGGTTTATATAACCCATGTATTGATGGGTAATTTCAGCTACATTGATTTCTAATATATTAAGATTTTGACGCTTTATCATATACAGCAGAAGATCTAGGGGTCCCTCAAAAGCCTCGAGGAATACCTCTAGTGCATTTGGTGGTATATACAAGTCTTTTGGGACTTCTATGAAACTCGAGCATTGGTGATCAACAGAGAAATTTTGTCTATCCTCAGATTCAACTGGAACATCTTGGTGAGGAGAATTAGAGGCATTTTTTTTTGGCATAAGTTTTATTTCAAGAGGTTTTATTCATTATACTGTGATTAATTTATTCATCTAGTAACTCATGGCATAAAATTTACAATAATGCTTCATTCAATTAAGTACCAAAACATCCGATTCCTTCTCTAATTACTCTAGGATAAGAGTTACTCAAATCAACCACTGTAGTTTGCTCGATCCCACAATTACCTCCATCTATAATTAGATCGATAGTATGCTCTAACTGAGAGCGAATATCATGAGGGTCAATTAAAGGGTAATCATCTCCTGGCATAATTAGACTAACACTCATTATTGGCTCACCAAGAGATTTAAGGATTGAGTTTATAATCGGAGAGTTTGGTACCCTTAATCCAATTGTTTTTCTTTTTTTATGTAAAAAACTTCTTGGGACTTCTGCTGTCGCATCAAGTATAAATGTGAAGGGCCCGGGAGTGTTAGCTTTGATTAATCGGAAAGATTGATTATCAACCTTAGCGTATATTGATAGCTCTGAGAGATCTCGACAAATAAGTGTAAAATTATGGTCTTTATTGAGCTGTCTGATCAGACGAATTTTATCTAATGATTTTTTATCTCCTAACTTACAGCCTAAAGCATAAGAAGAATCTGTTGGAAAGACAAATGGGCTGCCCTTTTGTATGATTTTTACTGCTTGCTCTATCAGTCTTAATTGCGGATTGGAAGTGTGGATTGAAAAGAATTGACTCATCACTCACCTCATAAAGGAAATTTATTATTAAGTAATACTTGGTTGAAAATTTCTTATATTTTTTATTTAGCTAGATGTATCCCAAGCACTCGATAAGTGAGAGCTGATCGCTTACAATCGTTTTATGCAGTTTAACAAAGGAAGTTTACTATAAAATTTGCCTATAAATAAGAAAAATGCCAAAAAATAACGAGACAAAAGATAATCTTTTATTAAATATTGCTTGCAATATCATAATACCTACTCTCATTCTGATAAACTTAAGTGATGATGCTTACCTTGGAATAAAATTTGCTTTGATTACAGCACTCGCCTTCCCGATTATTTATGGCCTGAAGGACTTTATAAAAACAAAAAAATTAAATATTTTTTCTACAATAGGAGTTGTGAGTATATTCCTGACTGGTGGAATCAGCTTACTCGAACTAAATCCGGTATATATAGCAATTAAAGAAGCTGCAGTACCAGGTATTCTGGGTATTGCTACACTTTGTTCATTAAAAACTAGATTTCCTTTGGTTAAGACATTTCTATTTAATGAAAAAATCATGCAGGTAGGTAAGATATCTAATATAGTTAAAGCAAATGGAAGCGGAGACAAACTTGAAAACTATTTAGCAAATTCATCATGGTTAATCGCATTATCTTTTTTTGTATCCTCTCTGCTTAACTATATTTTAGCTGTGACGATAATAACTAGTCAGCCAGGAACTGTTCAGTTTAACGAGGAATTAGGAAAGATGACCGCATTAAGTTTTCCTATGATCGCTATTCCGGCGATGTTAGTTCTTGTAGGTGCTTTAATTTATCTATTTCAAGGTATAAAAAAACTGACTGGTCTCAAATTTGAAGAAATTATTAAAGATAACAATACAACTTCTGAGGGATAAATAGATGTGGTACTCCATAAGTTGCGAAGACAAGCCTCTAAGTCTTAAAAAAAGGATGGTAGTAAGACCTGCCCATATCTCAAGACTAGAAGATTTAAAAAATCAAGGACGGCTCTTTGTAGCAGGACCGCATCCAGCTACAGATTCCGAATTACCTGGCGATTTAGGTTTTACAGGGAGCTTGATAATTGCAGAGTTTGATTCTTTAGATTCTGCTAAAGAATGGGCCAAAAATGATCCATATGTGATAGAAGGTGTCTATTCCAAGGTCATAGTCAAGCCCTTCAAAAAGGTGCTGCCATGAGGAAAAAATTATACTTCTCAAGATTTATAAAATGTTTTATTTTAATTAATATGATAGGGAGTTTTCCTTACTTAAGTGCCCAGGAATCAGATGATATAAAAAAGTCTACTCCTATAAAAAAACAAGACGCTAATAAAATTACTCAACCCCAAAAAGATGTTTTATTAAAAGAGCAAAATAGAATTTTAACAAAAGAAAATTCTGAACTTGAAACTAAAAATGATGTTTTGCAAGGTAAATATGATCAGCTTTTAAAAAGCCATGAAAATATGTTTATTTTATATGGAGCACTGGCAGTTGTTATAGGATCATTGCTTACATCTTTTGTATCTTCAATCTCAAGAAAAAAGAAGTATGATGAGTGGAGATAGCAAATTTTCTAAATTTATAATAGTAAATAGGTAAAACATATGTACAAAAATTTATTTCTAAGTATTTTTTTTATGGTTTTCACAACAACAGTTTACTCTTATGAATACGCAAATATTGCGACAAATAAATCAGACACAAAAATACATCGAGACACAAAAGTACTCTTAATAACAAATATGGGTGAGATGCTGTTAGAGCTTTATCCGGAGAAGGCACCTCTTACAGTAAAAAATTTTTTAACTTATGTAGAAAAAAAATATTATGACGGTTTGATTTTCCATAGAGTCATACCTCGTTTTATGATTCAGACTGGGGGTTTTAACGAAGATATCAGTCGTATGAACCCCTTCGGAAAAAACGTATTAAATGAATCATATAATGGGCTAAAAAATAAAAAATATACTGTCGCAATGGCGAGAACTTCGGATCCAGACAGCGCAAAAGCTCAATTTTTTATAAATGTTGTAAATAATGCAAGTCTCGATGCTTCAGCTGGAAAGCCTGGTTACGCTGTGTTTGGTAAAGTAATCCGTGGTATGACTATCGCAGATAAAATATCAAGGCTTCCGACACAACGTGCAGGTGGAATGAAAGATGTGCCTACAGCAACAGTAAAAATTATAAAAGCAAGAATCGTCATAGATGGTTAAGTTTTGAACAGATCTCTTAGTGTAAATCTAAATAAAATTGCCCTTATTCGTAACTCACGCGAGGGTAATTATCCCGATCTACTAGAACATGCAAAAGTTTGCATACAAAGTGGAGCAGACGGAATTACCGTTCATCCAAGACCAGATCTTCGTCATATAACACCTGAGGATGTAAATGATCTAAGTGGTCTGATCTTGAACACAAAAATTTCAATAAATAAAGTAGTTGAATTTAATATAGAGGGTAATCCCTTTGCCGCAAAAAGACACAATTATCCTGGGTTTCTTGAGATTGTAGATTCTGTTAAGCCGGATCAATGTACACTTGTTCCGGATACTCTAGAGCAACTAACTTCCGATCATGGTTTCGATTTAAGAATTAATAGCGATAAACTTTTTCCTATAATAAGTCATTTGAAGTCTTTAGGGATTCGAGTATGTCTTTTTATGGACCCTGATATAGAACAAATCAGGCTTGCTGCAGAACTAGAAGTCGATAGAATTGAATTATTTACAGGGCCATATGCAGCTGCATGGCGACAAAAGAATTCAAGCAGTATATTTGATAAATATTTCACCGCAGCACGTACTGCTAATGAATTAGGTTTGGGTGTTAATGCTGGTCATGATCTAAATCTAGAAAATCTTCCAAAGTTTTGTACTATTCCTGATTTAAAGGAATTCTCTATTGGTCATGCACTAGTAGTGGATGCAATCTCTATGGGGTTAAAAAAAGCAATTGAATCATATAGATGTATAGTCAAAGGATGAATATTAATTACTATAATCAGGGGGAATTAGGGTGACTCTCACTGATAGTGAGCATTATATTGATCGTAAAAATTTTTATGAAAAACTTCTAACTATTTACGGGAAAAAACCAGTTTTAGAAGCTCTAGAGAATCCTGAGATAACTTTTTATAGATTGCATATAGCGCAGACAAAAAAAATTTCAGATTTTAATAAAAATATCATTACAATTGCCAAAAAAAGAGGTGTTGAAATAGTACATCACACACGCCAATCATTATCTCGTATTTCTAAAAATATAAATCAAGATCAAGGAGTCGCGGCAGATTTAAAATTTGATAACCACTATCTTTTCACTGACTTTATGCATTCTATGCCTGAAAAAAATTTTATCCTAATAGCTTTAGATGGGATCACCAATCCACAAAATTTGGGTATGATTATCCGCTCTGTGACAGCCAGTCCAAGCTTTGGTTTGCTGCTTCCGAATAAAGGTAATGCAGCACTTTCGCCTCTTGTTATTAAAGCAAGTGCAGGAGCAATATTTAAAAGTACTTTAATTAAATGTTGCAGTTTAGAGAGTGTTCTTCCAATACTAAGAGATAAAGGATTTGCAATTTGTGCTCTATCAGGAAAAGGTAGTACGACAATCAGTGAATTTAAAACCGATTCTTCTGTAGTCTATGTTTTAGGTAATGAAACAAAAGGAATATCAAAAAGTGTAAGTCGTCTTTGCACACATCAAATTAAAATACCAATGAATAATCAAGTAGAATCCTTAAATGTTTCAGTAGTAGCATCACTGGTAGCATTTCACCCCTGTTTTTGAAATTAAACTCCACTCAATATTGCTTTATTTCTTTTCAAAATAAATCATTTTCTTTTAAAAAATTAATTAAAGCTGACTCATCAATTATATTAATCGAGAGATCCCTTGCTTTTTTTAACTTCGAGCCAGCATTTGAACCAGCAACAACGCAGTTTGTTTTTGAAGAAACACTTCCTGATACTCGAGCACCTAATAACTGTAACTTTTCCTTAGCTTCAGATCGACCCATTACATTCATGCCACCTGTAAGAACCCATGTTTGGCCCAGTAAAGGTAAAACTATATGATTATTTATTGTGGGATCTGACCAATTAACACCAAAATTTATAAGTTTTTTGATAATCCTCAAATTTTCTTCTCTTGAAAAAAAAGTGAAAATGAACCCTGCCACCACCGGTCCTATGTCTGGAACCTCTACAAGCTCTTCTATAGTTGCGGCCTCTAAAGCATCAAGATTATTAAAGCAACTCGCCAAAGAAAGCGATGTTGCATCACCAACCTCTCTAATACCCATTGAGTACAAAAAACGAGAGAAAGTAGTTTTCTTTGATGCCTCTATCGCATCTAATAAATTCTCAGCTGATTTCTTACCCATTCTTTCTAATTCACTAACCTGGTTAATATTAAGCTGGTAGAGATCTGCTATATTTGTTATTAGGCCTTCATTGACAAGTTGATCAACTAATTTTTCTCCTAATCCATCGATATTCAATGCCTTTCTTGAAGCAAAATGTATTATTGATTGCTTCATTTGAGCACGACAAAATAATCCACCTGGGCACCTTATAGCAGACTCGCCGTCTGTCTGAATAAGAACTGAACTGCACTCTGGACAGTTTTTAGGAAAGATTATCTCTTTTGAAGTTTTTGGTCGTCTTTCGAAATTTACTTGAACAATTTGAGGGATTACATCGCCGGCACGACGAACTATTACAGAATCACCAATTCTAATACCTAGTCTTTTAACTTCATCTTGATTGTGAAGAGAAGCGTTACTCACAGTAACCCCTCCAACAAAAACAGGTTGCAATTTCGCAACTGGAGTTATTGACCCTGTTCTGCCAATCTGAAATTCAACAGCCTCAAGCTTAGTGATCTCCTCTTGAGCTGGAAATTTTCTTGCAATAGCCCATCGAGGGGATTTTGCTATTGAACCCAAACGTTCCTGGTAATTAAAACTATTGACTTTATATACAATTCCATCGATCTCATATGGAAGATTGTTTCTTAAATCAAGAAGTTTTTTATAAAAAATCGCACAAGGATTGATACCTGTCACTAAATTTGTATGAGGGTTTATAAGAAATCCCCACTTTTCTAGTAGCTCCAAAGTCTCTATATGAGTGTCAGGAGTTGAGAAACCCTCCATTCTACTAAGACTATATACTGTCATTTCAAGGGGCCTAGATGCAGTTATTTTTGAATCTAACTGCCTTAGACTTCCTGCTGCTGCATTACGGGGATTAACGAATATTTTACCTTCATTAAGTTTCGCGTGATTATTTATCTTTTCAAAACCTATTTTAGGTAAATATATCTCACCTCTAACTTCAAGCAAACTTGGTGGTTTTTTTTCTTTTAATTTCAATGGAACCGAAAAAATAGTTTTTACATTATTTGTTATATCCTCGCCAAATTGACCATCGCCACGGGTTCCAGCTCTCACAAGAATACCCTCTTCATACAATATACTAACTGCTACCCCATCAAGCTTTGGCTCACA
>MDTG01325437.1_pt1 | contig 22061 bp, 17 predicted proteins | sample 811421 | NCBI WGS metagenome assembly MDTG01 (sample SAMN05326645, study PRJNA326480) | marine metagenome | isolation source: seawater | place: Pacific Ocean: South East | collected 2011
CAGGGGCTCCGCTCACCGGGCCTTGAACCCAGAACCCAAACAGGAAAGAAAGGCGAACAGACTCTACTAACGAACGGCCCGGATCAGGGGGCTGGGTCAGAGCGGGCACTGGCACTCGGCGAGGCCGTCGCCGTCCTCGTCGGTGCAGGGCGCGGTCATGCAGCCGGCATAGAGGCGGATATCGTTCTCGCTGCAGTCCTGCGAGCCGAAATTGTGCACCTCGCTGGAATAGAAGGAGAAGGTGGAGATCAGCGTCGCCTCGCTCTGCGGATAGAGCGACTGCGTCTCGCCGGTCTCCAGATCGCCCAGCAGGCTGCATACCGGCGCCTCCTGGCAGAACTCATACTCGTCGACATGCGGATCGTCGGCATTGTTGCAGATGCCCGAGGCCAGATGGGCCATGTTGAGGCAGTTCGATCCGTCCTCATTGCATTGCGCTTCCGTTTCCGCGCGGGCGACCGGATTGAGGATCGAGCCGATCAGCACGAAATTATAGCGCAGGCCCGGCTCGAGCATCTGCTCGTCGACGGCATAGCAGGTGCAGTCGGCATGCTCGGGACCGCCGATCGTGCACGGCAGGGGCGGCGTTGCGCTCTGGCCCGGCGGGGTGGGCTCTTCCGGCCCGGAATAATAGCACAGCGCATAGGCATTGCCCGAGCAGGCGAGGAATTCGGACAGTTCGTCATACTGGTCGGCCCGCGGCGGCGGATCGTCCTGCGCGCTGGCGGCCGGGATGGCCAGAAGGCCGGCCAGGCAAAACCCCCTGAAGAGGTGTGTGGCGAACAGGCGGGAAAACAGGGACGGCATGCGTGTCTCCTCGCGGGGCTTCCCCCGGGCCGCTGACAGGACGGACGCGTACTCACAGCAACAATTCTGCAGCGAGAAAGATACTCAAGCAACCCTGAATGGAAAATAATTCCGCGCCGGCCGCTACCCCGTCCGCACCCGTTCCACGGCTGTGCGCCAGGCGGCCCGGTCAACATCGCGCGCATCGGCCGGGATGTCCGGCGTGAAGCTGCGGTCCTGCGCCCACAGGCGGCGGCCGTCTTCCAGGCTGGCAAAAATCCCCGCCCCCAGACCGGCCAGGAAGGCCGCGCCCCAGGCGGTCGCCTCGGACTGGACCGGGCGCACGACCTCGATCCCGGTCAGGTCGGCGAGGCGCTGCATCAGGGCGTTGTTGGCGGTCATCCCGCCATCGACCCGCAAGCGCGTTGCCGCAACACCGTCGGCGGCGATGGCGTCGAGCAGATCGCAGGTCTGGTGGACGGTGGAGTCGAGCGCTGCCCGCGCAATCTCGGCCCGGCCGGACCCGCGGGTCAGCCCGACAATCGCGCCGCGGGCATCCGGGTCCCAATAGGGTGCGCCCAGCCCGGTGAAGGCCGGTACGAGACAGACGCCGCTGTCCGGATCGGCGGCCGCTGCCAGCGCCTCGATCTCCGAGTCCTTGGCGATCAGGCCCAGCCCGTCGCGCAGCCACTGCACGGTGGCCCCGGCCGACAGGATCGAGCCTTCCAGCGCATAGACGGTCTCGCCGCCGATCCGCCAGGCGATGGTGGTGAGAAGCTGGTTCTGCGACAGCACGGGGTCGCTGCCGGTATTGATCAGCAGGAAGGCGCCGGTGCCATAGGTCGATTTCATCTCGCCGGGCACCAGACAGGCCTGGCCGATAGCGGCAGATTGCTGGTCCCCGGCGACACCGCGGATGGGCAGGGCCCGGCCCAGAACCGCCGCCTCCGACACGCCGAAATCGCCCGCACTGTCGCGCACCTCCGGCAGCATCGCCGCCGGCACGCCGAACAGGGAGAGAAGCGCCTCGTCCCAGGCATTCGTGCGGATGTTGAACAGGGATGTGCGGCTGGCATTGGTGGCGTCGGTCGCGTGCACCGCGCCGCCCGTGAGCCGCCAGATCAGCCAGGTATCCACCGTGCCGAAGACCAGCTCGCCCGCCTCGGCCCGCGCCCGGGCGCCGTCGGCATGATCGAGTATCCAGGCGATCTTGGTGGCAGAGAAATAGGGATCCAGCACCAGGCCGGTCTTCTCGCGCACCCGGTCCGCATGCCCCGCCTCGCGCAGCGCGGCACAGGTCTGCGCCGTGCGCCGGTCCTGCCAGACGATGGCATTGTGCACCGGCTCGCCGGTCTTGCGGTCCCAGACGAGCGTGGTCTCACGCTGATTGGTGATGCCGATCGCGGCCACCGCATAACCGGCTTTATCCGCCGCCGCGAGCGCCTCGCGGGCCGTCGCGCGCACGGTCGCCCAGATGACTTCCGGATCGTGCTCGACCCAGCCGGGCTCGGGATAGATCTGCTGGAACTCGCGCTGGGCAACGGCAATCACCTCATAAGTGCCGGTAAACACCACTGCGCGGGAGCTCGTCGTGCCCTGGTCGATCGCGAGGATCGCCGTCTTGCGCTGCGCCATACTTGTCCCCCTCTGCGGTTTTCGTGCGACTATAGCCATGACGCGACCGGAAGAAACGCGCTAGGCTCGCAACCAATACGGGGGAGCATGCATGACCGACGCCGCCTTCACGCCTGAAAGGCTCGCCAGCCCGACCGGCGCCGATCTGTGTGTCTACACGCGCGAGGCCGACGGTGCGGCGCGCGGCATCGTGCATATCAATCACGGCCTGGCCGAACGCGCGGCACGCTATGCCCGCTTCGCCAACTATCTCGCATCGCGCGGCTATCACGTCATCGCCCACGATCATCGCGGCCACGGCCTCACCACCGCACCGGACGGCGCCCCGCGCCGCTTTGCCGACACGGATGGCTGGACCAAGGTGATGGGCGATGTGAAGGCGGTCGAGGAGGAGGCCAAACGCCGCTGGCCCGGCCTGCCGCTGGTGGTCTTCGGTCACTCCATGGGATCGGTCGTCGCGGTCAATCACGCCCTGCGCGAGCCGGACAGCCTTGCCGGGCTTGCCGCCTGGAACGGTAATATGGCGCTGGGCGGGCTGAAATCCGTGATGCGGTTCGTGCTGTGGTGCGAGGCGCTGGCGGGCGGCCCCTTCACGCCCAGCACCACGATCGACAAGCTGACCTTCAAGGCCTGGAACAAGCGTTTTCCCGAAGGCCGCACCGATGCCGACTGGCTGTCCTCGGACCCGGCCGAAGTCGACGCCTATGTCGCCGACGAGCTGTGCGGCTGGCCGTCCAGCGTGTCGCTCTGGCGCGACTTCCTGGACGGCGTCGCTTTCGCCGAGGATGACGGCAATCTGGAGAAGCTGCCGAAGGATCTCCCCGTCCACCTGATCGGCGGATCGCTGGATCCGGCGACCGAGGGCGGCAAGACCGTGCAACATCTTGGGGCACGAATGGAGCGCCTGGGGATGACCCATGTCACCCTTGAGGTGCTCGAAGGTTACAGGCACGAGACAGTCAACGAGGCCGGACGCGACGCCGCCATGGCCGGTTTCGCCGACTGGCTCGACAGCGTCTGCCCTGCGAAAACCTAGACCGTGACCCGATACGACGTCGTCATTGTCGGCGCCGGGGCTGCCGGCATGATGTGCGCGATCGAGGCCGGCCGCCGCGGCCGTTCGGTCTGCGTCATCGAGCACGGCAAGGCGCCCGGCGAGAAGATCCGCATTTCCGGCGGCGGACGCTGCAATTTCACCAATCTGCACACCGGGCCGGGCAATTTCCTGTCGGCCAATCCGCACTTCGCGAAATCGGCGCTGAAGCGCTACACGCAACGGGATTTCATCGGCTGGGTCGACCGGCACGGCATCGCCTGGCACGAAAAGACGCTGGGCCAGCTCTTCTGCGACCAGTCGGCCCGGCAGATCATCGACGGGCTGACGGGCGATATGCGCGACGCCGGCGCGACCCTGCGCCTGGGTGTCTCGGTGAACTCTCACACACGCGAGGGCGAGGGTTTCCGGCTCGACCTGTCGGACGGCAGCACCCTGACCTGCCAGTCGCTGGTGATCGCCTCGGGCGGCAAATCGATCCCGAAAATGGGCGCGACCGGTTTCGGCTACGACGCCGCCCGGCAGTACGGGCTGGCCGTCACCGAGACACGCCCGGCCCTGGTCCCGCTGACCTTCGATCCGGACACGCTGGCGCGGTTCAAACCGCTGTCCGGTGTCGCGGCCGACATCTCCGCCCGCTGCAACGGCACGGCCTTCGAGGAAGCGATGCTGTTCACCCATCGCGGTCTCAGCGGCCCGGCCATCCTGCAGATATCCTCCTTCTGGCGCGAAGGTCACGACATCGTGATCCGCTTCCTGCCCGGCCGCGACTGGTTCGGCACCCTGCGCGCGGCACGCACGGAAACCCCGCGCCAGGCGCTTCAGAGCGTGCTCGCGGAGCATCTGCCCAAACGTCTCGCCCAGCTGCTGGCCGAGGAGGCCGGCCTGCGCGGCAACATGGCCGACCAGTCCGACAAGAAACTGCAGAAAGCCGGCGCTATGCTGGAGTCCTGGACGGTGCGCCCGACCGGCTCGGAGGGTTATCGCACGGCGGAAGTCACGCTGGGCGGGGTCGATACGAACGGGCTGGACAGCCGCACCCTGCAGGCCCGCAGCGTACCCGGCCTGTACTTCATCGGCGAGGTGGTTGACGTGACGGGCTGGCTTGGCGGATACAACTTCCAGTGGGCCTGGTCGTCCGGCTGGAGCGCCGGTCAGGTGGCCTGAATGCGACAGGCCCCGACGAACATTTCGCGCCGCGAGAAAACCCTCGTCATGCGGCACATCCAGAGGTATCTAGAGGGGCAAGTAAACACTGTTTTCCGCAAGCAGGCCTGCCAGTCTGACGCGGGCAAGCCGGTCGTGACATGAACCGTTCCTATATCGCCGCCCTCGCCATTTTCGTCGCCGTGGTCCTCTTGTTCACTGTGGGGACGCTGCTCAATGGCGGCGCCGCCTCCCCTGACGCCGAACAGGCCGAAACCAGCCACCGTTTCGAGGTTGTGGTGCGTACGGTCGAGGCCCGGATGCGCCCGGCCAGCCTGTCCCTGCGCGGGCACACCGAAGCCTTCCGGGAGGTCGTCGCGCGCGCGGAAACCGGCGGCCGGGTCGCCGAAGCGCAACGGCTGGAAGGAACAAGGGTCGCCGCCGGTGACGTCCTGTGCCGGCTTGACGTCGACTCGCGCTCGGCTGCGGTCCAGCAGGCCGAAGCGGACCTGCGCGCGCGTCAGCTGGAATACGATGCCGCCGCGGAACTCAGCGAGCGCGGTCACCGCTCGGCCAACCAGGTTGCCGCCGCCGAAGCCGCACGCGACGCCGCCCGGGCCCGCCTGAGCGCCGCGCGCGAAGAGCTGGCCAACGTCAATATCGCAGCGCCCTTCGACGGGATTTTCGACGGCCGCGCTGCGGAAGTCGGCGACTTCCTGCGCGCCGGCGACGCCTGCGGCACCGTGGTGCAGCTCGATCCGATCCTGGTGGTCGCGGAAGTCGGTGAACGCCATGTCGCCGAGCTGGAACCCGGCATGGCCGGCTCGGCCCGCCTGGTCACCGGCCAGACGGTCGACGGCACGATCCGCTTTGTCGAACGCCGGGCAGACCCGGCACCCGCACCTTCCGCGTCGAACTGGAAGCGCCCAATCCCGATCACGCCATCCGCGCAGGTATCACGGCGGAAATCCGTCTCGACCTGCCCGAGGAACCGGCCCATCGCGTCCCGGCCTCCATCCTCGCGCTCAATGCCGAAGGCGTACTGGGCGTGCGGATCGTCGAGGAGGGCAATCGCGTCCGCTTCGTGCCGGTGGAGCTGCTCAGCGATGATGGCGAGCAGGTCTGGGTCGCCGGCCTGCCGCGCCGCGCCGAGGTGATCGTTCTGGGACAGGACTTCGTGGCCGACGGGGTCGAGGTCGATGTCTCGCGGGAGGGAGCGGCCCGGTGACCGGCGTCGTCGACTTCGCGATCAATCGCGCCCGCATGGTGCTGGCGATCTTCGTCTGCGCCCTTGCCGCGGGCTTTCTGTCCTTTGTCAGCCTGCCGCGCGAAGCCGATCCGGACATCCCCTTCCCCTTCGTGATCGTGGTCGTGCCGCTGGACGGCATTTCCCCGGAAGACGCCGAACGCCTGATCGTGCGGCCCACCGAGACCGAGATGCGCTCGATCGAGGGGCTGGAGGAGCTCAACGGCACGGCGTCTCTGGGCGCCGGTACGCTGATCGCCGAATTCGACGTGCCCTTCGATGCCGACCAGTCCGTGCTGGACGTGCGCGAAGCGGTCGACATGGCCCGCCGCGAATATCCCGAGGATGTGCGCGAACCGGTGATCCAGGAGTTCAACTCGGCCCTCGCCCCGACCATCGCCGTGCAGGTCTATGGCGAGGCGCCCGAGCGCACGCTCTACCGCATTGCCCGCGACCTGGAAGACGAGATCGAGGCGCTGCCGCAGATCCTGCAGGTCGACGTTCAGGGCCTGCGCGAGGAAGTGCTGGAGATCGTCATCGATCCGGCCCTGCTGGAAACCTATGGCGTCACCTATAACGAGCTGTTCAACGCGGTGCAGTCGAACAACCGGCTGATCGCGGCCGGCTCGCTGGACAGCGGCGAAGCCCGCTTCCAGGTCAAGGTGCCCGGCCTGTTCGAGGATGCCGGGGATGCGCTGCGCCTGCCGCTGACCCGGTCGGGCGACACGGTGGTCACCCTGGAAGACGTCGCCACCGTGCGCCGTACCTTCAAGGATGCCGACAGCTTCTCGCGCTATAACGGCGCGCCGGCCTATACGCTGCAGGTCGTGCGCCGGTCCGGCGAGAACATCATGGACACCGCCGCCGCCGTGCGGGCGCTGACCAACGAGATTTCCGAAACCTGGCCGGAAACCGTCCGCCATGATTTCAGCCTCGACCTGTCCACCTATGTGCGTGACAGCCTGCAGAGCCTGACCTCGTCGATCATGCTGGCCATCGTGCTGGTGCTGATCCTGGTCGTGGCGGCGCTGGGCGTGCGCTCGGCCCTGCTGGTCGGCATCGCGATCCCGTCGAGCTTTCTCTTCTCCTTCCTGCTGCTGAGCATCTACGGGCTGACCGTCAACTTCATGGTGATGTTCGCCATGGTGCTGGCCGTGGGCCTGCTGGTCGACGGTGCCATCGTGGTGGTCGAATACGCCGACCGCAAACTCGCCGAGGGCGAAACCCGCAAGGCCGCCTATGCCGCTGCCGGCAAACGCATGTTCTGGCCGATCGTCTCCTCGACCGGCACCACGCTGGCGGCCTTCGTGCCCTTCCTGTTCTGGAACTCCATCCCGGGACAGTACATGGCCTTCCTGCCGCTGACCCTGATCTTCGTGCTGACCTCGGCACTGGTGATGGCGCTGGTCTTCCTGCCGACGCTGGGCTCGGTCTTCGGCCGCAAGGGCGGTGTGATGGACGAGACCTCCGCCGTCGCCCACCTCAACGCGACCGAGGAAGGCGATCCCGAATCCCTGCCCGGCTTCACCGGTGCCTATGCCCGCATGATCTCGGTGCTGGTAAAGCGGCCGATCTTCGTCAGCCTCGCCGCGCTGGCACTGGTCGTGGTGATTGTGATGAGTTTCGGAGCCCGCGCCTCGAGCATGCGGACCGAGTTCTTCCTCGATGCCGAGCCGGAACAGCTCTACGTCTTCATCCGCGCCCGCGGCAATCTCTCGCCGGCCGAACAGTATGAACTCGCCCTGGAGGCCGAACAGCGCCTGGAAGGGATCGAGGGCATCAAGGGTTATTACACCGTCGCCGGCGAACCGCCGGGCCAGTCGCCCTTCGACGGCACCGGTGCGGCTCCGGCCGACAGCGTGGCCCGCATTTTCGTGGAATTCGAACCCTTCGGACAGCGCCCCAATGGCCGTCTGATCGAACGCCGCATTCGCGAAGCCATGACCGGTATTCCCGGCGTCATCATCGAAGTGCGCCCCTTCCAGCAGGGCCCGCCCGTGGGCAAGGACATCCAGGTCGAGCTGCGCTCGGACGACGCGGCGGCGCTGGAACAGGCCGCCCGCCTGATCCGTTCCTATATCGACGCGATGGAGGGCACGACCGATATCGAGGACACCCTGCCCCTGCCGGGCGTCGAATGGCGCCTCGACGTGGATCGCGAAGAGGCCGGCCGCTTCGGTGCCGACGGTCACCCAGGTGGGCGCAGCGGTGCAGCTGGTGACCACCGGCACGCTGGTCGGGCGCTACCGCCCCGACGATGCGGACGAGGAGGTGGATATCCGGGTGCGCTTCCCCGAAGGCGACCGCGACATTTCAAGGCTCGACGATCTGCGTGTGAACACCCAGACCGGCGCCGTGCCGATCTCGAACTTCGTCACGCGCGAGGCGCATCAGCGCATCGACTCGATCAACCGCCGCGACGGCAAGCGCGTGCTGATGATCCGCGCCAATGCCGATGAAGGCCATGCCGGCAATATCCTGCTGGCCGAGCTGCGGGCCTGGATCGACGAACAGGTGGAAAGCGGCGCCATCGATCGCCGGGTCGATATCGACTATCTCGGCGCCGACGAGGAGAATGCCGAAGCCGGCGCCTTCTTCGGCAACGCCATGCTGGCCTCGCTGTTCATGATGGCGGTGATCCTGCTCTGGCAGTTCAACAATTTCTGGCATGTCGTGCTGACACTGCAGGCGGTCGTGCTGTCGGTGGTCGGCGTGCTGCTGGGCGTGCTGTTGACCTTCCCCTACATCTCCATCCTCTTCCTGGGGACGGGCGTGGTGACGCTGGCCGGCATCGTCGTGAACAACAATATCGTGCTGATCGACACCTTCCAGCGCCTGCGCGGCCTGGGCATGGCCGTCGACGAGGCCATCGTGCGCACCGCCGCCCAGCGCCTGCGCCCGGTCATGCTGACGACGGTGACGACGATTTTCGGCCTGCTGCCGATGGTGTTCCAGATCAATGCCGACTTCGCCCATGGCGTATTGTCGATCGGCGGACCGGCTTCGGAATGGTGGGTGCAGCTGTCCTCGGCGGTGGTCTGGGGGCTGGGCTTCTCGACCCTGCTGACGCTGGTGCTCACCCCGGTCATGCTGGGCGCGCCCATGCGGCTGGGCAATTGGCGGCGGCAGCGAGCACGGGCAATCCGGGAATTCCTGGACATGTGGTACGGCAAGCGACGGTTCGGGATCCGAGAGGGATCGGGCCCCGCGGAATAGAGAAGATCAAGGCCACCAAACGGCCGGACTCCTCCAATTACGATTTGCCGGCGCTCGATTGCGACTTTCCGTCACTCAAGGTACCGGCATCGTTTCAGTTGGCTCACCGTCCTCTACGGCCACACCACCGGCCTGACGCTGTCGCAATGCGCCATGATCTGATCGTGCAGCCCCATGGCAGGCTTGGGGAGTTGAACGGTTACGACCTCGACGCCGGCTTTCCGCGCGTGTTTCATGGCCGGAATCATGTCCGTGTCGCCCGATACCAGTACAATCCGGTCTACGAGGCGTTCGTTTGACAATGTCGCGATATCGAGCCCGACGCGCATGTCCACGCCCTTCTGCTCGAAGATCGGGTCGAAGTCTGTATCGACAAGATCAACCGCAGTTTGCTTCAATGGCAGTGCCTTCGGTTTCCAGCCTCGAAACGCCAGTGTTCCACGGCGCACGGCGAAGCGGTCGCGCTTTGCCAGATCGACCATCCATTTGTCTGACGCGGTAAATTGGTGCGGCCTGCCTGAAATGGGGAGGCTCTTCTGCCCACGATATTGCGGGGAGTCGTAGTAGAGAATTCGAAGCAGATACTCGTCTCCTGCGACACATCCTCGTGCGAAAGCCTCGATAAAGTCGTTGTCGTATGTCTTGCGAGCCTGCTTTGCGCCGGCACGCAAATGGCCGCCATCGATCAGAATTGCAACCTTCATTTGCATAATGTTAAATGAAAACCCCCGGAAGACAAGCTATCCGGGGGCCTTCAGGATGATCGCCTCTGGAACGAGGCGGCTGTATGGGGAGGATATAGTGGGCAGCCGGCCCGAAGGTCAATGCTGGCGGCGTTCACAACATATTACCTCAGGAACCTACTCCCGGCTCACCCGGACCAGCCGGCCGTTTTCCTCGTCCGTGACGAGCCAGACAGCGCCGTCGGGCGCCACCCGGACATCGCGGATGCGCGCCTCCAGCTCGCCGAACAGCACCTCTTCGCCGGCCACCGTGCCGTTCTCCAGATCGACCCGGCGCACATGACCGGAGGGCACGCCGGCATCGCCGGCAATCAGGGCGGCGACCAGCAGATCGCCGTCCCAGTCCGCAAACATGTCACCGCGATAGATCGCCATCCCCGCGGGCGCAATCGAGGGCACCCAGACATGGATCGGGTCGGTCATGCCGGCATAGGTCTCGAACGGCGTGACCAGCGCGCCGGTATAGTCGACGCCATGGCTGGCAATCGGCCAGCCATAATTATTCCCTTCGGCCAGCACATTGATCTCGTCGCCACCCTGCGGCCCGTGCTCATTGGCGTAGACCGTGCCGGTGACCGGATCGACCACGACAGCCTGGGGGTTGCGATGGCCGATCGAGAAGACGCCCGGCGCCGCGCCCTCAAAGGCGGAGCCCAAGGGCGTTCCGTCATCGGCGAGGTGGACGAAGCTGCCGAAATGGCTTTGCGGATTCTGGGCCTGTTCGCGAAAATCGAAGCCTTCGCCGATCCCCAGCAGCAGGCTGTTATCGGCCAGAAAGGCAACACGCCCGCCATAATGGACATCCGTCCGCCGTCGAGGCGTGGCCGAGAACAGCGTCTCGAAATCCTCCAGCGCACCGCTCACCAGCCGCCCCCGGCCAAGATGCAGCGTATTGTCCCGCGGACGTCCTTCGGACCAGGTCAGATAGAGCCAGCCATTGGTTTCGAAATCCGGGTGCAGCACGACATCCAGCAGACCGCCCTGGCCGGAATAGAGAACCTCCGGCACGCCGGCGAGCGGATCGGACAGCGTGCCATCCGCCGCCACAAGGCGCAGGCGGCCAGGCTTCTCGGTAACCAGCATGCGGCCATCGGGCAGGAAGGCGAGGCTCCAGGGGTGTTCCAGCCCCTCGACCCGGGTTTCCAGATGCATCTGGGCGTGTCCCGGCGCGGCGGCCAGCATCAGGGCCAGGCCCAGCACGATCGATTTTCCGGCCATCTCATCCCCCAAGCGAATTGTCGCCAATGACGTCACACTATAGGCTCGGCCCATCGCTGTTGAGCCCAATTCGGGGGACGCCATGGCCACGGCCCGCATGATTGCCGTCTACCTGCTCGCCGTCGTGACGGGCACCGTGCTCGTCAGCATCGCCAACACGCATGTCGTCCTGCAGGCCCTCGTTCGCGCCGGAGCCAGCATCCCCACCGCGGTCCGCCTGGACGCGATCCGGCAGGACCTCGCCGGTTTCGCACCCACACTCTTCGTGCTGATCCTCCTCGGCTTTGCCGTCGCGTTTCCGGTCGCGGGGCTGCTGGGCCGGGTCCTGGGCCGCGGCTGGCAGCGGCTGGGCTTCACCCTCGCCGGGGGTGCAGCCATAGCCGCCATCATGCTGGGCATCACAGCCTTCTACGGTCAGGTCCTCGACGCGACGATCACGCCGGTCGCCTCCTCGCGCGATCTGCCCGGCCTCTTGACCCTGTGCCTGGGCGGGGCCGCTGCCGGCTTTCTCTTTGCCAGCCTGAAGCCGCCCGCCCACACCGCGTCCCGGCGATAGATCGCATTCGACTCAATTCCGAGCGCGAGGACAGACCTCGCCTTAAGTCCGGCCGGGTTATGCACCTGTCTGGGAGGGTTCTCGATGGCACGTGTCCGCGAAACCATGCGCTCGGATCTGCGCAACATCATCAAGGGTGGCGCCACGTCGCGGATCCTGGACCTGTATTCGATCGCCCGGCGCTATGGCGAATACGACCGGCACAGCGCCAACCCCTTCTTCCTGCACCCGCGCCTGAACCGCTGCTTCATCATCAAGCACACGGTGCGCGTCCATGAACGCCCCTATGTGATGTCGTCCCAGCCGGTCGTGACCAAGGTTCTGGTGCCGCTCGCCGACAGCGACCTGTCGCTGGGCGGGCATGCCGTCTTCGTCGAGGAGATCGGCTTTGCCCAGAAGATGCGCACCCTGTTCGAGCGCCCGGACGAGCCGCACCTGATGGATCTCGACCTGATCCGGCTGCGCGAACTGGCCGCGCTGCCCAGTTTCGACCCTTTCATCCTGGCCGAACGCTATCGCGATCATGCCCGGCCGATCGACGATCTCTACTTCAACATTTCCGATCACGAGAAGGAGCGCATGGAGGATTCCGTGGCGCGCCAGATCGTCGACGTGGTCAGTCTCGCCTTCGGCGATCATTCCCAGCAGGACAAGGAACGCGCCCTGCGCTTTACCCGGCAATTGCTGGCCTGCGACCTGGACGGCCGCCTGAGCGATCTGCGCCGCTCGCTGGACATGACCGAGATGGAGTTCCGCTCCGGCATCTTCGGCTGGCGGGGCATCCTCTACTATCGCTATCACATGAACGAGGCGCTCTCGGCACTGAAAGGCTTCATCCAGCAGATCAAGGCGGTCTCGATCGTCGGCGCCAGCGAGCACGAGTATTCCGAGCTGCAGCACATGCGCCGCGCGATCATCGACGAGACCCGGCACCGCTGGGCCTGCTTGACGACGGTGATGGAGGAGTACGAGACCGTGTTCGGCCGCTTCTGCCGCGGCGAGGATGCGCATGGTTTCCGGAACTTCCTCCTGAAGGCGCCCTCGCTTTTCTACGATGTGGGCAGCGATCTTTCGGTGGTGGGGCATGTGCCCGGCTACTGGCGCTACTGGGCGAAGCAGAACTCCAAGGGCTTCCTGCACGCCCGCGAGGCGGTGACGCTGTTCTCGGACTTCATCGCCAGCGTGACCCGGACCGCTCCCGGCGCCAGCCATACCGGCACGGAAGCCCGCCGGCGCCTGCGCTCACCCATACCCCAACCGGTCGTCGTGACGACGGACGCGGCCTGAGACCGCGCCATCGTCCTGCCCGCCGGGGCTGCTGCCCACCGTTCAGGCAGCAGCCCCGCATGCAGTGGAATAAGGGGCAAGGTCATCCGATATTAAGCTGTTCCCGCTAGCGTTGCAGCGCTGGGGCAATCAGGACGGAATGGATGAGCGGGTCAGACAGAAGCAGCCTTCGCCGGATCGTGCGCGGCGGTGCAACGCCCCGTATTCTCGACCTATGGTCGATCCACCGCAAATACGGCCAGACCCTGGAATTCGCGGCGAAGCCCTTCTTCCGCAATGTGCGGCTGAATGCCAGCTTCATGCTGAAGCACACCGTTCGCCCGCATGACCGGCCCTATCTGCTGACGGAGAACCCGGTCGCCACCAAGCTGATCATCCCCGTCTCCGTCGACGATCTGGCGATGGGCGGGCATTCCTTCTTTGTGGAGGAAAAAGGTTTTGACCGCCGGCTCAAGGAATTCCTGGGCACCGGCTCGATCAATCCGAAATTCGAGGCCGACCTGCAGCGGGTGAAGGAACTCGCTGCAATGCCCTCCTTCGACCCCTTCCTCCTCGCCGACCGCTATGCCACCGGCGAGCGCCCTGTCGGCCGCTTCTATTTCAACATCTCGCCGGACGAGCAGGAAGCGATGCTGGGCCATGTGACGCGGCAGATATTCGGCATCGTCAATCTGGCCTTCAATGACGAGATCCTGAGCCCGAATGATGACCGCGCCCGCAAGTTTGCCCGCCAGCTTCTGGACGGCGAGGACAAACAGAAGCTGGTCGGATTGCGCGAAACCCTCGGCATGAGCGAAGAGCAGTATGAAGAGGGCATTTTCGGCTGGAAGGGCATTCTCTACTACCGCTGGCGCATCCGCGAGGCTCGCAACGGGCTGCGGCAATTCCTGGTCGAGCTGAACAATGTCACCGTTCGCGGCGCAACCTGGGAAGAGAACAAGGAAGTCAACGACATCCGCCGCGCCATCCTGAAAATGGCCAAGGATCGCTGGACCGCGCTGACCACGGTGATCGACGATTACGACGCCCAGTACACGCGCTTCTGCAAGGGCGGCGACCCGACGGCGATCCGCGACTTCCTGCTCAAGGCGCCGGCCTATTTCGGTCAGCTCGGCAGCGACCTCTCGGCGGTCACCCATGTGACGTCGTTCTGGAATTACTGGTGGACCGACCGGGAGAAGGGCAGCCTGTCGGCCGACGACGCGCTGGACATCTTCCCCAGCTTCCTGCGCTCGCTGACGCGCACCTCCGAGGACATCCACTACACCGACGTGCGCACGGCCATCTGACGGCCAGGCCCGGACCGAAGAATCAAGACGGCCGGCCCGCCAGGCGGACCGGCCGTCCTGTTTTCTGCCTGCACTATTCGACGGTGACGCGGACGAGGTTGTCGTCTGAATCTCGATCGATCAGCTTGTTGTAGGGATCGATACCGGCATAGAGCGGCTGCTCGTCGACGATGAGCTCGATACGCATCGTGGTCTCGTCGATCCGGTGTTTCTCCATGTAGAGCACGTGATCGCTGCCTTCATAGGCATCGTCGAGATTCTCCGAGAACAGGCCGATATCGATCATGTAGTCGATATCCTCCTCGGTCTGCTCGCCGGCCCCGTCGGCCTCGAACTTGTGCGCCTCGATCTCGATGGCGACATCCCAGCGGCCGTCCTCGCGCTCGCTCGCGGTCGCCGAAACGGCTTCCAGGTCGAACACGACGATCCGCTCGAAGAAATCGTGGATCACGCTTTCCCATTCCGGCCCGGCTTCGGCGCGCAGGATCCGCAGGAAGTCGAGCGTCGTGGCATACGGGTCGGTGGAATAGGCCCGCTCGGCGATCAGCTGCTGCATGACGCGGTTCACCGCATCCTCGCCGAGATAGTCGGCCAGGGCATACATGATCACCGCACCCTTGCGGTAGTGGATGTAGGGCTGGTTCTCGACCCGGTAGAGCGGCAATTCCTCGATCGACTCGGAGCCGCGAGCGGACAGATAGCTGTCGAGCTCGTATTTGAGGAAGCGGCGCATATGGTCTTCGCCATATTCCTCGCGCATCACCATCAGTGCCGAGTACTGGGCGAAGGTTTCCACCAGCATGGTGGCACCCTGCACATTCGCCCCCAGCACCTGGTGCGCCCACCACTGGTGCGCCGCCTCGTGCGCAGTCACGTAGTAGACATAGTCGATCTCCGACGGGTCCGAGAGATTGGCGATGAAGCCGATGCCCTCGGAATACGGGATCGTGTTGGGGAAGGACTGGGCAAAGGTCTGGTAGGCCGGGAATTCCAGGATCCGGAACTGCCGGTACTGGAAGGGGCTGAAATGCTCCGAGAAATAGGCCAGCGAGTCAGCCGATGCCTCGAGCATCCGGTCCACATTCCAGGCATGTTCCGGGTGATAGAAGACCTGGAGATCGATCCCGTCCTGCTCCTGCTCGGCCACCGCATAATCGGCAGAGAGCCATGAGTAGAAGTTCAGGATCGGCCGGTCCATCACGTATTCGAAGTACCGGCGGCCATTCTCCTCCCATTCGCGTTCCAGATAGCCCGGCGCGACGGCGATCTGGTCGGCCGAGGTCGACACGATCGTGCGGAAGGTGACGTAGTGGGACCCGGTCAGACCGTTCTCGTCCCAATGGCTTTCGTCCTCCAGCGGGAAGGCCCGGTCGATCGGCTCCAGCCCTTCACGCCGGCGTTGCTGGCGGTCCTGCAGACGCCAGTTCCCGTTGAAGCCGATATTGGCCATCGACTCGCCATTGTTGAAGAAGGTGCCGTTGTAATTGACCGTGCTGACATTGCCCGCATTGCGGAAACCGGGATTGGCCCGCTCGACCGAGAAGTCGAACGTGCGCGTCTCGCCCGGCTGCATCGGGGTGTCGAAGCGGAAGGAATAGGTCAGGAAACGCGGATCTTCCGCATCGACCTGCGCACCCTGCGCCTCTTGTGACAGCACTGTCGTACCGTAGCCATAGGAGATCCACAGCGTATCGATCGGGGCGTCCGTCTGGTTTTCCAGCACATACTGGCCCCGCGCCGTGTAGCGGCGTTCGGAGGGGTAGATATCCACCTCGTAGGCCGTTTCCACGATCGTCGGCTGATCGACATCCTCAAGGTAGAGATACTCCCGCTCATACTCGGCCTGCAGCCCGCGGAAGTCGTTGGAGGACAGATACTCGTTGCGGATATTCGTGTTGTAGAAGATCCAGCCGCCTGTACCGGCGATACCGGCCAGGGCTACAACGATCAGACCCGCTGTTGCCGGCGTCATGCCGCGACCGAATGCCCCCAGACGGGCAAGGATCGGCGACAGCGACCCGCGGCTCCAGAGCCGGTAGGACAGGACCAGCAACAGCAACGCCCAGAACGACCAGTAGGCATAGAACCACAGCGAAATGCCGAGGAAATGGCCATAGCCGTTCATGTCCGAATAGGGCGCACCGGGGGTGCTGCCATACTGGTAGAGATTATGGTCGAGCCCCATCTGCGACATCACGATGGAGACGATCAGGAAGACCAGCATGAAGGCCATGCCGAGCCAGCGATTATTCATCAGCACCTGGGCGAAGATCGCCAGGGCCGCGAAAATCGCCGTCGGCAGGATCATCCCGACCAGGCCGCGCAGGGCGTACTGACCCCATTCGACCGGGGCAAAGCCCTGGATCATCTGGGATACGCCGCCGGCAAGCAGGGCCAGGCCGATCAGGCTGACAACAACCAGGCAAAGCGCGAGGAATTTGGTCGCCATGAACACCCAGCTCGGTGTCGGCGTCGCATCCACGATGTAGGAGAAGCCGACCCGGCGCTCGCGCCACATCACCTCCGCTGCGTAGTAGATCACCACGACACTGGGCAGCCATGAAAAGGCGCCGTTGATGACGTCGATCATGATCCGCGTCAGCGGATAGTTCGGCGTGCCGTAATACTCATTGCCCAGGAAGAAGCCCGGAACGGTGTTGAGCAGACCCAGGACCAGAAGAATCCAGAAGGCGACATTGAACACCACGCCCTTGAACTCGAAGCTCAGCCGGGCGAGGAATTGCTGGAAGGCGGCTCCACCATCGAGTTTCGGCGTCACGCGCGGCAGCTCGATTTCGGAAATGGCATTGGCCGCGCCGGCCGGAGCAACTGCGCCAGCGGCCTTGCGGCCGGGAAGCTTGAAACTGCCCTGGCGGAAGCGGAAGGTCGCGACATTGATCGCCAGCAGCACCAGGCCGATGCCGATCCAGAGCAGGCGGTTCTGCATCATCACGCCTTCGAAGGCGACAACCCGCTCGTTCTGGTCGAACACGGTCCAATAGCGTGTGACCTCGCCGAAGGTGTTGAAACCGAAGGGATCGATCAGCGCGAGCATATCGCGCAGCTCCGGTTGGGACTGGGACAGGCCGACACCGACAAAATAGAGAACCAGCAACGCCACGAAGGCCGCATAGGTCGCGATGGTCGAACGCGTGAAATTGGCGACCGTGAACAGGATCGTGCCGATCACCCACAGATTGACCAGCCCGAACACGGCAAAGAGATAGGGATACCAAGCGAGATTTGTGGGCCCGACCAGTTCCGGGTCGAGCCAGGGCATGACGCTGCCGATGAGGAAGGCCAGCGGCACGGCCGAGAACACCAAGGCCGTAATGACGAAACCGCCGATGAAGCGGCCGAGCACGAAATCGAATTCCCGCACGGGCCGCGAATAGAACAGTTCAGACGTCTTGAACCCGAAGTCCCGCAACACGCCGGACGACAGGAAGACCGTCGGTATGATCGCGCCGAATATCGAGAAGACAAGGATGTTGATGGTCAGCGCATTGGGCGAGTTGATGTTGACGGATCCACCGCCGCCGACCTGGATCTGGTCGATCGTCACCCCGCCGAATACGAGCAGGAAGAAGATCGCAAAAATGGCAATGGATGCCGGCGAAAAGAGCTGAAACCGGAATTCGAATCCGGCGATTTTCCAGAGCATGGCTGGGCCTCCCTCGCGCCGCTTATGCAGCGTTGGCGGCCCGGCGGCCGTCGGTGATGGTGGCGAAATAGACATCCTCGAGATCCGGCGTCGCGGCTTCGAAACCCTCGCCCGGATCGGTATCCGACAGGACCCGCACAAGAACCTGGCCCATCGTCAGGCGTTCCGAGATGACGTTGAGACGGGAGCGGACAGCCGGCAGTTCACCCTTGGCCACCGTCTTCGCCCAGACCTTGCCGCTCAGCTCGGCAATCAGGTCCGCCGGAGCGCCCTGGGCAACGATCCTGCCGCCATTCATGATCGCCATGGCCGGGCAGAGATCGGCGACGTCCTCGACGATGTGGGTCGACAGGATGACGACAACGTTCTCGCCGATTTCGGACAGGAGATTGTGGAAGCGGTTGCGCTCTTCGGGGTCGAGGCCGGCGGTCGGCTCGTCGACGATGATGAGTTTCGGATCACCGAGCAGCGCCTGGGCAATGCCGAAACGCTGACGCATGCCGCCGGAATAGCTGGCGACGGACTTGCCGGCATGCTGGGTCAGATTGGTCTGTTCCAGCAGGGCCTCGACGACCTGCTTGCGTTCCTTGCCGTTGGAAATGCCCTTGAGCACGGCTAGATGGTCCAGCATGGCGCGGGCTGACATGCGCGGATAGACGCCGAAGTCCTGCGGCAGATAGCCCAGCACCGAACGCAGCGCCTTGGGTTCGCGCACGATATCGATACCGTCGAACGTGGCCGTACCGCTGTCCGGCGCCTGCAGCGTTGCCAGCGTGCGCATCAGCGTCGACTTGCCCGCACCGTTCGGGCCGAGCAGACCGAACATGCCCTTGGGAATGTTCAGCGTGACGCCGTCCATGGCACGCACGCCACCCGCATAAGTCTTGGTAAGGTTGTTGATTTCCAACATGTCCCGTCACGGCCCCTGCGAGCCGCCTCCCCTGAAAATGGCAAAATTGGGGCAAGACTAGGCCTGTCCCGGATCGGGCACAAATGAGCCTTTGTACACAAACCCCACCAGAGGGACGGTTATTCCCCTTGTCCCCCCTTCATACGCGCGATGCCGGAAACCCGTGACGACAGGCCCGCGCAATTGTATGCGTCGGCGTATGGCACCACCGCTTCTCACCCTGCAGGGTATTCACCTCACCTTTGGCGTTACGCCACTGCTCGACGGCGCCGACATGCAGGTCGGCGAAGGCGAAAGGCTGTGCCTCGTCGGCCGCAATGGCTCCGGCAAATCGACCCTGATGAAGGTCGCCGCCGGACTGGTAGAAGCCGACGGTGGCGAACGCTTCGTGCACCCCGGCGCCACCATACGCTATCTCGAGCAGGATCCGGACCTGGGCGGTTTCGCGACCGTGCGGGACTATGTGGTCGCCGGACTGGCGCCAGGCGATATGGACTATCGCGCCGACTATCTGCTCGAACAGCTCGGTCTGACGGGCGAGGAAAAGCCGGACGTGATCTCTGGCGGCGAAGCCCGTCGTGCCGCGCTGGCCAGAGCGCTCGCGCCGGATCCCGACATCCTGATGCTCGACGAGCCGACCAACCATCTCGACCTGCCCGCCATCGAATGGCTGGAAAGCGAGCTGGCAGCCTGCCGCTCTGCCCTGGTGCTGATCAGCCACGACCGGCGCTTCCTGGAAACCCTGACCCGCAAGACGCTCTGGCTGGACCGCGGCCGCACGCGCCTGCTTGAAAAAGGCTTCGGCGCCTTCGAAGCCTGGCGCGACGAGGTGTTCGAGCAGGAGCAGGAAGAACTGCACAAGCTCGACCGCAAGATCGTGCGCGAGGAAGACTGGCTGCGCTATGGCGTGACGGCGCGCCGCAAGCGCAATGTGCGCCGTCTCGCCGACCTGCAGGATCTCAAGCGCCAGCGCGCGACGCATCGCGGCCCGCAGGGCCAGGTCAAGCTGGAAGCCAGCCAGGCCCAGGATTCCGGCAAGCTGGTCGCCGAAGCCCGGCATGTCTCGATCGGCTTTGGCGGCCGCTCGATCGTGAAGGACTTCTCCACCAAGATCGCCCGGAAGGCGCGGATCGGCCTGGTCGGCCCCAATGGCGCCGGCAAGACGACGCTGCTCAACATCCTCACCGGACAGCTTGCGCCGGATACCGGCGAAGTGCGCCTGGGCACCAAGCTGGAAATCGCCAGTCTCGACCAGAAGCGTCTGGCTCTGAGGGACGACTGGACCGTGTCGGAAGCGCTGACCCAGGGCGGCGGAAGCCAGGTCGAGGTGGCCGGCAAGACAAAGCACGTCATGGCCTACATGAAGGACTTCCTCTTCCCGCCCGAGCAGGCCAACACGCCCCTGCGCGTGCTCTCCGGCGGCGAGAAGGCCCGCCTGATGCTGGCCCGCGCCCTTGCCCTGCCCTCCAACCTCCTGGTGCTGGACGAACCGACAAACGATCTCGATCTGGAAACGCTCGATCTCCTGCAGGGGCTGATCGACGACTATGCCGGAACGGTCTTCCTGGTCTCGCACGATCGCGACTTTCTCGACCGGGTCTGCACCAGTGTCATCGTATCGGAAGGCGACGGGCGCTGGCGCGAATATGCCGGCGGCTATTCAGACATGCTCGCCCAGCGCGGCCGCGGTGTCTCGCCGGACGACCGCACTGGCAATGTGACCGCCGCCAAGCCGGCATCCGCTACATCGCCGAAGCCGGCAGCGCCAAAGCCAGAAAAACGCCGCATGGCGAACAAGGACCGCTATGCGCTGGAACGCCTGCCGGGCGAGATCGACGCGCTGGGCGAGACCATCGCCAGGCTCGAAGGCCAGATGAACGATCCGGCGCTGTTTGCCGACAGCACCCGCTTCGCCCAGGTCTCCCGGCAGCTGGCCGACGCGCTCGCCGAACGCGACGCAAAGGAAGAGCAGTGGCTGGAGCTGGAGGCCCTGCGCGAGGAGATCGAAGGCGAGGGCTAGTCTGCATGACGCATCAGGAAGGCGTCGAACCGGGGAACCGTGAAGGCAAGCTGCCCGTAACTGGGGGCGTAGATCATGCCCTTTTCTATCAGGTGCTGGCGCGTCGAATTGAGCTGGCTGGACGAGCCGACACCAAAGGCTTTCGCCACCGCACCGGGCCGGTGCTCGCCCGGTCCCAGCGTGGCCAGCGCCCGCATATAGTCCATCTCCTGGGGCGTACACCGGTCCAGACGCATCTGGAAGAAGCCGCGATCCAGCGCCTCACGTACGCGGCCCGCTGCTCGCTCTACGTCGCGGCGGCGGATCGGTGAGGCTTTGGCAACGGCCCAGCAGCCATTGCCCCATTCCTGTATGAAATGCGGATAGCCCTCCGTCTCGGCCCACAACGCTTCCAGCGCCCCGTCTCCGATTTCCACATCTTCCAGTGCCAGCGTGTCGCGAAAGACCGTATCGGTCGCCTCGCGGCTCAACGGGCCGATCGTCTCCGCCATGAAGAGCCGCTCGGAATAGGAACGGCTCTCGCCCAGCTGCCGCAGTATGTTGGGCAGTCCGGCGCCTATCAGGATGACCGGCAGCCGCCGCTGGGCAATCCGGTGCATGGAAACGATCAGGGCATTGAGGTGCCCATGTCCGACGAACTGGAGCTCATCCACGATCAGTACGACAGCGGTGCCGGCATGCCTGGCCGCCACGCCGACGGCTTCGAACAGATCGGGCAGATCGGTCTCGAGATCGCCGCTGTCGGCGATGCCCGGCTCGGGTTCGAATTCGATACCGACGGATCCGCCGGGAAAATCGATATTCACCGACCGGACGAGGCTGGCCAGCGCCCGGCCCGCCGCCCGTACAAACGTCCGGGCCTTCTCGATATTGTCGAGTCCGATCAAAACCTTGCGCAACTGGGCGACGAGTTGCTGCAGGAAGGGCCTGTCTGGCACCGCCTCGATCCAGGACACCAGACAGCCCAGAGCTTCGGCCTGTTCGCGAGCCTCCAGAAGAATGGATGTCTTTCCGGTTCCGCGCAGCCCGTGCAGCACCAGGCTGCGCGCCGCCCGGTATTTCAGTGCCCGCCGCATCTGCGCCGTCATGGCCGCCACGACCGCGTCGCGGCCCGCCATCACGTCGGGCATGACGCCCGCTCCGGGCGTAAACGGGCTGTCCTCGGCCTTCACCTGCCACCCTCAAACTCAAGATTGCAGACGACAGAGTGGTCAACTCGGTCAACTCGGTCAACTCGGTCAACTCGGTCAACTCGGTCAACTCGGTCAACTCGGTCAACTCGGTCAACTCG
>MDTG01396519.1_pt1 | contig 22059 bp, 15 predicted proteins | sample 811421 | NCBI WGS metagenome assembly MDTG01 (sample SAMN05326645, study PRJNA326480) | marine metagenome | isolation source: seawater | place: Pacific Ocean: South East | collected 2011
ATTATTGAACCAATTTCTTTGACCTCTGTACTCTGCATTTTTTGCACTTCAATAGATTTCTCGTAGAGGTTATGCATATTTTGGGCAAGGCTTGAGAGAAACTCTTTTTCAAATGCATATCTTGCATTCTTAGAAATCTTTTGTATATTTGATGTAAATGATTGAAGCTCGTTGTTGAAATTTTTCAAATCTTCGCTTTCTTTTGCCTTAGACATTGCAGTTCCTTTTTATCATAACATATTTCGTTAATAGAATTGTTTTCAACATATTAGATATAATAATTATCAATACCTTATTACAGCTGCTTTTTTTTGATTATGGCAGCTGCAATAGCATAGGCATTTGCTACATTTAGAGAGTTTTTAGATCCTTGTAGTGGTATAGAAACGACATAATCTACAATATTGAGTGTCGACTGCTTAACGCCGTATTCTTCGTTTCCAAGGATTAATGAAAATTCTTTTGGGAAGTTAAATTCATAAATTGATGGGGCGCATTCACATGTTTCAAGGGCAATAAGAGGAGGCTTTAAAGAATCTAAAGAGCCTGTGTAAGATGGAACGATCAGATCCGTACCCATTGCTGTTTTTTTTATTTTTTGATGATTTGTTGATGGGGTCATATCCGAGAAAATGAGAGTGCCTAGTCTAAATGCTTCTGTAGTCCTGATTATAGTTCCTATATTATAAGCACTTCTAAGGTTTTCAAGATATATCATTATTGGGCCAAAAGGTTTTTGTGATAATTTATCACAAGTAGTTGATAAGAATTTGTTTTCTCCTATGTTTACGGAGCTTTTAGAAAGGTGTAAATGATATCGGTCGGTAATATCTTCAAAGGTTGCGCTAAGAGCAGGAAGGTTAAGCCACTGTTCCATATTCCTATACTCATAGTCTATAGATGAGCCCAATTGGAAAAGTTTTAATATGTATCTCGCTGCATGCTTATGTCTTTTTTCTAGCGGCAAGGATAAAAACTTTTTCTTGGTGAACATTATTTTTTTGCGGCTAAAAATGATTCGTAATCACCATCAAATATTTCTATATGATTTTTAGAGAGGGAAATGATTTTTGTTGCAAAGTCTGAAATAAGATCTCGATCATGAGCTGCAGCTATAACAGTGCCTTCAAAATCGGAAAGACCCGAACCAAGCGCTGATACAGCTTCTAAATCAAGGTGATTATTGGGTTCGTCTAAGATTAAAGTATTATGAGAATCAAGTAGTAAAGCAGCAAACATGAGTCGGGCTGTTTCGCCACCAGATAACTTATCAATCGATTTAAAGGCGTCATCTCCACTAAAAAGCATTTTACCCATAACAGACCGAACATCTTGATCATAACAGGATGGTTTGTACCTTTTTAACCAATCAAAAGCTTCGGTTTTGGATGATTTGTCAATAAATTCTCTGTGGTCTTGGGGGAAATACCCAATGCTTACTTGATGTCCCTTTTCAATTTTCCCCTTGTCGGGATGAAGTTTTAAAGCTAAAAGCTTGAGGAGTGTAGTCTTCCCTATTCCGTTTGGTCCTATAACCGCTATTTTATCTCCTCTCATAATTTCAGTCGTAATTTTATCAATCACCACATGCTCACCAAAAGATTTATGTAACTTAGCAACATTGAAAACCATTTTGCCTGAAGGCTTTTCTGGGGTGGTAAACTTGATGTAGGGACGTTGGATATTTGATTTTTTCAGCTCTTGGGGTTGTAGTCTTTTGATTTCTCTAACCCTTGACTGTACTTGAGAGGCGCGGGTGCCAGCACCGAATTTGGAGACAAAATCTTTTAGCTGAGAGATTTTCTTCTCTTTAGATTTAGCTTCTTGTTCTGCTTTTTCGCGCACTGCAGTTTTGGCAACTAGCATTTGATCGTAGTTTCCCGGATAGGTAATAATTGTGTCATAGTCAATATCTGCAATATGAGTAGTTATTGAGTTTAAAAAATGACGGTCATGGCTAACCACGATAAGAGTACCGGAGTATTCGTTAAGAAAATTCTCAAGCCAACCAATTGAATCTAAATCAAGATGGTTTGTTGGTTCGTCTAAAAGTAGGGCTTCAGGGTTTCCAAACAAAGATTGGCATAAAAGAACTCTAAATTGTAGGTTAGAAGGTATATCGCTTAGAGGTTTTTCGCAAATAGATATGTCTATTCCCATCCCCTCAAGTAAAACCTCAGCGTCAGATTCAGCCATATATCCGTTTTCGTCTGCGATTATTTCTTCGATTTCACCAAGACGTATGCCCACTTCGTCAGTTATATCTTTTAAGTAAAGGGCGTCTCTTTCTTCGATTGCATTCCAGAGGCGGGAATTTCCCATGATGACGACATCAACGGCTCTATATGATAGAAATTCGTCTATTGACTGTTTTAGAAACCCAACTGTTTTAGGCAGGGATATCGTACCACTTGTTGCTTCTACAGTGCCCATCATAATTTTAAGAAGGGTAGATTTCCCAGCTCCATTGGGGCCCGTTAAACCATAACGTTTCCCAGAATTGAAAGAGGCAGATACATTATCGAAAAGGGTTCTTGTCCCGATTTTCTTTGAAATACCAGAAAGAGTAATCATGAAAACAATATATCAAATCGTGCTTGAAGATACAAGATGAATTAGTTAAATTGGAATAATGGATACCTTAGAAGAGATAAAAAGTTTCATTCATTACATGGATGTTACTAAAAGAGCCTCTGCTCACACGCTGCGAGGTTATGCAAGTGATCTAAATATGTTTAATCAATTTGCAAAAGATAAAAAAATTGATAAACATGTTATTAGGAAATATTTATATAACTTACAAACTCTAGGGGCCTCAAAGAAAACAGTGGCTAGGCATCTGTCTGCCATCCGGTCATTGTTTAGGCATCTGCATAAACAAAAACGTATCGAGGTTAATCCAGCAGGCGAAATTCAAGCGCCAAAATTACCTAAACCTTTACCAAAGGCTATTAGTTACTCGGAAATTGAACATTTATTTTCAATGCCTAATACCCTTGAAATTTTAGGTTTAAGAGACAGGGCAATTATGGAATTGTTCTATAGCTCAGGATTAAGACTTAGTGAGCTTGTAACTTTAGATAAAAAAGATTTAAATGATTGCTCTAGGTCCATGAAGGTAAAAGGTAAAGGAAAAAAAGAGCGCATTATACCTATGACTCAAAATGCTTTAGATTGGGTTTTAAAATACCTCAATGATAAACGTCGCAACCAAATGCCATTATCAAAAGCGCCTAAAAACGAGGATGCAATTTTTCTTAATAAATGGGGGACAAGATTATCTGCGCGTTCTGTTGATCGGATGTTTAAAAAGTATTTATCAAAAAGTGGCTTAGTTGAAACGATCACGCCCCATACTATTAGGCATACAATAGCAACTCACTGGCTTGAAAAGGGGATGGATTTAAAAACAATACAAACAATTTTAGGTCACAACTCACTTGGTACAACAACTATTTACACAAAGGTTTCTCCGCGGCTAAAAAAAGATGTATATGACAGAGCGCATCCCCGCGCATAAAAAAAAGGGCGTTGTTATAATATGTAACATCGCCCAAGAGAATTTGGATGGAAAATAAGCCGGATTCTGTTCTTAGTTAATAAGATGCAATCATTCATCTTGGGAAATTATCGCTAAAATCCTCGAGCGATTATGTAGAGCTCCAATGCGAAAAACAGATTGAGCTTTACTCTTGCTTCAAGCGGGGTTTACAGCTCTATTTTGTCGCCAAAATAGGTTTAGGTCTTAAACCTAAAGTTTTCATCCTGTCCGCTTGCTTGCGGCGGTTTATTTTCTGTTGCACTTTCCGTAGCCTTACGGCCCCCAGTTTTTCACTGGCACTTTTTTCTGCGAAGTCCAGACTTTCCTCTATATAAATTAAAATAAATTCATACAGCGATTGCATGTTCATCCAAATTTTTATTATTATACTGTTGCCTTTCTCCTGCGTCTTTTTGGTTTTTTTTCATCAGCGCTATTGTCGTTATCTTCCCAATATAAAATACGGGAACAGTGTTCGCAAAAAGTGACAGACTCGCCTTTTCGGACTAGATTTTCATGTTGGATGGTAAGGGTTATGTGACAACCGCTACAGGTTCTGTTCTCAACAGGCACAATAACTCGGTCTTTCTTATTTCTTAAAAGCCTATTATATATTTGCATAAATTCTTCATCGAGGCCTTTGACAAGCGACTCTTTTTTGGATTTAAGCTGTCTTCCTTCAGCATTGATTAAATCCACGCTGGAATTGATTTCCTTTTCAAGCTCTGCGCTACTAATTTCTGAAGAATTTAAGCTTTCCTTAATTTTTTCAAGAATTTCCTCCTCAGAAGCTTTGTTATCTAACAAATTGGATGCCTGGTTCTCAAGAGCTAGTTTCTCGCGCTCAATGGAGGACATTTGCTGAGTTAATGCGTTAAACTCTTCAACCTTTTTAACGCTCGATTGCTGAGCTTCTAATTTTTTATAGGTTTCAGAGAGCTCCTCAATTTTAACATCTATTTGACTGGTTTCTTTTTTAAGAGAGGCTATTTCTTCTTGTTTGAGGTTGAGCTGCTCTTGTAATTCACTTCTTAAACTCTCTATTTGACTCAGTTCGGCATTACGCTGCATTTTGAGCCTCATTAAACGAATCATTTTAATATCGAGTTCTTGTATTTCAAGAAAGGGTTTAAATTTTACCGTCATTTTTAAGCTTTTGGGTTAATTTGTAATCCCATAATTGTATTTCTGTTGGCTTAAAATCACAAGTAAAAAATGTCTAGGTTTTTGATGTATAGGGTGCGCTCAGAAAGTTAGGTTTGGGGTTTTAAATTAGGTTAAAGTATTTATTAGAGTTTAAAAGAGTTTTTTTCGAATAAAAAAATGTGTTCATTTTTCATTTTACTGGTGCGTTAGTAAGTATTATTTGGTTAAATTATTTGTAATGGTGTATATATATTCTAAAGGAGTTCCCATGTCGCTTTTATCCCACTATCTTGATGACCCCTTAAACAAAACAAAAAACCCAGCTGCCATCGCCTACCTAGCAAGCCTTGACCATTTGAGTAGCGAGCACCCAGATCTTGCCAAACTCGTAGTCAAAGAACTTATAGACCAGCGTAACAATTTAAAAATGATTGCATCTGAAAACTACTCTTCTCTTTCAGTACAGCTTGCTGCTGGTAATTTGCTAACTGATAAATATTGTGAGGGGTACCCTTTTCATAGATTTTATGCAGGGTGTGAAAATGTGGACCAAATTGAACTAAAAGCAATAGAGGAGCTGAAGCTTTTGTATGGTGCTGAGCATGCTTATGTACAGCCTCATTCAGGAGCAGACGCAAATTTAGTTGCTTTTTGGTCCGTGCTTATCAAGAAGGTTCAGAGCGCAGAAATAGAAAAGCTTGGAAAGAAAAACATTGATGAGCTTACTCCTGAAGAGTATGAAAAAATTAGGCAATTAATGCTTAACCAAAAAATGCTAGGAATGTCTTTAGATTCCGGAGGGCACTTAACCCATGGGTTCAAGCACAATGTCTCATCAAAAATGATGCGTATTGCAACATACGATGTGGATCCAAATACTGAGCTTATGGACTACAAGGTTCTTGAACAGAAAGCAATTTCAGAAAAGCCAACAATTTTAATAGCGGGCTATTCTTCTTACCCCCGCCTTATAAATTTCGCTAAAATGAAAGATATAGCTGATCGCTGTGGGGCAGTACTTATTGTTGACATGGCTCATTTATCAGGGCTCGTTGCAGGTCAAGGGCTTATAGGAGAATACAATCCTATTCCCTATGCTGATATTGTGACTTCTACAACACACAAAACCCTTAGAGGCCCCCGTGGAGGAATGATACTTTGTAAGAAAGAGTGGCAACAAATAATAGACAAGGGATGTCCACTGGTACTTGGCGGTCCTTTACCTCACATCATTAATGCCAAGGCTGTAGCCTTCAGGGAAGCTAGGAGGCCAGAATTTAAAAATTATATTGCGCAAGTAATTAAAAATGCGCAGGCATGTGCTGACAGGCTGTTATTTAGAGGGGTGAAACTATTTACGGGTGGAACCGACAATCATTTGGTTGTCTTTGATACTGTTAAGAGTTTTGCAATTACAGGAAAACAAGCTGAAATAGCACTTACCCAGGGGGGGATAACTGCCAATAGAAACTCTATACCTAACGATATCAATGGAGCTTGGTTTACTTCAGGAATAAGGATTGGTACATCAGCCTTAACTACCAGAGGTTTTAAAGAAAACGAAATGATTCTTATTGCCGATTTGATAGCAGATCTTTTATCTTCCACAACTTCTATAATCGATAAGAATACCGGTAAAATGAGTAGATCTAAAGTAGATATAGACGCAAAAATGCTTAACAAAACAAGAGATACTATTAATCAACTAACCAAAGATTTTCCTCTATACCCAGAGCTTGGCGAGGTATCCCTCCTTTAAATTAGGATGGACTCCTAAATAAAAATTATGGATTAATTAATCCAAGAAATCTAAGTTGCATTTAAAGCTTAATGCAAGTTGTTATAGTAGGAAATTTATAAAAAAGAGGATATAAAAGTGGCTTTTACAAAAAATTTGAGTGAATCCAATAGTGAAAAAGAACAAAAAAAAGAGCAGCCTTTTGAGGCAAAAATAGATGAGCTTTTACTTGAACAAAGGCGGATATTCTTCTCAACACAAGTGTCGGATAAAAGCGCTAAAGATGCAATAAGGAAGCTTTGGTACCTCGAACACACAAATCCTGGCAAACCTATCTTATTTGTTATAAATTCTCCGGGAGGCTCTGTAGACTCTGGGTTTGCAATTTGGGATCAGATAATGATGATTACATCACCTGTTGTAACACTCGTAACAGGTCTTGCAGCATCTATGGGGTCCGTTTTAAGTTTAGCGGCAGCACCAGGCAAGCGCTTTGCAACAAAAAATGCGCGGATCATGATACACCAACCTTTGATTGCTGGAGTGATTCAGGGACAAGCAACAGATTTAGAAATCCAGGCAAAAGAGATCATTAAAACTAGAAAGCAAATTATAGATGTGTATGCTAATTCTACTGGGAAGTCGCACGAACATATTGAGAAAACCATAGATAGAGATACTTGGATGAGTGCAGCGGAGGCGAAAGATTTTGGTCTACTAGACGGAATTGTTGATTCATACAATGAGTTGGGCTTTGAATGAGCTAGTCTTTTCAAAGTATCAAGGTGCTGGCAATGATTTTATTCTCGTTGATAATAGAGCCTTGGATGTCAATTTAACCAAAGAGTTCATATTTAAAGTTTGTAATAGAAATTACGGTATCGGAGCCGATGGTATAATCCTTTTGTGTCCTTCTACTAAAGCATCCTATAGAATGAGGATATTCAACTCTGATGGTTCTGAGGCAGAGATGTGTGGTAATGGAATAAGGTGTTTATATGCATTTATATTGGATCTCGAAGAATTAAATAACAACGATAGTATAGAGACCTTAGGGGGCATCTATAAATGTCATATGGAGGAGGGAAGGATTTTTGTTCAAATGCGGCTGCCTGTTATAGAAAAACATAATGAAAGTGAGTTTTTTATCAACAGCGGCGTTCCGCATTATGTACGTATTGTTGAAGATCTCACCGAATTTGATAGGCAAGCACCCTCCCTTTTTTTTAATCACGGAATAAATATAAATTTCGTGAAAATTACGGGCCCAAATAGTATAATGATGAGAACTTTTGAGCGAGGCGTAGAATCAGAGACCCTTTCATGTGGGAGTGGGGCTGTTGCATCAGCCATTGCAGCGTGGAAGCATACGCATATGAGTGGAAAAATTTGGGTGACGTTTCATTCAAACGAAAAAATGAATATTGATTTAGATGTTGCTGAAAAAACAATTCGTAACGTTACTCTTTCTGGATTTGCTCGAAAAGTATTTTGTGGTAGATTATCCATTATTAACTAAAGAGCCAAAAACTAGTGTTTTCGTTTTATTTGGGAGTGAGTGTATTTTTTGACCTTTTCATTTATTGATAAACATCTTGAGAGAGGTAAGCAGTTACTAAAAAATGGTAATGTAAAGGACATTGTTTTTTCAGGTCATACATATCAGGTAGAAGTTTATGATCCCTCCTGTGAGAGTACCTTTTGGCCTTTTCTACAGATAAACGATGAAGGTGAAGTTAAGGACGCTTTTTGTAGCTGCGATGAAGTTGAACAATCAAAATCATGTCCTCACCTTGCAGCATCGGTATTAATCATTAATAAGCGAGGCCCAATTCACACCCGTTTTGGGGCGTCTTTTTGGAATAAAATAGGTTTAATTGCTTTTGAGCGTCATGGGTCCGATTCAGGTATACTGTTGCCATATAAAGAGAGTGGTTATAAAATTTCCTTAGATAACGGCGAGGTTGCTTTTTTTGTAAGCTATAAAACCGAACTAGGAAAAAAGGTACTCAGCGATAATATCTTCAATAAAATTGAGGAAACTGAAGAAACCTCACTAAAGTTTTCTAATTTAGATAGCTTCGAGCTAGCCCTTTGGAGGAAAGGCTCTCCGACGCAAAAGTTAAGATACGAGCTTTCATTTTGGTCGGAACTTGCAAAGTGGATGTTTTTGCAACAAGAATTCAATTTAGCCTATTCAATCGATTTTGAAGAAAATGCAACAAGTCTACCTAGGCGGTTGAAATTACATTTTGTTGATTTAGAGTTTGAAATATTGATAACAGAACAAAATTGGCAAGAGCTCATATTTTCTTTGATGAGTGTGAAATCATCGCTTGTGGTTCACGAGTTTAAAAGCATAGCCCTTTCTGAAATACATTATAATATTGAGGAAAAAAAATTTCATATTTGCTCCAAGAAAGTTCAGCATAAAAAAGATAAGTCCGGAATAAAAATAGATCAATGGGAATACCAGCCTCATGATGGATTTTACCCTCTTAATGTCAATCCAACCCTAAAAAAAAGGGAAATAACAACTGATGAGATGGGGGAGTTTCTTACACAAAATATTAAAATTATAAGTAAATACTTAAAAGGAGTACCACTAACCGAAGAACAATTTGTGCCGCAGTATAATCTTTTCTTTGATAAATCAAATACGCTAAACATTGAATGCTACATCTTTGAACCGGGAGATCTAAAACAAAAAGAAGCTTTTTTTTATTACCCTTGGGTATTTTTACCAGGTAAAGGTTTTTTTAAAGTCCATCAAATGCCCTTCAAAGAATTAGTGACCTATATTAGGCCTCATAAACTAAGCGAGTTTATTGAAAAGCACAGGCTATGGCTCAATAATTACGAAGGTTTTTGCATTCATTTATCAAATATGGAATATAAGCTAACTTTTCGCTTTGACTTAGAAAACCTTATTTTTGAAAGTGATGCAGCGCGATTTGAGCGATTTGAGGGGGTAATAGACTTTGGAGACTGGCTGTTTATTAGAGAGAAAGGTTTTTTCAAAAAATTACAATCTCGTGTTATGAGCCAGATACCAGTGCTCAAAAAAATTCCGGCGAAAGCAGTTTCTACATTTATTTCGCGAAACATTGAAGATCTTGAGCATATAAATAGCTTTTTTAGTCCAAAGTGTCCTGTGGAGAAAGCTGGGGTTAATATTCAAGCTGACGATAGTTTAAGAATAATTGTTACCCCCCAATATTTTTTAAGGCCAGGCTATAATATCGATCAAATATCCTTTTTTGGTGATTATGTGTATGTTCAAAATGAAGGATTTTCGCTACTGCCATCAAGCGCAAAGCTTCCTGAAATTTACAGAGATGAAATACATATTGACAAAGAGGATGAGGCGCTGTTTATAAGTGAGCAACTCATTGAACTAAAACCATTCATTATTAAAAAAGATAGTAAGCTTAAAGCTCCCAAAAACTTAGTTTTAAAGTTAAAGTCCTTCAAAAAAGCGCATAACAAAAAATGGATTGTAGAGCTTATTTATCAAAGTGAATTTGGAAGTGTTGAGACGGAAGTTGTAAAACAGTTTCTTGATAATGATAAATTATATGCAATGACAGATGCTGGACTACTTAATTTCAAGGAAAAAAGGTACGGTTGGCTTAGAAATATTGAGATTATTAAGGATAATAAAATTACTCTGAACACTATGGATTGGATAAGGCTGAAAATATATGAAAACGTTTCTCCTTTAACGCCCCTTCTCGACTCAGACTCAAATGGCAAACTACTAATGCAGCAGTTTGAATCTTTCCAAACAAGCGATGTTATAGATTTACAGGGTTTAAAAAGCACTCTTAGACCGTACCAATTAACAGGCTTAAAATGGTTATGGTTTCTATATACGTACGAGTTGTCAGGGCTATTATGCGACGATATGGGCCTTGGAAAAACGCATCAAGCAATGGCGCTTATGAGCGCATCACATAACATTAGTCACCCTTTGAAAGTAAAATATTTTATTGTTTGCCCCACATCAGTAATTTATCACTGGGAGGAGTTGCTTTGCAAATTTTTACCTTCTTTTAAAGTACTTACTTTTTATGGTACAAATCGAAATATTGAAAGTTTCAGTAGGGACATAGATATTTTGCTTACCTCATACGGCACTCTAAGGAGTGATAAAAAAGCACTTTCCGCTCTTAATTTTGAAATAGCAGTTTTTGATGAGATACAAATAGCTAAAAACGCTCAATCTCAGACCCATCATTCATTAAAGATGCTTAAAGCCAAGACGAAAATAGGCCTTTCGGGGACACCTATTGAAAATCGACTTTTAGAGTTGAAAGCCCTTTTTGATATTGTCCTACCTGGATATATGCCAAGTAAAACCAAATATAAAGAATTATTCATAAACCCCATTGAAAAGTATAACGATCCCGGGCAGAAAAAACTTTTAAGTAATCTAATTCATCCCTTTGTTATGCGTAGAAAAAAAGGAGAAGTTCTTGATGATCTTCCAGAAAAAATTGAGGAAATTGCGCACTGCGAATTATCTAGCGAGCAGCTAAGCTTATATCGTCAGGTTGTAGAAAAGTCCAAAGAGCAAATTTTAAATGGTGTTAATAACCCAAATGGTCAAATACCGTTTATACACATATTTTCACTACTCAATACTTTAAAGCAAATTTGCAATCACCCTGCTTTGATCAATAAAGATATTCAAAACTATATGCAATACCAAAGTGGTAAATGGGAGTTATTTAAAGAATTATTGAAAGAAGCAAGAGATAGTGGACAAAAGCTTGTGGTATTTACGCAGTATTTAGATATGATGAAAATTATTGAATTATATTTACAATCGCAGCAAATAGGTTATGCAGAGATCAAAGGTTCGACACTTGATCGTAAAAAACAGCTTTTAGAATTTAGAAACAATGAAAATTGTGAAGTTTTTATTGCATCTCTTAAGGCTGCTGGTTCAGGCGTTGATCTAACTTCAGCGTCAGTTGTGATCCATTATGACAGATGGTGGAATCCAGCAAAAGAAAATCAGGCAACAGATCGCGTACATAGAATAGGTCAAAATAGAGGAGTTCAGGTTTTTAAAATGGTCACAAAATGTTCCATTGAAGAACATATCCACTCGTTAATTCAAAAAAAGATTTCATTGACAGAAGGTGTTATTGGTTATGATGACCAAGACCAAGTAAAACATTTAAATCGTCAGGATTTACTGGATTTAATGTCAAAAATCAATGATGATATTCAATAACAATTTTAATACCAATTATCATAATATTTTAATAGCTTGTATGCTACATTAACCGCATGAAGAAGTTAAAAATAGCCATCGTCGGTAGGCCTAATGTTGGCAAGTCAGCTCTTTTCAATAGAATCACAAAAAAGCGCATTGCTATAGTGGATGAAATGGAAGGGGTCACGCGTGATAGACTATATGCTGATGCAGAGCTTTTTGGGACAAATTTTGAAATTATTGATACGGGGGGAATTGATCCTAGCGGCAAAGTAGTATTCTCTAGCGAAGTAAAAGCGCAGGCAGAAGCTGCTATTTCTGAAGCGGATAGTATCATATTAGTTGTAGATTCTAGAGTCGGGGTAACAACTGCTGACGAAGTGATAGCAAAAGTTCTTCTTAAAGGAGATAAACCAGTTGTACTAGCTGTGAACAAAGTTGATAGTGAATTCAACGCTGTATACACAGACTTTTATTCTCTTGGCTTTAAAGAAATTTTTTCAGTATCTGCCATCCAAGGACACAATATAGCCGAACTGCTTCAGGCAGCGCTAGATGCATGTAAAATCACTCACGATACCAATGATACTAAAGCACCCAGTGTAAAAGTTGCTATCATTGGTTCTCCAAATGTAGGTAAATCATCATTTATAAACACTTTACTAAATGAAAAAAGGTGCGTTGTAAGCCCATTGGCTGGAACAACTAGAGACTCTATAGACGTATTTATCCAATATAAAGGCAATACCTACCTATTTATTGATACTGCTGGAATACGTCGAAAAAACTCTGAACATGTTGTAGTTGATAAATTTGCGGCTATAAGAACTCAAAGAGCAATTGATAGGTGTGATGTTTGTATTTTAATGCTTGATTCCACTAAAGGGTTATCTACCCAAGAAAAGAAAATTGCATCTATGATCGAGGAAAAGGGAAAAGGACTTGTAATATTTTTTAATAAGTGGGACCTTGTTAAAGGGTATCGAATGGAGCACTGCCTGAAGAGTATTGAGAACGACGCTGGGTTTTTGTCCTACTGCTCTAAGGTGTTTGGATCTGCTTTGACAGGAAGAAATATTGATGAACTCTTTGAAAGGATACAAGTAGCAAGTGCTCAGACGAAGATGAGAATTTCTACGGGCAGGTTAAATAAATTTATTGAAAATACTATCCGAATAATCCCACCTCCAATGATCAATGGCAAACGTCTGAGGATATATTATATGTCCCAGATCGATATTTCCCCACCTCGATTTGTTTTTTTTGTAAATAACCCAAAACTCATGACAGACACATATAAAAGATATTTAATGAATAGATTCAGGATGGCCTATAGTTTTAAAGGGTCACCACTTGTTTTTTATTTTAAAGGTAAGAAGAAGCCAACAACAAGGCAAGATCAGATAGATCCTCAGGAATCTTTTTTGGAAGAAGATCTAGTTTTTGAGGACGAAAATGTAGGATCCCATTTAAATATTTCGTCATCAATAACAACTGTCCTATAAACCCATTCCTCAGAGTTCTCCCGTAACAACCTATCAAACCCCATCATTGCGCCTTTGATAAACCCATGGCGCTTCATAGCTAAAAGCATATATCTTGAGCTTGTGGGTCTAAAATGACTTCGTGGACCGTCTACTGGAGATATAATATTTTGATGAAACAGAACAACATATTCAAATATATTTGTCATGGGTCCATTTTTTGTTGGCAAAGGAGGGATCGTGCTTTGTACTTTATTTAGATTATGATCTTTTCCCCATGGTTGTATATAACCGATTTCAGAAAAAGCAGATGACGCAAGAAAAGCAAAAAGGCATAAAAATGGTGTTAATCTAGAAACCATATCGAAGCATAAGGGGTGTAAATAAGCTATTTTTTACCATATGATTATGCGCATAGGATTCAAAAAGCCTCTCGTTAAATAGCTTTGCGCTCTCTCCAGCTCCGTAAATTCCTCCAAAGTACCAGCCAGCTTCGAAACTGGTTGTAATAATTCCTGCAGCAAGGTGGTTATGATAGAAAAAATGAGTTGCGGCCCATATAAACAACCCATTTAAAAGTAAGGAGGTTACCGCTGATTGCTTTTGTCCAACATATAAATAGCCGGCACCGGGTAAAATAGCATTTAAGATTTGAGCCTTTCCAGGAGATTTTTTATTTTTTTCATATTCAGAAAGTAGCAGTTGGATATCGCCCTTGTATTTGCTACCACTGTGAATTTTTTTAAGGCTCGGAGTATCTCCAATAGTAAGAGACCTTGAAACCTCGAGGCTTTGATTTGTATCGGGATAATTATATTTAATGAGCTCTTCTATGTAACTTGCTTTTTCTAGTTCATTGGTTTCAAGATAGCTATCGTAGAGTACAACAAGAAGATCATGATATGCAGGGAAATCTTTTGAAACGCTATATAGAGAGGAGCGCTCAAATTCACTAGTTACTTCGCTAAAACGCTTACCAAGAAAATAGCATAAGATAATTTTATACTGAATTTCTCTAATTCTTACTTGATTACTTTGAGGAATCAAAAATTGGGCTCTTTTATAAGTAGTAATTGCCCGGTAAAGGTCTAACTGTGATGCAAAGGCTTGTGCGATGACAAATTCCTGTCCCCATACGCTGCTAAGTTCCTCATTTGTTAGCGGTTCAAAGGGGGTAGAAAGGCTTCTCAAATACTTTTCGGGTACAGAATAGGATATTTGTGGATCAATCGTATCGTGAACTCTTTCACATGATGAAAAGACGAGTAGTAAAGAGAGAATTAATGTCAGTAGTTTCATAGCCAAAATATTAACAGATTTTCATATAAAGGCTGAAGGAATTATTTTAGAAACGTTTAAAAGTCATCTGGGGTCTTTACAAGCTCTAGACTTGCATCAAAAGTTTCTATATTAGTTTGTGACCCAAATAGATCGCTTTGTCGTTGCGTTAGTTCTTTATAATTTTCAAATGATTTAATTATTTGCGGGCGGACAAAAATTACTAAATTCGAAATAGTTTCTACTTTTTCATTGTCAGTAAATGCTGTGCCAATTACTGGCAAACCCCCTAGACAGGGAATACCTGTCCTATGGAATGTGTTGGTATTTTGTATAGAACCACCTAAAACTAAAAAACTTTTATCAGGAACACTAACCACAGTCCTCGTACTATTTTTACTCGTTGTAATACCTGTTACCGTAGCGTTGCTCACTGCAGAACCGCCTGCAGAACTAAGTTCTTCAGAAATATCCTCTTCGATCATTAATGTAATTAAGTCATTATTACCTACCACAGGCGTGATACTTAAGCTTACACCCACATCCCTATATTCAAGGTTGGCAGTTGTTACTGTATTATCACTTTGGTTGGTTACAAGAGAGCCCGTATATGGGATATTCTGCCCCACAAATATAGTAGACATTTTGTTATCTTGAGTAATGAGCTTTTGATTCATTGTGATTATAGTATCTCCATCATCTTTTATAGCATTTACAAGTGAGCCAAGAGCGAAGTATGATTGTCCTTTATGTAGTATAATATCACCTATAACACCAAGATCGAATCCGTTGGCAAAAGGAATAAATGAGCCTGTAGGAGTATTTGTTGCTGTTACTTGAGATAAGTTTGATGCAAAATCACTCAACGGATCAACAGTGGAGTCGATTGTTGAAGGGAATAAGCCCGTTCCATAGCTAAACCTATTCATATAGTTTCCTTGTGAACCCCAGCGCAGACCAAATTGTAAATTATTGCTTGTCGTTGTTTCTATAACTAAAACTTCAACAAAAACTTGTTTTAAAGGAACGTCAATATTATTTATTAGCTCCTTTAGCTTAGCTAAAGTTTCTATTGTTCCGGTTGCAATTAAAGAATTAGTAGTCTCAATCCATTGAAGGCTATTAATAGATTTGCTGAGGTTGGAATTCTCAGTATTTTGAGTTCTGGATAAATCTTTTCCTATTAACTGGAGAGCGTCTTGAAGTTCTCTGCCACTGTGGTATTGGAGTTTATATACTAAAAAGCTTGAATCTCCAACAACCCCTACATTAGTTGGTTTATCGGTTTTATTAGGAGACGGCACGTCAAAACGTTGCAGCAGTTCTATTACTTTTTTAGTTTCCTGATTTTCTCCAGAAACTAAAATCGATGATGTCTGCGGCATCCATTTTAGATTATTGATTACATCAAATAGACCCGAATCGTTGATCCCTGATGAAACGAGATTTTGCTCAAAGTCTTTTATAACGGAGATGAGCTCCTCTCCTGGCATGAACTTCGGCTGATAAAGCTCGTATCCAGTTGGAGCTCTTACTGGGGGCTCTTTGACAAGACTAGGTATATCAAATTTCTCTGCCAGTGACTGAGCTTCACTTACCGCTTTTGAGTTCCCTGTAAAAACTATAGAATTGCTATCTTTGATATAGCGCATGCCATTTATTGTGTTAATAAGTTCTTTTTCGCTTTTATCGCTTGTAGATAAGTCATTGGCAAGGTTCCTGAGAAGGGTCATTAAAGCAGGGCCAGGAAGATATTTTATTTTATAAATTACAAAGGTCTGTTTTTTTGAACTATCCGCGGTTGGATTAACGTCTATGTTGGGCATTAGAGATGTAATTTTTTGAATTGTTTCTTTGTTTCCTGCAAAGATGACACCTTGTGAATCTACACTGATTTTTGCATTTATTAGCCCAGATATAAAGTTTCTATCTGTTAAGCCCGCATTTAGCATATCTTTTCCTGTATTGTAAACAGATTTGAGCAGATCTTTAGGAGTGATATAGATGGGGTTATAGATATAAAATTCACTGTTATCATTTGTTGTAGATACAGAAGCATCAAAGATACTTAAAAGGTCCTTTAACTGATCGATTGATTCGTCAGTTCCAATAAAAGCGATTGAATCCTCTTCTCTTAAAAAGCCGAGAGAGTCATCTAATTTTGAGGAATGCGACTGTGAGGGAACAACTCTGCTTGCAGAGTCAAGAGTATCTATCAAAGATCTATCATATAGTTGCTTTTCCTTGAGCTCTTCTGCGTAACCTTTACATCTAGATATAATATCTTCGGAAGGACTATTTTTTGGCTTATATAGAAAGTGCTTGAGATCGTTGCCCCTATCAAGGGTCTTAATGAGGGTTTTAAGGCGCGTTAGAGAGTTGGTTGTACCCGTGAATGTAATATTATTATCTCCGATTGAAACAGTTGCATTAGTTAATGTTTTAAGTAATTCTGGATCTGCAAGCTTTGAGTTGAGTAAATTTTTATAGGTTGTATTCAATTTTTTCTCAAGACTCTGAACGCTGATATTTTGCGGCGCATAGATATAAAATTGATTGTTTAAACCTGTTTTCTTAATATCATATTCCGTTAAAAGTGATTGAACCTGATTTAAGGATTTCTGTGTTCCTGTAAAGGTCAGTGTATTTTGTTCTGTTGAGGTTTTCATAGATTCAAGAGTATCAAGGAAGCTTGTGTCAGCTAGTCCTGAACTAGATAAACCTTGATATGTATTCTTGATGTGTGACGCAACATCTTCAAGGGTATTGTTTTTAGGGGTATATACTAAAAACTTGTTATTCGAAGGCAGTACAACATCAAAATTACTTAACAAAGATCGAATCTTTTTAAGGGAGTCATCACTTCCTGTGAATGTTAGCGTATTTTGCTGTTTGGATATTTTCATTGAACTTAGGGCATTAAGTAATGAGGGGTCTGATAACTTAGAATTCGATAGGTTGTTGTATGTGCTATTAAGCGATGATGCTAGGTGTTCTATATTTGAGTTTTTCGGTGTGTATACGAGGAACTGATTGTTTTTATTTGTGCTAATATCGTACTGATCTAAGAGCGATTTGACCTTATCAAGAGATTCTTTGTTACCCGTAAAAGTTAGACTTTTTCCATCTCCAGAAGTTCTTATTGATTCAAGAGTTTTGATCAGTGATGGATCTGCCAAGTCAGAATTGACTAAATTTTTCGTGGTACTTTTGATGTGTTCTAGTACAGAGTCTAAGGATATATTTTTTGGGGTGTAAACGAGGAATTTATCTACCCCAGTTGATACATCGTATTCATCTAAAAGCGATTTGACTTTATCAAGAGATTCTTTGTTCCCTATAAAAGTAAGGCTTTTCCCATCTTCAGAGGTCTTTACTGATTCAAGAGTTTTAATCAGTGATGGATCTGCTAAGTCAGAATTGACTAAATTTTTCGTGGTACTTTTGATGTGTTCTAATACAGAGTCTAAGGATATATTTTTTGGTGTATAAACGAGAAAATTATCTACTCCAGTTGACACATCATATTTATTGAGCAGATCTTTTACTTTTGATATTGAATCCGGTGTACCTGTGAAAGTGATTGTGTCCTCTTTGTTAGAGACAACTGCAGAGCTCAAAGTCTTAAGAAATTCTGTATTGGAAAATTTGGAACTATGCAGGTTTGAGTACGTATTGTTGATGTATGCTGAAATGTCATTGATTGATGCAAATTTTGGCTTGTAAACAAAAAACTGAGTATTAGTCACTGGTGGGATATCATACTTAGCAATTATACTTTTAACTTGTTCTAAAGTTTCTGTGTTACCAGTAAAAACAAGAGTATTTTGGCTCGGAGATACTTTAAAATTAGATAAAGTTTTTAGAAGTTGAGGATTCCCGAGATTAGAGTTGGTAAGCTCTGAGTATACAGTTTTTAACTTTTCGTTAAGCATATCAAGAGGTATGTTTTTTGGGGTGTAGATAAGAAATTCGTCGTTTGTTTTTTTTATTTCTACGTCGTAAAGTGGTAGGATTTGCTTAATCTTGTCAATAGAATTTTGGTTACCTGAAAAAAACAAGGTGTTACTACTTTTGTTCCATTCTAAAGAGCTTATTGCCGTAATAAGGTCTTTGTTTTTTTCAGGAGCTTTCTTTAGACTTTTAACCAAATTTTGTAGTGAGGCATTGATGGATTCTTCGCTACCATTTTTAATTTTGTAAACGAAAGTATTTTGGTGTAAAAGGTTTTTTTCTTGAGCGGAATAAGGTATATCAAGCTGTTTTAGTATCTTCTCAACCTCTTCGAGTGCACTTGGTGTCCCAACAAACATCAATGAATTTGATTCTGCGACATAATTCATACCTTGAAGCGTCTTTAAGAGTCCGTCAGATGATTCTCCATTTTTTGCTATATTGGTTGCTAGTGATTTTATTGCCTTCTCAAGCACATCAGGGGGTTTGTTTTTTATGGGGTAAACAAGAATATTTTTGGAAGTTATTTGTCCTTTAATTGTATTTGACGGGGTGATATCTAAGTTTTCAATGATGCCTACTGCTCTTTGAACCAGAGATGGAGTTGATATAATAAATATTTTTCCAGTAGATGTTTGAGGTACGAGTAGGAGAGGGTTGCCATCTGTTAAAGGTAAGATAATTTGATTGGTAAGCGTCACAAGGACTTGTGGATCACTTACCTTAGATGTATATTCCTGGATTTCTAAAGATGTATGGGGAGTATCTAATGCTCCCATTAGATTATCGATTTCTGAAATATTTTGATTAAGATCTGTAATGATTATATGTCTTGTGTTTTCAGAAACTTCTATAATAGCATATTTCGAGAGTAAGGGACCAATAAGCCCTGAAATAGTGATTGGATTCCCATTTTTTATGTTATAAACCTTAGTTATAAGAGCCGGATGAGTTGGCCCCTTGTAGTCTTGATCAGGTGATACTACTGTAGCAAGCTTTTGTACATCTTGGATATTTGAAATAACTAAATTGTTTCCTTGCTCTATTAGGTCAAGACCATTGAGACGTAGTATTTGTACAAACCCTGCAACAATTGTGGATAGTTTTGAGGAGTCCTCAGACGTGAAGGTTGCATTAAATGCTAAGTCTTTTTCATCGTATACGAAATTAAGTTTGCCGATTTTACTTATAAACTTTACGAGTTCAATAGCTGGAACATTATCAAAATTTACAGTGTATAGCTTTTGGTCATTTTCTTTGGCTAAATTCTCAAAATTAATGGGTACTTGATCGCCCTCACCGGTTTTTGCGTCTCCAATTGCTTTCGAGGTGCTAAAATTAAGGTAACAACAAAAGATAAGTAACAGACGTAACAGTTTGGACATATTTTTTTACAATTTTTATTAGATACTAATTAATACCAGAGATATGAATTACTCTGCATCAACTTTTTATTTGATACACGTTTTTTATCATGCGATTCTGTGTATTGTCAATACTGCTTGAGTATTGCTTTTGAGAGAAGGATATGCTAAGTTTTGAAAGGATTCAGAGAATTTTTCAGCTTGATTTTGAGCTGTTAATTGCATATTCGCCATTAAAGCTTCTGAAAGTATTTGACTTCTTTGATCTGTTACAGAGTTATCAGCAAATTTTTCTACAAGAGATTCAAGAGCAAGTATATCACCTTCTTTCCAAGATTCTATAGTTTCGACGAAGCTATGCTGTGGATGTTCTCCAAGATATGGGTTATTATTTTTTAAAATTCTGATTTTTTCTGCATTAAAAGGGTAGTGAATAAATGAATTACCTCCACATGATATCAGAGAGAATTGATTATCGTTTGGCTTTAAATAAACCATGTCGAAAGAAATATTTGCGGTTGTTTTATGCAAAGCAACCACTTGATTAAGTTTTGACACAAACGTTATTGGATCAAACTTTTCTTGTATTGAATTAATAAATTCCCAAACAAGCATAGATATAACCCCTTTTAAAAAACTTGTGAAAGAAAGGGCCTCAACAGATGATTTGTAATATCTTGAAAAAAGTGATAGATAGGTCATATCTGGAAACCGGAAAAAATCAAAGTAGCATCCCATTTCATCTTCAATGTTCTTTAACGATAGCCCCAGTTCGATATCTGGCCAATGAGGGACCCCAATTGGTAATATCTGGCTATGTGATTTTTTTAGATCTGTCCAGATGTCATGGGCTGAGGATCCAGAGTGTTGGGTTTGATCTTTTTCCAGGTACTTAGATAAATCTGTAATAAAGTCTACGACGTCATCGTATCTCTTATTAAGACTTTTGGCAGTTGACTTCTTAATTAAGGGTTGAATTTGTTTAGGTACAAGGGTGAATTGAATATCGCCATAACTTAGTTTTCCCGCAAGTAATTCAAATGTAATTACTCCTAACGAGTAAATATCTGATGCAAAAGTAACACTTGATGGGTCCTCGATCTGCTCAGGACTCATATAGCTTGGAGTCCCAAGTGGAGTATGTAACATAGTTTTTAACGGTTCATCAGGATCCATACCAAGCTGGGCAATACCAAAGTCGATAACTTTTACAACACCATTTTCAGTAATAAGAATATTCTCAGGCTTAAGATCTCTATGGATTATCCCGTGAGTGTGGAGATGGAGTAGAGCATGTGCGACTTGGAGAATTACTTTTAAAGCAGATTTTGTTGAGAAGTTTTGGTCCTGGATAAATTGCTTAAGCGAAATACCTTTTATAAATTCAGTGACAATAAATGCCCCATACTCTGACTCCCCCTCGTCTAGGAGTTTAATAATATTTTTGTGATTCGCAAGCTGTATTATTTTTGCTTCTTGTAAAAACTGCTCGGTTACTTCAGGGTTTGAACTGTATTTGGGAGCAATAGTTTTGATGACAACGGGTATTTTATTTTTTGGGCATACCGCAAGATATAGGTAGCTCATCCCCCCTCGAACCAAAGGAGCCTCAACTTTGTATGAACCAATAAACTCAGGGTGCTTTTTTGGCGCAGGGCTGTTTTTTACTAAATTGGGAAGTGTGGACTGCTTATGAAAATCTTCTGAACTCAATATTTAACGCCGGTAAAATTTTTAATTTTTTATTCACCAATAGTTGTGATTTTAATGCCAATAACCTCTCCAACTTGTAGAAGCTCTCCACGCCCAACTACTTGTCCGTTAGCACTTAAATTTACTTGCTTGTCTATATCAGCGCCGAGTTCAATAACATTTCCGGGTTTAATTTTTAATAATTGATCAAGGCTCATTTTTAACCTTGCAACCTCAACGGTTATATTTACAGGCACCTTCGAGGGAGAGACTATCTGAGAAGTGCTTGCTTCTTCGACGGTTATGTCTTTGGTATGTTGTTCAGGGCTGCTAGAATCGGTAATTTCATCCATTGTATTTTCCTTTGTAAGGCTGGCATAGTCTAAGATTTTGAGAGTGTTATTTTTAATTTTTACGTAAAATAAAGGCTCATTTTCAAAGCTTAGTTGAAGAGATCCTTTATTGGTATTTGGGTTGTAAGAGCTGTGATCTAGGATTAAAAAGTCACCCTTTTTTATAGTATGGAATTCATCAACCGTTAAAGCTACAGATCCTGCTATCAATGGAGCAAAGACGGGGACATTTTTGTAGAGTGACGAGGGAGTAGAAAAACTCCAAGGTTTTGATCTTGCTCA
>MDTG01444792.1_pt1 | contig 22056 bp, 26 predicted proteins | sample 811421 | NCBI WGS metagenome assembly MDTG01 (sample SAMN05326645, study PRJNA326480) | marine metagenome | isolation source: seawater | place: Pacific Ocean: South East | collected 2011
AAATTTTGAAAGAAGAATTTATAACTATATATAGTTTATGCTTTTAGAATTAAAATCAGTAACTTTAAAACGAAATAAAAGAATTTTATTTAAGAAAGTGAATCTTAAATTAGAGAAATCTCAAATAGTTCTTATTAAAGGTAAAAATGGGATTGGTAAGTCTAGCCTTTTGGAGTTTATGGTTGGCTTTACATTGGAAAATTCGGGTTCAAAATTTTCAAATTTTGGGTTAGCGGAGTCACAATCATTGATGAAAAGCAAAATATTTTACTTGGGACACCAAAACTGTTTGAAAGAAAACCTTACAGTTTTTGAAAACTTGAAAATTTGGAAAAACCTTTTTGGTATTGAACTTGCTAAGGATATGCTTATTGATGGCTTGAAATATTTTGACCTTTATGAATTTTCTGATTCTTTGGTAAATAAATTGTCAATGGGACAAAAAAGAAAAGTAGCATTAACTAAACTTTTATTTTTAAAAAAAATAACATGGTTTTTAGATGAACCAACAAATGGTCTAGACTCATCTTCAGAAGAGAAGTTTTTACTGTTACTTAAAAATCATCAAAAAAGTGGTGGAAGTGTGGTAATGAGTACGCATTCTAATCTTAGTATTCCTGAAAGTTCAACTCTCAATCTTGAACCTTTTTTATTAAGTAATAAGTCAAATCATTTTGATTCTTGGGATATGTTATGAATTCTTTTTACCAAATTTTTAAAAGAGAATTTTTCATTAATTTCAAGAAATTATCAAATTTTATAATGAATACTTTTTTCTTTTTTTTAGGAATTTTGATTTTCATTTTTTCGATAGGTCCCGACTCTTCTTTAATTTCAAATTTTAGTAACTCAATAATATGGACAATTGTTCTATTTTGTATAATTTTGGGTGTCGAACAGTTTTTTTCTGATGATTACAACGATGGAAGTCTTAAAGAACTTTTAAGTATTGGTTATTCTACCGAAATAATTATTTTAGCAAAAATTTTAGTTATGTGGATCTTCCTAATTTTTCCTATTATTTTAACATCACCAATTCTTTTTGTAATAATGCAGATGAATTTTTTAGAGTATAAAGTATTGGTCTTATCAATTGCAATAGGAAGCCCGAGTTTACTGCTAATTGCAAGCAGTGCAGTCCTTTTGACGATTCAATCAAATCAAAACAAATTAATTTTATTACTTTTAGTTTTTCCTTTTTATATACCTACACTGATTTTTGGTGTAAATAACAAGGCAAGTTTATTAGATTCAGAAAATTTTTTTATGAATTTTTTTATTTTAATTGCAATTTTTTTAATTACATTACCAATTACATTAATTTCAAACAAACTTGCGATAGAAGAATTGAATAAATAAAATGTTTAGCTTAGCATCACCTCTCAAATTTCAAAGATTTTCTAGTCTAATTCAGCCCTGGATATCAGTTACGTCTTATATTTTTCTAATTTTTGGAATTTTTTATGCTTTTTTCAATTCACCACCTGATTATTTACAAGGTGAATCTGTTAGAATTATGTATGTGCATGTACCATGTGCTTGGCTTTCACTCCAAATTTATCTAATTATGGCCATATGCAGTTTTATTTCTATTGTTTATAAGCACACTCTGGCAGACATCATATCGAGGTCATGCGCACCTATTGGAGCCACTTTCACTTTTATTACACTTATAACCGGCTCAATTTGGGGGAAACCAACTTGGGGTACATGGTGGGTATGGGATGCTAGATTAACTTCAGAACTGATATTACTGTTTATATATATTGGTCATATTTATATATCGAAAGCATTTGAAGATCATAGAAAAGGAGACAGAAACGCTGCAATTTTAACTCTTATTGGAACGGTAAACTTACCAATAATAAAATGGTCTGTGGATTGGTGGAATACATTACATCAACCAGCAAGTATATCAAAATTTAGCTCCCCATCAATAGATTCTTCTATGATAACACCTTTAATGTTCATGAGCATTGCTTTCTTTCTAATATTTTTATCGATATTGCTTACTAGGATAAGATGCGAAATCTTATCCAGAAAGATAGAAATCATAAAAATGAATACCAAGTTATAATTATGGAATATTTTTTAAATTTTTTAGACTCTGATAAGTACGTAATTTATGTGTTAACTGCTTATTTTTTTTCTGGCTTTGTAATTTTAGCCTTAAAGCTTTTCTCAAGTATCAAACTAAGAAAATTAGAAAAAAAATATACTAATCTTGTAGGTAAACATGAAAGCTAAATATAGGCGTTTCACATATTTGAGTTTATTACTTTTTTCTTTTTTTTTTGGATGTCTAATTCTTTTTATTAATTTAAAAGACAATCTAATATATTTTTTTTCGCCCACTGAATTCTTAACCAAAGAATTAGAAATTAATAAAAAAATAAGACTTGGAGGTATGGTTCAAAAAGCAAGCTTAAAAAGAAAAATTATTAATGAAGAGGGGAAAAAAATTGAAGAAATTTCATTTACAATTACTGATTTTAAAAATTCTGTAGCAATTGAGTATAAAGGAATGCTTCCTGATTTATTTAAAGAAGAACAGGGTGTTATTGTAGAAGGAATGTTTACTGAAAAGAAAAGATTTGTAGCAGAAAAAATACTTGCTAAACATGACGAAAATTATATGCCTCCAGAAGTAAAACAAAATTTGATTAAAGTAAGGGATGTTAAATGATAGCAGAAATTGGATTAATATTTTTAATATTTTCTATATTATTTAGTTTTATTACCACTGTTTATCCATCTATTCAGTCATTAAATAGTAATTGGATTCTCTCAAATGCAAGCATTTTAGAAAAATTAACGAATCTTATTTTTTTTTGTATTTTCTTTTCTTTTCTTTGTTTAACTTACTCTTTTATCGTTTCAGACTTTTCTTTGCTCATTACATCAAAAAACTCAAATAGTGAATTACCTCTTATTTATAAAATCACAGGTGTTTGGGGTAATCATGAGGGATCTATTCTTTTATGGTTGTTAGTCATGAGTTTTTTTGGCTTTCTTTTTTCTAAAAATAAAATTTCTGAACCATCTTTAAAATCAACAATATTACAAATTCAAGGTTTGCTATGTTTTCTCGTTGGTATTTTTATACTTTATACATCAAATCCGTTTGAAAGAATATTACCTCCACAAATTGAGGGAAGAGATCTTAACCCATTACTTCAAGATCCAGGATTAGCGATTCATCCGCCGTTTTTATATATGGGTTATGTAGGCTTTTCGATCGTCTATTCTATCGCTGTAGGTGGTCTAATCAGAGGAAATATTGGTTCTCAGTTTATTAGTTTGATAAAACCTTGGATTTATTTATCATGGACATTTCTTACTTGTGGGATTGGACTTGGAAGCTGGTGGGCATATTATGAGTTAGGATGGGGAGGTTTCTGGTTTTGGGATCCTGTTGAGAACGCTTCATTACTTCCATGGTTAACAGGGACTGCATTGTTACATACGGTGATAGTGGCTGAAAAAAAAGAACAGTTAATTTCATGGACTCTGCTATTATCAATTATAACTTTTTCTTTAAGTCTATTAGGTACTTTTCTTGTAAGATCCGGAGTTCTTGTGTCTGTTCATGCTTTTGCTAATGATCCTGAAAGAGGTATTTTCATTTTATTTCTACTAATTTTTATTATAGGTCTTGGACTTATTCTCTACATTAAACACTCACATAAATTTGCGCAAAAAGATACAATTACATTAATCTCAAGAGAGGGAGCAATCTCCTTAAATAATGTATTCATGTTATCTATAGCTGGAACTGTCCTTATTGGCACAATATATCCATTGATTGCAGATGCTTTATTTGGTAAAAAAATATCCGTGGGAGCACCATTTTTTAATTCGGTTTTAACACCATTTCTGTTTCCATTAGTTTTTGGAATGATTATAGGACCGTTTTTAAAATGGGGTAGAGATGATTTAAAAAAAATAATTAAAAGATTAAAATTATTAATTATTATAATTTTGTTTGCTTCAATGTTTTTCTGGTATTCCTTCTTTCAAGGACCAATTTTAGCAATAGTATTCCTTTCTTTGTCTCTTTGGTTAGCCGTAAGCTCTATTTTTGAAATTCTTTTTGTGTTTATTAAAAATATGAAAAAGAAAAAAAGACGATTTTGGATTATTCCAGTTAATATTTATGCTCAATCCATTGCACATTTAGGGGTTGCGCTTTTAATTTTAGGTTCTACGGGAGGATCGCTTTTAAAAGAAGAAAGAATTCAATTCCAAAATGTGGGAGAAGAAGTTGATCTTTCCAAATATAAAATTAAATTTTTGGGGGTCAAAAACATTAAAAAAGATAACTATCGAGCCGATCAAGCTACTTTTGATGTCTACAAAAATAATCTTTTAATTACCACATTAAAACCTGAAAAAAGGTACTACAATTATAGTAATCAAGTAACCACAGAAGCATCAATTTTCTCGACTTTACTTGGGGATGTTTACATAGCGATTGGAGAAAAAAATCCAAACTTTGAATCTAACAACTCTTGGACAACCAGATTGTGGTTCAATCCTTATGTAATTTGGATTTGGATCGGTGTATTGCTAATTAGTATAGCTGGATTGATATCCTTAGTAAAAATTCTGAAAAAAAAATGAAATATTTAATTTTATTTTTAACTGTAGGTTTTTTTTTTATATATTTTCATAATTGGTCTATCAAAAGACCCAAAATTAATTCCGTCTAATCTAATAGATAAGGATGTTCCACATTTTGAGCTAAAAAAAATTTCAAACGAAGAAATTTTCGAAAGTTTAGATTTACAAAACACTAATGAAATCAAACTAGTAAATTTTTTTGCATCTTGGTGCCCACCCTGCAATATAGAACATCCTCAATTGATAAAGCTTTCAAAAATTAAAGATGTTCGACTTTATGGAATTAACAAAAAGGATAAAACTGAAGATGTAGAAAAGTTTTTAAAAAGATTAGGAAATCCTTTTATAAAAATTGGAGCTGACCCAGATGGTAGGGCTAGCTTTGAGTGGGGAGTTTATGGATTGCCAGAAACATTTTTCATAGATAAAATTGGAAAAATAAGATTCAGGCATGTTGGTCCAATTTTAGAAAGAGACCTTATCAAAATAAAGAAATTAATTGATGTGTTGCAGAATGAATAATGTTGTGAAGATTACAATACTTTTTCTCTTAATACCTTTTTTCAATCTTGAATCAATTGAACCTGATGAAATTCTAAGTGATGAAAAACTCGAAACAAGAGCTAGATCTATCAGCAAACAGCTTAGATGTTTAGTCTGTCAAAACGAAGATATAGATCACTCAAATGCTGATATTGCAAAAGATCTAAGGGTGATAATTAGAGAAAAACTTACTGAAGGAAACTCAAATAAAGAAATATTAAAATTCATTCATGAAAAATTCGGAGATTTTGTGCTCTACAAACCACCTGTGCGCTCGGATACTATTTTATTATGGATCACACCTTTTTTTTTAATTAGTATATTTTATTTTTTATTTTTCAGAAGAAAATAAAGTTTATGATATTCATAATTTCATTCACTCTTTTTCTAATAGTTTTGTTTTTAATTTATTTATTAAATTATAAAAAATATCCGAAAATTTTCTTAATTTGCATCTGCGCAACCTCAATTTATATGGGTTTAATGTATCTTCATTCTGGGAGTATTCAAAGTATAAATTATTTCGAGAAACTTGCCGAACAAATACAGGATGGTAAGAATTTAAAACCAGAAGAACTTATTATTTTTTTAGAAAAAAAAATTAAAGACAACCCTAAAGATTTGGAAGGAATGCTTATACTTGCAAGAAGTTATTTATTATCAGGTTATATTCAAAAAGCTGAAAAAAGCTATAAATCATTAATCGAAGCTTATCCAAACAACGAAGACGTTTTATTTGAAACTGCATTATTTAAAAGAAAAAATGATGACATAATTACAAGTATAAAGTTACTTGAAGAAATTAGGGCTTTGAATGAAATGAATTTGCAAAGTAGAATTTTTCTGGCAGAGCTCTACATTGAAATTAATAAATATGAAAAAGCTGAAGATGAGATTAGATTTCTTAAGAAAAATTCTAAAATAGATGAATCAATATTAGAAGAACTCAAAAAAAAACTTAAAAATTAGGTTATTTCAAGATTACTCGTGTCTTCCAAAAACTTTTGTAATTTAAAAATTATCTTTGGTACTTTAATTTTTTTATTCTCTATTTTCTCTACAGGTTTAATCTTTATTAAAGAATTACAAATAAAAATGCCATCTGCACTCATTAAAAAATCTAAGTTAAATTTTGTTTCCTTAATATTTTGAAAAAATCTCCCAAATTTTTTTAAAACAACTTTTCGCATTATACCATTAATACCGTAATATTCAATTTTAGGTGTTATTAAATCTTTATTTTTAATTAAAAAAATATTTGTCATACTTCCTTCCAAAACATGATTATTTTCATCGGTAATTATTCCTTCAAAAAAATTTTTTTCATCCCACTCATTTCTTATCATAACAGAGTCAAGTCTATTCAAATGTTTCATTCCGGAAAAAAATAAATTTTTTGATAACTTTCTCTTACAAACTTTTAAATTTACACTTTTTATGGTTTTTTGATTTGACTGCTCTGACATTGGAAAAATTAAAAAAATTATATTTGGTATAATTTTGTCGTCAAATTTGTATCCTCTTCCTCCTGAGCCTCTTGTTACCAGAATTTTTAATATACCAGATTTCATGCCTAGTTTTATTGCCTTCAAAATTATTTTTTTTCTATAAAAATTAATTATTTTTTCACTTGGCTGATTTATCCTTAATAACTTGCAACTACTTAGCATTCTATCAAGATGCATAGCCCAAAATTCTACTCCAAAACCTGGATTTTTATCAAAACTATGCCAACGCATGGTCTCAAAAACTCCATCACCATAAGCGAGTCCACGATCAAGAACACAGATTTCCTTTTTAAACTTACCATTTATCAAAGATAAATAATTTATCATAGTTTAATTTTTTCTAATGCTTTTAACATTCCGTTAGCTTTAGCCTCTGTTTCGAGGGTCTCCTTTTCTGGAACTGAATCAGCTACAATCCCTCCTCCAGCCCTGAGACTTAATTTTTCGTCTTCTTTCAACATTGTTCTTATCAAGATATTTAGATCTAAATTACCAGAATGGTTAACATATCCAAAAGAACCTGTGTACGGACCTCGAGCTGTTTTTTCAATATCTGCTAATATTTCCATACACCTGACCTTGGGACAACCTGTTATCGTTCCTCCGGGAAACACAGCTGAAAATATTTCTCCAGGTGTTACATTATCCTTTAGAAGTCCATTTATATTAGACACAATGTGATGAACATGTCTATAGGATTCCACTACCATCATTTCGTCTACTTTCACTGTTCCGGGCTTGCAAACTCTCGAAATATCGTTTCGTTCTAAATCTACTAACATCAAATGCTCTGCTCTTTCTTTTGACGATCTAATTAACTCTCTATGTAATTCTACATCTGTCAAACCAGAAAATCCCCTTGGTTTAGTGCCTGCAATAGGTCTGGTCTCAATTCTATCATTCTTCACTGAAATCAATCTTTCAGGAGAAGAGCTTATAATACAACTATTGCTAATTTTGACCAATCCTCCGAAAGGTGAGGGATTAGATTTTCGTAAAGAACGGTAAATTTCTGATGACGAAATGTTTGGACTCAATTTAAATTCCCATAATCTAGACAAATTTGCTTGAAAGATTTCTCCTTCATAAATGTATTTGATACACTGTTTAACATCAGAATAATGTTGTTTTTTTGTAATATTTCCAAGAAAATCGATGTTATTTTTTTTTATAATCTCTTGACATTTTTTTTTTTTTTCAACTATTTTAAAATCTTCAAACATATCGTTTACATCCCATGAGGATGCGTCTGATACAAAGTGTAATTCTCTTTTTAAGTGATCTTTTATAATCGCTGAATGCACTCTGGCGGCAAAAGCATCAGGTATTTTAAAATTAGACTTAGGAAGCATTAATGTCTGCTCGATTTCGCTTGCCAATTCATACCCCAGATATACGAACCACCCCCCAAGAAAAGGTATATCTTTGTGATTACTTATATTAAGTTTTTCTTTTTTCCAAAGCTTATCGAATTTTTCTAAAAATTTAAAATTGTCATTATTAAATTTTTTCAAAACAATTTTAGGTTTTGAGAATAAAATAGAATATCTAGCTCTCTTGTTACCTTTTGCAGAACTTTCAAGTAAAAAAGGATACTTATTACTATTTAACTCATAAAACTCAAGCAAATCAGCGCCCTCATCCTTAAAAGCAATAGTTTTTTTATAAAAATTATTTGTCGCCAGCGATTTTTTATCCATTTTAGATTAAATACTTGTTTTATTAGCATATAACATAATATTATGTAAGGGGGATTAAAATATGTATCATTCTGTAGTAATTGGTGGAGGATGTTTGGGAGCAGCAGCAGCTATATCTCTTCAAAGAAAATTAAATAAATTAGGGAAAAATGAAAAGGTTTGTTTAGTTGAAAAAGCTGTTTTGTGTGCTGCAGAATCATCAAGACACTCTGGAATAGTAAGATCAGCAAACGCTGATCCTGACGCTTCAAGAATGGCCTCAATTAGCTCAAAGATGTGGAGAGATTTGTCGGCTGTATGGGGGATAAAGATGGAGATTGATGAGTTTGGAGCTATTTGGATTGCCAAAAAAAACTCTGATGGTGAAAATCCAGTCTGGAAGGAGCTATCGCAAAGAATGGAAAAAATCGAACTTATCTTCGAAGAGATTGATACTAATTCGGCTATCGAAAAATGTGGGAAAACGCTGCTAACTGACGAAAACGAGTCATATTTCTATGAACCTGAAGCTTTTCAACTTGATCCAAGTATTCTGAGAAGCACCTTATACGATGCTATTGATAGCAATGGTGTTGTTTTAATGGAAAAAACTGAGGTTGATACAATCCTTACCAAAGGAAATGAAATCGTAGGGTTGACTACAAACAACGGAAAAATTAATGCAAAAAATTTTGTGAATGCCACAGGTGCTTGGAGTTCACAATTATTTTCGAAAATTGGTTTAAAGATTCCTGTAACAATCGAACCTGTTTCAGTTGTTAATTGGATGGAAAGTCCAAGGCAAATCAGATATGAATATCCGATTATAGCGGATTACACCAATTTATGTTATTTTAGATCATGGAGAGGAAATAAAATGCACGCCCATCAACCAAGAAAAAGATCAGTATATGAAATTGCAAAAAACTTTCTTAATGATTTAACTTCAATGAATGGCGGAGAGTACTTGAATGAACCAATGAATCAATCTCTTGCATATAGTCAGATCAAAAACTACGAAGATATTTCAAAAAAAAGATTTTCCAATATTGATAAAACTGTCTACGCATCTGGCTACAGATCTTTTTTCGATATAACCCCTGATTTAAGATTTATTCTCGGAAAAGATACTAAATTTAAAAACCTTTTTCATAATCTTGGTTCTGGGCAAGCAATGAAGTATTGTCCGGTTTTAGGTGAGTGCATAGCAGAAGAAATTATGAATGAAAAAAATTATACTGCGTCATTTGATTATACAAAGTTTAATATAAGCCGTTTTAGTGAAGATTATATGAAAGAGTTTTGGAACTTGGTTCAGGGCGAAGAAAACACACTACATAGACAGGGTAAAAATACTCTTTAAATCTAGAAGAGAAATTTATAAGATAAATCAAATTATTCTTTTTCAGTTAAAGAAGTCATCACATTTAAGTTTCTCCAAAAATCCTCGCTCTTGACATTGATATCGTTTAATCTAATTAATAGACTTCTCAATATTGCTCTTATCACTGGATCAGCCTTCTTAATTTTATCCTTCAAAGTTTTTTCACTAATTGGAAATAATATACAATTTGTTGCAGCCTCTGCTGTAACAGATCTTGATTCATCTAGTGATGGACCTCTTTCGCCAAATATCTCTCCCTCACCTATTTGACCAAGTAATAAACCTCCTGGACTGTAAATATTAATTTTTCCTGAATTGACATAATACGCTGAAATAGCTTTTTCTCCTTTGGAATAGATTTTAGTACCTCTTGTAAATTTTAATTGTTCAAATCCCAGATTATTTTTCATGTAAATAAAATTCTCAATTAATTATTTTCTAAATATTTTTTGGTATTATTAAAATATCTTTTTGAAACATTAAGTCTTTGGTTAATTAACTTATTAAAAAAGTTACTTTTTTTATTAATACTAAAATCCATACATTTAAAACTTTTAACATAATTTATATACTTTTTATATGCTGATTTTTCAATTAATTCATTTAAATATTTTAGAATATTTTCCTCGATTCTTGCTGGATAGTAAAACTTATCTTTGACTTTAATAATAGGTGATGATGAAAAATTTTTTATTATTTTATAAAAAATCTCAGAAACGAAACTTTCCCATGGAATTTTTACTTGTGAAAAAAATCTTTGAAAAACTTCATTATTTGTTGTTTCGACAAGCTTAAGAAAATTTAAAAATTCATTTTTTGAAATTTTTTTTGTGATCCCTATTTTGTTCTTTTCATTACAAAATGACTTGAAGAAACCTTCAACATTTTTTGAAGCAATTCCTTTAGTGAATAAATGATAAATTTGCTCATGATTATTTATAAAAGTCGTATTTTTAATCAAAATTTCGGTTCTTATTTTATTAAAGTTAATTTTAAATTTTCTAGAAAGAACTGGGAAAAAAAGTTTTGAAAGATCACAATAATTTGTTTGCGAGTTATTGATAATCATTTGTGAATGAAATTTCAATATAGACGATAAGTCTAATTTATTCCACCAACATCCTGAAAAACCTCCTGTTGAATTCCAAGACTCAAGAAAATATCGATGAGTTATAGTTTGCAAGTGCGAAACAAGAACTTTTTTATTGTCTCCTCTCAAAATATAATCATTCTCAAGTGAAGGAATATCAAAAAGGGTCTTCAGTAAGATTGAATTATAATTTCTTATGATTTCTCTAATCTCATGCGTTTCAAAATTATCTCTATACTCAAGCAGTTTTAAATTTCTGCCGTAAAGTAAAAGATTTTCTCTATTTTTATTATTTAACAAATTTAATGGATTCAAATTCAATTTAGTAAAAATCTCAACTAATTTTGGAGAAGCTTTTATTCTTGTTAACCTGCTTATTTTTTTTTTTAAATCAAAAAAACCTGGATAATATTCAATAAATTCTTGGTCACGTAAAAATTTAATGGAATCTATCAACTTGGATGAAATATTATTTATATTATACCTTGAATTAGCTTTGTAACCTCTTTTTGACATTGAAACTACTAAAAATTGCTTATCAGATTCTACCCAACAGCAATATAGCTCAGTTAGAAGATAATTAATGTGTTTGGTTAAAAGGGCATCAATCCTTACTGAATCAATTTTATCAGGAAAAATTGTATCCAAACTTAAATCTATACTTTTTTGGAGATCAAGCTGTCTAGAAAAATTAAAATCTATTTGAATATCTTTATTTTTCATATAAAAGTTACCATTAAGTTATTATGTCAATTTTTGGATTTTTTGCATATGAATTATTAAGAATTTATGGTTTTCTTATAATCGTGTATGTTGTTTTAGGTATCTTAATTTCTTTCAATGTTATCAATAATAGTAACAAGTTTATATTTATTGTTATGGACTTCCTTTTTAAAGTTTCTGAGCCAATTCTGAGTAAAATTAGAAAAATTTTACCCAATTTCGGATATGTTGATGTTGCACCATTAATATTATTGATTATTATAGAAACTTTAAAATATGGAATCGTAAGGTATAGTATATAAATGAGAAATCAAAAAATCATTAATGGAAAAGAAATAGCCTCGCAGATAAGAGAAAAAGTGAAGGTGCTTGGCTTGGACTTTACAAAAAAAACAGGTCATACTCCTGGTTTATGTGTAGTGCTATTAGGCAATAATCCAGCTAGTAATGTCTATGTAAAAAATAAAATAAAACAAACAGAGGAAGTAGGGTTTAAATCAATTGAACATAGATTACCATCTGATACAGAAGAAAAAGAATTGTTAGATTTAATTGGAAAATTAAATACTGATGATTCAGTTAATGGCATCCTAGTTCAACTACCACTACCTGAACATATTGATTCAGATAAAGTTCTCGATAAGATTATCCCTAAGAAAGATGTGGACGGGTTTCATGCTAATAATGTTGGAAAGTTATGGACCAATATTACTACTCTTGTGCCATGTACGCCCTTAGGATGTAGTATTATTTTAAAAAAGATTCAGCAAGATTTATCAGGCAAACATGCAGTTATAATAGGGCGCTCAAATATTGTGGGTAAACCAATGGCAGCTCTTTTATTGCAAATGAATGCGACTGTTACCATAGTTCATTCCAGAACAGATAAAATCAAGGAAATTTGCCGCAAGGCTGATATTCTGATAGCGGCTGTTGGTGTCCCAGAAATGGTAAAAGGTGATTGGATTAAAAAGGATTGTATTGTTGTTGATGTTGGAATTAACAGAATTAAACATGGAGAGAAAACTAAACTAGTCGGTGATGTAGACTTCGAAGATGTTATAGAAAATTCTTCAGCGATTACTCCTGTTCCTGGAGGCATTGGTCCAATGACAATCGCCTGCTTGCTGGTGAACACTTTGACAGCTGCTCATATGCAACACGGGCTCAATGCACCATCTTTAAGTTCTTTGTTTGATTAATTTTAGTCTCAATGCATTAAGCTTAATAAATCCATGTGCGTCATTTTGATCATATAATTCATCAGATTCAAATGTTGCAATTTCTTTGGAATAAAGACTATTTTTAGACTCTCTTCCTAATACTTGGACATTTCCTTTATACAGCGATAATCTGACAAGACCGTCAACAAATAATTGACTTTTGTCTATAAGAGCTTGAAGCATTTCTCTCTCTGGTGAAAACCAAAACCCATTATAAATTAATTCAGCATATCTTGGCATTAATTCGTCTTTAAGATGAGATGAACCTCTATCTAATGTTAAACTTTCGATCGCTCTTCTGGCAATTAATAATATAGTTCCCCCAGGAGTCTCATAAACTCCTCTAGATTTCATCCCAATAAATCTATTTTCAACAATATCGATTCGGCCAATTCCGTTCTTGCCTCCAAGTTCGTTTAATTTTTTAAGTAAATTTTTTGGGCTAAGTTTTTGCCCATTTATTGCTACAGGATCTCCTTTTGAAAATTCAATTGAAATCATTGTTTCTTTGTCTGGTGCATCTTTAGGTGACACTGATCGGTTATACATCTGTAAATCCGATTCTGTCGCTGGATCCTCTAAGCTTTTGCCCTCGTATGAAGTATGGAGTAAATTTGCATCCATAGAATAAGGTGGTGTATTCATTTTATCCATAGGGACATCTATACTATTTTTTTGGGCAAATTTTATTAGCTCTTCTCTAGAATTAAGCTCCCAGGTTCTCCATGGAGCAATAATTTTTATATTAGGATCATTCGCATAATAACCTAATTCAAACCGAACCTGGTCATTGCCTTTTCCAGTAGCTCCATGAGCAACTGCGTTTGCACCAACTTCATGAGCTATTTCAATTTGTCTTTTTGCAATCAAAGGTCTTGCTATCGAAGTACCTAGTAAGTAGTTTCCTTCATATAAAGCATTTGCTCTAAACATTGGGAAAACATAATTTTTTACAAAATCTTCACTTAAATCTTCTACAAATATTTGATGAACCCCCATTTGAGTTGCCTTTGTTCTAGCATCACCTACTTCAAATCCTTGACCTATATCAGCTGTAAAGGTTACAACCTCACATTGATATTTATCTTGCAACCATTTTAGAATTACTGATGTATCCAAGCCACCAGAAAAAGCTAGAACTATTTTATTTACATTTTTTGACATTTTTATTTTTTCTGACAAGCAACATTAATTGCTTGGTATGCCTTACTAAAACCAAGCAAAGAATAAGTATCCTTTGTAATTGTTCCTCTGGAGGATGTTCCAACTACCTGCATTTTAATTGATGTTTTCATTGCGTTAATTATTTTTAAATCATCTCTTACACTAAAACTCCATGCTCTCGAACCTGATGTAAAAAGTTGTAACTTCAAATCACCTATTTGAATATCGGGATTACTTCCTGGTTTATAATTATAACCCGCTACAACGCTAAACTCGTCCCATTTATCTTGGCCCGGAAGATGCGTCACAATCAAAAAAATATCCCCTCTTCTTTTGTAATTTCCTTCATGCTTTAGTGGCTTAGAAACTGCCATACATGCTTTATTTCTAGCTTCTCCCTCTGAATAAGCCGACCAGTCTTTAAATTTTTGTATTTCTTTTGAATCTAAATTAAAAAATAAAAAAAAGGAAAAAAAGATTTGAATTGAGGTATATAATAAAATTGAATTTAAAATTTTGTTCTTCATTTTTTTTTACATAGATAACTAACATATAAATACAAGATTTAAATATTGAATTAAAGTGAAAAAAACATTTAATCTTAAATCAATTTTTTTTTTATTAGTTTCATCCCTATGCTTTTCAGTATTAGGAGGATTAATTAAATATGCATCAGTTTTTTTTCATGCTTTTGAACAAGCATTTTTTAGAAATGTATTTAGTATATTTTTGTTAATTCCGATCCTTTCATGGCTTAAAGTAAATCCTTTTAATACTGGGAAAAAAAAACTTTTAATAATCAGGAGTATTTTTGGAGGCATCACAATGCTACTTTTATTTTGGTCATACACGCTAATTCCTTTATCACAAGCAATGGCGATAAGTTTTAGTACTCCATTATTTACATTTCTCGGTAGTGTTTTATTTTTTAAAGAAAAACCTTCAAAAGACAAATATTTTACACTTTCAATAGGATTTTTGTTTGTAATCGCGATCACAAGACCAGATGTAACTTTTGAAATTGGAACTCTTATTGCTTTACTTGCAGCTATTACCCATTCAATCACAGCATTAATTGTAAAAAAATTAACTCAAACTGAATCTGTATTATCAATTATGTTTTTTATGGTTTTACTAATGACTCCAATTACAATTTTTCCGGCTCTGAGTGTCTGGAAAACGCCGGATGAATTATTTTTTATGTTTTTGTTTCTTTGTTTAGCTTTGGTAGGAACTCTTGGTAATTATTTTTGGACTAAGTCTATAAGCCTTGCTCAAATGACAACAATTATGCCTTTTGATTTTTCAAAATTAATATTTGCAATAATTATAGGTTTTTACTTTTTTGATGAAAAAGTAGACCTTGTAACTTTTATTAGCGGATGTGGTTTAATAATATGTAATTTGATAATAGTTAAAAGTAAATGAACATTATAAAATTTGATAAAACATATCTCCAAATCTTGAGCTCTTTTTTGTTTGCCCTATTGGGTGTTCAGATAAAGATAATTTCTGACAAAATAAATTTAGAATCACTTGTATTTTACAGATGTTTTCTTGGTTCATTTTTAATTTTTTTTATTATTTTATTTCAAATGAAAAAAATTACTATTAATGGATTTGCAACCAATAATCTTTTGGTTCAAATTTTAAGAGCGTTAGTTGGAATTTGTGCAATGTATATGGGTTATAATGCAATAACAATGATACCATTAGCATTAGCATCGACGATATCTTTTACTAAAATCTTTTTTGTTACATTTTTATCTATGATTTTTTTTAAGGAAAATTTTAAAATTAAAATTTTATTCTTATCTTTGTTCGGATTTTTTGGAGTAATTCTTATTATAAATCCAACAGCTGAATTTACAAATAGAACAGGAGTTTATTTATCAATTTTCTCTGCATTTTTTGTTGGAATAGGAATTGTACTTACTTCTTTTCTAACAAAAAAAAATAAAACATTTACAATTATTTTTTATCATTCTTTATTCTCCTTAGTATTTTCTGTTCTTTTCTTTTTTGAAAAAATAGAGAAGATTTCGTGGGACCAATTTTTAGTTGTTTTAATATTTACAATTACTGCTCTTTTAGGTCAGTACTTTAATGTAGAGAGTTATAAAGGTAAAAAAGCAAGTGTCACTGTTCTTTTTAGCTATTCTCGAATTATTTTTTCTTTTTTGTTTGGTTACTTTCTTTTTGATGAAACATTTTCAAAACTTACTCTATTTGGCTTGACAATGATTATAATCTCAACAATAAGCATTAAAAAGCTTGTAAACTCTTAAGGGCAAGGGTAGGGGTTCTCATTATGAATTCTTTCAATATTTTCAATTATATCAGTATTCAACTCTATATTAATAGATCTAATATTTTCCTTCAGTTGAATTAAATTGGTAGCACCAATAATATTACTTGTAACAAATTTTCTTGAATTAACATATGAAAGTGCCATTAAAGCAGGAGTAATTCCATAATTTTCAGCAAGCTTATTTAATTTTTTGGATATTAAAACTCCTTTTGGTTTTGTATATCTGGTAAAAATATCTCCAAATATAGTCAGTCTAGCTTTATCTGGTTTTTTGTCATCATCGTATTTACCTGTTAACATTCCAAAACCTAGAGGTGAATATGCTAAAAGACCACAGCTCTCTCTAATTGAAATCTCTGCCATACCAACTTCATAACTTCTATTCAATAGAGAATAAGGATTTTGTACAGAGACAACTTTAGGTAAGTCATAGCTCTCTGCTAATGACAAAAACTTCATTAATCCCCATGGTGTTTCATTGGATAAACCAATGGTTCTTACTTTACCAGCTTTTACTAATTCGTTTAATGCCTCTAATTGAGTTTTAATTTCAATAATATCTGTTTCCTCAGAATGTTCGTAACCCAATTTACCAAAAAAATTAGTTTTCCTGTCAGGCCAATGGAGTTGATATAGATCAATGTAGTCAGTCTTAAGTCTTTTCAAGCTTCCTTCAATTGCACTAAAAATTTGTTCTCTGTTTAATCTAGTTTCTTTGCCTCTGAACCATTTCATTCCTGATCTTCCAACCACTTTGGTAGCTAAAATCAAACCTTCTCTATTTTTTTTTTGTTGTAGCCAATTTCCTATAATTATTTCAGTAGAACCAAAAGTATCTTTTTTTGGAGGAACTGAATATAGTTCAGCTGTATCAAAAAAGTTTACTCCGTTCTCCCAAGAGTAATCCATTTGTTCGAAAGCTTCTTTTTGATTATTTTGTTCGCCCCATGTCATAGTACCAAGACAAATTTTACTTACTTTGATGTCTGTTTTTCCTAATTTAGAATACTTCATGAATATGTCTGAATTTAATTATTGAATATTTATGATTGTAACATAAATATATTAGTAAAGTTAAGCATTTTATAGTAAGCTTAATTAAAATTAATATCAGGAGTTAAGATATGTCTTATGATTATGAAAAAAAAGTTCAGTCAAGAGCTACAACCGATGAGAATATAGATTTAGGGTTAAGAGCCTATATGAACAAAGTGTATTCTTTTATGGCTGTGGGTCTGGCATTAACTGGAACAATCGCTCATTTATTTGCACAAATGGCTTTCGATTTTTCAACAAACAGCTACACATCATTTGGGATGACTCTGTATGCATCTCCGTTAGCTTTTGTGATAATGCTAGCTCCTCTTGGTTTTATGATCGCAATAAGTTTTGGTATTGCAAAGATGAAGGAATCCACAGTTCAAATTTTGTATTGGTCTTTTGCCTCCGTTATGGGAATGTCTCTAGCGAGTATTTTCATTCAGTACACAGGTGAATCAATAGCTAGAGTATTCTTCATTACCGCAGGTACTTTTGGCGCTATGAGTCTTTACGGTTATACTACTAAAAAAGACCTTACTGGTTGGGGTTCTTTTTTGTTTATGGGTTTAATTGGTATTTTAATCGCATCTATTGTAAACATCTTTATTGCTAGTAGTTTCTTACAATTTGCTATATCCGTAATTGGTGTTCTAGTTTTTGCTGGATTAACTGCTTACGATACCCAGCAAATCAAAGCAATGTATTATGAAAATTCTGGGAATGAAGGTAAAAAAGCCATTATGGGTTCATTAAGATTATATTTAGATTTTATTAATCTTTTCATAATGCTTATTCAGCTTTTTGGGAACAGAAGATAATCAAACTATATAACTGACCGGTCAAATATCGGTCAGTTTTATTCACAAATTGTTTATATATTTCTTTATCATTATAACATTTTTTACAAGCAAATTTATTTTTGCTGATGAAATGTCTGAGATTTATTTTAATGTGTATAGTAACAATAATATGATTGGTTATCATAACCTAATTGTTGATCGGGATAATAATAATACAATTGTAGACATTGACATAAATTTCAATGTTAAATTTCTTGGTTTTCAAATATATAAATACAGCCATATAAATAGAGAAGTTTGGATTGGAAACCAACTTAAAACATTAGAATCAAAGACATCAAAGAATGATGGTGAAAAATTATATTGTTATATTAAAAAAAGTAATGGCAGATTAAAAATAGACGGAACTAATGGGAATTTTGAAAAATATTCACAATTAATACCATCAAGTTACTGGAATTATGACTTAGTAACAGGTGATAATAGAAAAAAAATGATTAATACTCAGGACTGTAGTTTAATTGATATAAACATAACTAAAATAGGCACAGAGAAGATATATAATAATACTTTGAACGCTGAAAAGTTCAATATTACTGGAAAAGAAATATCTGGTGAGGAAATTAATATTGATATTTGGTACGATGAAAATAAAAATTGGGTTAAAATGATTTTTACGAAGGATGAAAATTTAATAGAATATTTTTTAAAAAATTACGATGCAAATATTGAATAAAAAAGTTGTTTGGATTACCGGAGGTGGTACCGGCATTGGAGCTAAACTAGCAGAAATTTTTGCAGATAAAAATTGGATAGTAATTATAAGTGGTAGAAGAATTGATAAGCTGAAATTAGTAAAAAAGAAAAATACTCAAAGTATATTTATTTTTAAAAATGATGTTGCTTCAAACAAAAATTGTAAAAATGTCACCAAAAAAATTCTAGATAAATTCGGGAAAATTGATATGTTGATATTAAACGCTGCCGCTTATAATCCTGGTCATCTCAATTTCGACAAAATTGAAAATGCTAAGAAAGTTCTAGATACCAATATAATGGGACAAATCAACTGTGTTAGCAATGTTTTGCCTCGAATGAAGAAATTAGGTTCTGGAAGCATTATTTTTATCTCTTCACCCGCAGGATTTAGAGGTCTTCCTAACTCCGGATTTTATGGAGTATCAAAATCAGCTTTAACTTTTCTTGCAGAATCTCTTTATTTAGAATTAAAAAAAGAAAACATAAAGATTAAAGTAGTTCATCCAGGGTTTATCAAAACTCCGATGACTGATAAAAATGATTTTCCAATGCCATTTTTAATGTCTTCTTCGGAAGCTGCAAAGAGAATTTACAAAAATTTATTTAATTCCTGTTTTGAAATTTCATTTCCAAAAAGACTCATCCTTCCAATGAAAATTTTGTCTTTACTACCCTATAAAGTTTATTTTTTTCTTATGGACTTAATTCTAAAGCGAGCAACTAAATAGATGTCAAACATAATCAAGAAATATATAAATGCTTATCAAACTATTAATGCCTCAAATTTAAAAAAATTATTATCTTGTGTTGACGAAGATTTTTTTTTTACAGATCCATTCAATACTATTTATGGGAAAAAAAATTTTGAAAAAATGTTTATACAATTCTTAAAAAAAATAAAGAAACCTTCATTCAAAATTTTAAATGTAGCAAATAGAAAGAGTATTTATTTTCTAAAATGGAATTTTAGTGGTGTTTACAAAAAAGAATTTTCATTTGATGGAATGAGTGAAATTATTGTTAAAAATAATTTAGTTGTAAAACATCTTGATTACTGGGATAGTGGAAGAAACTTCTACTGCAACATGCCCTTATTGAGATACATTTTTAGAAAAATTCATAAATAGATCTATAATTTAAGAAATGTAATTGAAACCACACCAAGAGTTATTCCAAATTTTTTTACCTCAGCTCTATTTATAAGAACTCCTTTTTCTTGAAGAAACATCCAGTCATCAAAGCTTACTTTAACATTATTTTCTTTTATCTTTAACATTAAATCGTAACTCCAATTAAGGGCATTACCATTTGCAACTCCTTTTGCTGAGCCTACAACATCGTCGGCTCTTCCGACATATTTTTTTCCATCAAGTATATCTATTGTCCAAATTCTTTGTTGTTTTTCTCCATCGTCATAGATAAATTTTTCATCTAAGGTTAGTTGATTATTAGAAATGTTACCCTCTATATCAACCTTAAATTGTCTTTTTAAATTTCCAAATCTATCGTGAAAAAGTCCCCAAGCAATAACCTTACCATCGAAATATTTTTCTAGCACAAACTCTGGTTTGCTATTTTTAAACTGAGAAATATCCATTTTTGATGAACATGATAAAATAAAAAATGTAAAAATAAGAATTATGTAGTGCACACAATTAATATAATTCATTGCATGATTGATTAAAGAGTTTTTATTAAAATTTTTAGTTTGCAACTAATTACAGAATCCCTCTGTCATGACACAAGGACTAACAGATATAGACTGGTCAGATGATTTAACTGTGACTCTCCTATTATGGCCTACTCTTGAAGAATGTGTTGTTTTTGAAGGAAAAAGTTTATCATTTATATTTGAAAGCTCTTGTAACCTCAAAAGGATACCGGCCCTAGTCCTAGAGCCTGGTCTCCCTCTTAGAATATTGAAAATAAGATTTCCAAAGTCATAGTTTGAGGCTAAACCAGAGCCATCACTGGTACTTAATGTTCCTCTATTAATTGCATAAGACCCTAGTTCATTTGAACTACTTATATATCCTAATCCACTGAGCAGTAAGGATTCGCCAGGAACTAAATTTCCAAAACTTAGTTCAGATGCATTTACAGATAAAGTCCCTCCTGGATTACGCCTTCCTGTTAAGTTGAACAATCTTTTTGTAACTGTAAATACCGCACCTGATAAATAATAGTTTGAGTTAATTGAACGGAGTGAACCAATTGTCACTCCTTTAGAACCAACTGAATCTATAGTAAAAGAACCAGTTCCTGACAATTGGACAGAGTCTCCTGAGACGAGTCCAGAAAAAGTAGAGAAATTATCACTGCTTGCTAGAGTTGTTCCATCGTAAACTCTTGTTCCAGATGCAGTTATTGATTTTGGTGTAACACTCAATTGAAGAGTACCCCCTGAAAGACTATAATTATTTGCATTACCAGAGTTACTTCCCAGAGTTAAGCTTCCAATACTAACTGTTTTATTAGTTTCTACATCCTTAGACCCTAAAACACCGTTGCCTGACAATGTAAGCGTTTCTCCGCTAACTAAATTTCCAAATGTACTTAAATCAGATGCTAACGCATTAGTTGTGCCGTTATAAATTCTTGTACCAGATAAATTTACAGGTCTCTTATTAATGTTTGCTTGATGTGTTCCACCAGTTAAAGTGTAATTGGACTCGGAACCTGTTCCATTTGTTAGAGTTAAGTTACCTAGCGCTAAAGCTTTTTCATTCGCTGCACTTGAGGAAGAAATACTACCGCTACCTGAAAGTGTTAATGTTTCATTTCCAATCAAATTTTCGATCAAAGGAGCGTCTGACCCACTGATATTTAAAGTTCCATCATAAACTCTGTTTAAAGTTATATTTACAGGTCTTTTACTAACAGTAAGAGCAACACTATTTAGATTATAATTAGTAGCTGCACCAGTTCCATTAGCTAAGGCGAGCGTACCAAAAGTTACTACTTTGTTTGATTCTACGGAAGCAGATAATACACTACCGGTTCCAGAAACGGAGAGTGTTTCACTTCCGATCAAACCTGAAAAAGTATTGAAACTACCTGAACCTGCACTGTTTGTTCCATCATAGACTCTAGTTCCGCTCAAACTTATATTCTTTCGTGTTACATTTAATAAAAGAGTACCACCAGTTAGAGTATAATTGTCTGATTCACCTAACCCATCAGCAAGAGTCAAACTTCCAACACTCAC
>MDTG01145962.1_pt1 | contig 22054 bp, 24 predicted proteins | sample 811421 | NCBI WGS metagenome assembly MDTG01 (sample SAMN05326645, study PRJNA326480) | marine metagenome | isolation source: seawater | place: Pacific Ocean: South East | collected 2011
GCTCAATTAGAGCAACTATCATCCTTTTTAGAAAATAAAAGAAATTTAGCTAAAGATTATGAAATATTCTTTAAAGAAAAAGGCATTAAATTTAGAACTGAGACTCAAGGAACTAAAGCAAATTATTGGCTAATGTGTATAGAGTTAGAAAATAAAACAGATTATAACAACTTTCTAAAAGATACTAATGAATCAGATGTTATGACTAGACCAGTTTGGGAACTAATGTCTAAATTACCTATGTATTCTCATTGCCAAAGAGATAGTCAAAAAAACGCACTAATTTTAAAAGAAAGAATAATTAATATACCGAGTGGGGTTAGATAATGAATAATTCAAAACCAAATATAATTTTAATTGGAGCAGGGGGACATTGTGTATCAGTCATCGATGTAATCGAGCAAGAAGATAAATATAATATTTTAGGTGTTTTAGATTCAAAAAAGAATGAAGATAATGTTTTAGGATACCCTGTATTAGGAGGAGATGAATTAATTCCAAACTTAGTAAATGATAATAATTATTTTTTGATTACTGTAGGACAAATAAAATCATATTCTATAAGACAAACCATAGCTGACAATCTGAAAATTAATAAAGGGAAATTAGCAATAGTAGTCTCTCCTTTAGCATATGTCTCAAAACATGCCTCTATTCAAGATGGGTCTATAATAATGAATGGAGCTATAGTTAATGCTAAATCAAAAGTAGGAAAGCATTGTATTATAAATACAAAATCAAATATAGAACACGGTGCGATAATAGGAGATTTTTGTCATATTTCAACCTGTGCTGTTGTAAATGGAGATAGTGCAATTGGAAAAGGAACATTTTTAGGAAGTAATGCAACAGTTTCAAATGGAATTACAATTGAAGAAAATAGTGTTATTGGTGCAGGTGAATTTATTAAATAATGAATAAAACAATCATAATTGCAGAGGCAGGTGTGAATCATAATGGAGATATTACCCTTGCGAAGAAATTAATAGATGCAGCAGCAAATGCAGGTGTTGACTTTGTTAAATTTCAAACTTTTAAAGCAAATAAAATAGTAAGTCCAAATGCTAAGATGGCTGATTATCAGTTAAGTAATAAAAGTGAAGAAGACGAGTCCCAGTTGAAAATGTTAAAAAAATTAGAACTGAGCGATACTGATCATCAAGAGTTAATTTCCTATTGTCAAAAAAAGAATATTAAATTTTTTTCTACAGCATTTGATGTTGATGGTCTTTCATATTTATCTTCGTTAGGTTTTGATATATTTAAAATCCCTAGTGGAGAATTAACCAATTTCCCTTATCTAAAAGCAATAGCTCAAACTAAAAAACCAGTCATTTTATCTACAGGAATGGCAAATCTTGATGAGATTGGAGTTGCTATAACTGTATTGATTACTAATGGAACAAAAAAAGAACATTTAACAGTTCTTCATTGTAATACAGAGTACCCTACACCAATGTGTGATGTTAACTTAAAGGCGATGCTTACGATTAAAAAAGAATTTGATGTTCAGATAGGTTATTCAGACCATACTCTAGGTATTGAGGTACCAATAGCTGCAGTTGCTTTAGGGGCCAGCGTTATAGAAAAGCATTTCACTTTGGACCGAAATTTAAAAGGGCCAGATCATAAGGCATCTTTAGAACCTAAGGAACTTAAAGATATGGTTGATGCTATTCGTAATATCGAGAAAGCTATTTCTGGTAATGGCTTAAAAGAACCTTCGCCAAGTGAAAAAAAAAACATTTATATAGCTCGGAAGAGTATTCATTTATCGAAAGATCTCTCTTCGGGATCAGCCATAACTGAATTAGATATAATTCCACTTCGCCCTGGAGATGGAATTTCAGCAATGAATTGGGATAAAGTGATTGGTAAGACAGTGGTTAGAGATCTTAAAAAATTTGATAAAATAACTTGGACAGATTTATTATGAAAATAGGTGTACTAACTAGCTCAAGAGCAGATTATGGCATTTACTTACCATTACTTCAAAAGTTAAAAACTGATTCTTTTTTTGAATTAGAAATTATAGTTTTTGGCACTCATCTTTCTGAAAAACATGGATATACCCTGGCAGATATTGAAAAGGATAGTTATAGAATTATTCATAAAATTAAATCTTTAGTTGATGATGATAGTCAAAAAAGTATCGCAATTTCATATGGAAACACGATTCTTAAGTTTTCAGATTTTTGGGATAATCATTCTTATGATTTAGTCTTATGTTTAGGTGATCGTTTTGAAATGAGTGCGGCGGTGCAAGCTTCTATTCCTTTTGGGCTCAAGCTAGCTCATATTCATGGAGGAGAAACAACCTTAGGAGCTACAGACAATATATATAGACATCAAATCACTTTAGTTTCAAAAATTCATTTTACTTCTACAAAGGGCTATAAGTTTAGGGTAACAGAATTAGTTGAATCTGATAAAAATGTTTTTGATGTTGGTGCTTTAAGTCTTTCTAATATAGAAGAATTTACACCAATTAATAAAAAAGAATTTTACTCAAGATTCAAGATTAAAGATGCTCCTTACTGCTTGATAACATTTCACCCTGAAACAAATGCTTTTGGAGAAAATAAAAATTATGCAATAGAGATGAGAAAAGCATTGGAATTTGCCTCAACTAAAATTAATTTGGTTATTACAATGCCTAATGCAGATAATATGGGTAGCGTTTATAGAGAACAATTATATCTTTTAAAGGAAACTATGAGAGATCAAGTATTATTAATAGAGAATTTTGGAAAAGAAAGTTATTTTTCAGCAATGTATTATGCAGGTTTTCTTTTAGGAAATACCTCTAGTGGTATTATAGAAGCAGCATCTTTTAATAAATATGTAGTAAATGTAGGAGATAGACAAAAAGGTAGGGTTCAAAGTAGAAATATAATAGATTCAAAGTTTAATGCAGTAGAAATAATAAAAGCATTCGATAAGTGTTTGAAGTCAGGTATTTATAAAGGAGAAAATATATATTTCAAGGCTGACTCTGTGAAAAAAATTATTCAAATAATTAATAAATTATGAGTGACTATAAAGATCACTTAATTTTAAATTCATGTAAAATTAAGCAAGCATTGTTAAAGTTAAATTTACTTGCATCAGACGCTATACTCTTTGTAGTAGATGATCAAAATAAACTAACAGGGTCACTAACAGATGGTGATGTTAGAAGAGGACTTTTAAAAGGAGTAACAATTGATGACCTAGTAGTAGATATTATCCAAGGTTACCCTAAGTATATTAAGCGAGGGGAGTATAGTTTAAGTGAAATTATTGAGTACAGAGAAACGGGTTATAGAATACTTCCAGTATTGAATGAAAATAATGAAATCATTAATGTAATAAATTTCCGTTTGCTAAAATCTTATTTACCTGTAGATGCTATAATAATGGCTGGAGGAAGAGGTTCGCGACTGCAACCTTTAACAAACGATACACCAAAACCACTACTAATAGTTGGCGAAAAACCTATAATGGAACATAATGTGGACAGGTTATCATTATATGGTATTGATGACTATTGGTTTTCAGTGAAATATTTGGGAGAACAAATTCAAGATTTTTTCGGAAATGGAGAAGTTAAAAATTTATCAATAGAATATGTTTGGGAAGATAAACCTTTAGGTACAATAGGTGCAGTGTCAAAAATAAATAATTTCAAACATGATCATATTTTATTGACTAATTCAGATATTTTAACTAATTTAAATTATGAAGATTTTTATCAAGATTTTATAGAAAAAGATGCAGATTTCTCAATTGTTTCAATACCCTATCAAGTAAATATACCTTATGCTGTTCTAGAAGAAGGAGTTGATGGCTGTGTAAAGAGTTTTAAAGAAAAGCCGACATATACATATTACTCTAATGGCGGTATTTATTTAATAAAGAAAGCCATTTTAGATTATATACCAAGAGAAACATTTTTCAATGCTACAGACTTAATGGATGTATTAATTGCTAAAAACAAAAAAGTTATTTCATACCCATTTTCAGGTTATTGGCTAGATATCGGTAAACACGAGGATTTTAGACAAGCGCAAATAGATTTGGATAAAATTAAGTTTTAAATAAGTATGAATATATTAATTACAATTTGTGCCCGTGGAGGTTCTAAGGGTATTCCAGGTAAAAACATCAAAGTTATATCAGGAAAGCCGCTTATTCAATATTCTATAAATGTTGCTCGTCGTTTGGCAAATAAATTAAATGCTAAGATAACAATTTCAACAGATGATGAGAAAATAAAAAATGAAGCTAAAAAAGGAGGTGTTTTTACAAAATATAGAAGACCTGAGTTTTTAGCGACTGATGTTGCTGGTAAAATTGATGCCATAAAGGATTTGTTATCATATGAAGAATCATTATTAGAAATTAAGTATGATTTTATTTTAGATCTTGATGTTACCTCACCTCTACGTTCAATAGAAGATCTTGAAAGATCTTTTGAAATTATAAAAAAAAACAAAGAGGCCTTAAACTTATTTTCGGTTAATGATGCGGCAAGGAATCCTTATTTCAATATGGTAGAAGAAGGAAGTAATGGTTTTTACTCGTTAGTTAAAACGAGTTCAGATGGTAGTTTAATGACCCGTCAGAGCGCACCAAAAGTTTTCGAATTGAATGCCTCTTTTTATTGGTATAGAAGAATTTTTTTTGATAAGGATATAAAATCAGCAATAACAGTAAAATCATTAATTTATAAAATGAATCATATATGTTTTGATTTAGATCATCCCGTAGATTTTCTTTTTATGGAATATTTATTAGAAAACAATAAATTAGATTTTCAGTTATGAATGTATTGATCATAGGATTAGGTTCGATTGCTAGAAAACATGTAACTGCATTAAGAAGTTTGCCTTTAGATTTTAAAATATTTGCATTAAGATCTTCAACTAAAGCAGATAAGTTCCATGATGTAGTTAATCTTTTTGATCTAGACGATAAATCTTTGGTTTTTGATTTCGCTATCATATCAAACCCTACTCATTTACATTATCAATATATCGAATTATTGAGTAAAAAATCAATACCTTTATTTATAGAAAAACCTGCAGTTCATAAATTAGATAAAGTTGATGAATTGTTGTGTTTAGTTTCAGAGAAACAGCTCACCACTTATGTGGCATGTAATTTGAGATTCCATCCTTGCCTGTTGTTTTTGAAAAATAAATTAAATTCTGAGAAGTTAAGAATAAATGAACTGAATATTTATTGTGGTTCTTATTTGCCAGATTGGCGTTCTGAAAAGGACTTTAAAAAAATTTACAGTGCGAATGAATCTATGGGTGGAGGAGTACACTTAGACCTTTTTCATGAATTGGATTATGTAATATGGTTTTTTGGGTTTCCAGAAACTAGTAATTCCATTACTAGAAATGCCTCTTCCTTGGGAATTAATGCTATTGATTATGCAAATTACATCTTGCAATACAAAACGTTTACTGCAAGTATTGTCTTGAATTATTATAGAAGAGTACCTAAAAGAGATATTGAGATTGTTTTTGAAGATAGAATTTGGAGTGTTGATTTAATAAATAATACAATAAAAGATAGTAATGGCTTGTTGTTATTTGAAGCAACAAATTTTAATATATTTGAAACCTATAACTCACAATTAGATTATTTTATTGGTTGTTTACAGAATAATCAAAAACCAATGAATTCATTGCACGAATCAATACCTGTGCTTAAAATATGTTTGCAAAATGAAAAATAGATTAGAAGGTAAAATAATTATTGTAACAGGGGGGAATGGCTTGCTTGGAGCTTCTATTGTTGAAAGAATTAAGTCAGAAGGAGCTTTCTGTGTCAATTTTGAAATAAACCATAAAACAAATGATGATTTATCAAATGTAGCATGTGATATTACTAATGAAGACTCAGTCAATAAAGCTTTATCTCTTGTGATTTCGAAGTATAGCCGAATAGATGGATTAGTTAATAATGCTTATCCAAGGACAAAAGATTGGGGGAATAAATTTGAGGATATTTCACTAGATTCTTGGAAACAAAATGTAGATTGGCAATTGAATAGTTATTTTTATATGTCTCAACAAGTTGCGATTCAGATGGGGAAACAAAAAAGAGGTAGTATAATTAATATGGCATCTATGTATAGTGTTGTTGCACCAGATTTCACAGTTTATGACGGTACAAATATGACTATGCCTGCCGCTTACTCGGCTATAAAAGGAGGTTTAGTGAACCTAACAAGATATATTGCTTCTTATTTTGGACCTCAGCAAGTACGTGTAAATACAGTATCTCCAGGTGGGATATTCGATAATCAAAATATCACTTTTGTTCAAAATTATGAAAAAAAAGTTCCTATGCGTAGAATGGGTACTCCTGACGATATTGCTCCATCAGTAGTGTTTTTATTGTCTGAAGAAGCAAAATACATTACGGGACAAAATCTCATCATAGATGGTGGTTGGACGGCTATATAAAAGTAACATCTATACTTTAAAGGCAATAATAATAGTGATAAAAATTTAATTATATATATAAGTTTTTTTCATTGCTATGATAAAAAAGTGAAATTATAAATTTAGTAAATAAATAACTTGAACATATGAAAGCATTAATTTTTCCGGGACAAGGAGTGCAGAAAGAAGGAATGGGAAAAGAACTATATGACAATTTTCCAAAAGCAAAAAAACTTTTTGAGGATGCTAACGATATATTAGGGAGAAGAATTACTGATGTAATGTTTTTTGGTTCAGAATTAGAATTAATGCAAACTAAAAATACCCAACCAGCAGTATTTTTATATAGTACTATATTAGCAATTACTCAAAAAGAAATTATCCCAAATATTGTATCTGGTCATTCCTTAGGAGAGTTTTCAGCATTAGTTGTTAATAAAACTATATCGTTTCAGGATGGATTAAATTTAGTTCTTAATAGGGCATTAATTGCTCAGAAGGTTTGTGAAAATCAAAAGACAGGTATGGCTGCTGTAATTGGGTTACCTGATGAATATATTGACAAAAGAATAAAAGAAATAGCTTTAGAATCAGGTGAACAAATTTACTTTGCTAATTACAATGGTCCTGGACAAGTTGTCATTACAGGTACTAAAAAAGGTGTTCGTTTAGCTTGTAAAGCTCTAAAAAATGAAGGAGCAAAGAAAGCTGTGCCATTACCTATTGGGGGGTCTTTCCATTCACCTTTTATGGAAGACGCTCGAGTTGAGTTAGGGCAAATTATAAATGAGACAAAATTTAATAATCCAATTTGTCCTATCGTTCAATGTGTTGATGGTTTACCTCATACAAATACTGATGATATTCGCAAAAATTTAATATATCATATTACTCATCCCGTACAATGGACGAGTATGGTAAGTAATATGAAGGGTTTAGGAGTTGAAGAATATTATGAAGTTGGACCAGATGATACCCTGCAGAAAATTGTTTCAAGGATGTGTCCTGATAAAACAGTCAAATCCATTTTAGAATTACCAATATACAAAGAGATATTTCCACAAATAATAAATTAAAACTATAAAAAATGAGCTTAGAAAAATTCATTTCCCTTTTTGCCGAAGAGTTTGATGAAACTCCAGTAAATATGTTCAATTCAGAGACTGTATTTAAAGACTTAGATGAATGGGATTCTTTAACAGCTTTATCAATTATCGCTATGATTGATGACGAGTTTGAAAAAGAAATAACAGGCGCAAATTTAAGAAATTGCCCAACAATTCGAGACTTACATGAGTTAATAATTAAGCTATAAAATATTTATGAAAAATAACATACTTAAATTTTTCTCAAACACTGTACTCAATGCTCCATCTAAAGTTGCTGTTAAAGATGGAGATAATAAAATCACTTTTGAAGAATTAGATTTAAGAGCGAAAATTCTTGCTACAAGTATAATTAAATCAAATAACGTTAATGAGCCTATAGCCGTCTTTCTTCCTAAATCGATAGAGACTATTATTACAGATATTGCGATTACTTATAGTAAAAATATTTATATGAATCTAGATATTAAAACCCCATCGATTCGAATTGGAAAGATACTAGATCGTATTAAACCTAAATTAATTGTTACAAATACTAATTTTGCAGAAATAATACATGCAATAGACAAAACACTTCCATTAATTATTATTGATGAATTAGATTTTAAACAATCTTATACAACCGATTTAATTAGCGATAAATTAGACGAGATTATTGACACAGACCCATTGTGTATAATTAATACTTCCGGATCAACAGGTACACCTAAAGGAGTAGTTTTAAACCATAAAAGTTACATTGATTATACTAATTGGGCAATAAATACTTTCGGGTTTAAAGGAACAGAAAAATTAGGAGTGTTATCGCCTACAATTTTCGATCACTTTAATTTCGAAATCTGTCTAATGATGTTTAAAGGAAATACTCTTGTTTTACTGGACAATAATATGGCTAGTTTTCCAATAAAGCTGCTAGAACATATTTCGTTAGAAAGGGTAAACTTTATCTTCTGGGTGCCTTCTATTATGGTAAATATCGCAAATATGGATCTTCTTACAAAAATAAATTTACCATATCTTAATATGGTTTGGTTTGCCGGAGAAGTATTTCCTACAAAACAATTTAATTATTGGAGAAATAATTTACCTCAATCAACATTCGTAAATCTTTATGGACCAATTGAAACAACCGTTGATTGTACTTATTATGTTGTTGAAAGAAACTTGAGCGATGATGAACCTATTCCGATTGGGTACCCATGTCGAAACACTGATGTATTAGTCTTAAATAAAGAGAACAAGCAAGTAGGCACTAATGAAGATGGAGAGCTTTGCGTGAGAGGGTCTTCATTAGCTATGGGGTATTATAACAATGCAGATAAAACTTCAGCTTCTTTTACGCAAAACCCCTTAAACACTTCTTATCCTGAAATAATATACAGAACAGGTGATATTGTGTTTAAAAATGAATTTGGAGAATTAGTTTTTAAAGGAAGAATTGATAGTTTAATAAAACACATGGGTTACCGTATTGAACTTGGTGAAATTGAGCATGTAATCATCAATACGTTAAAACTTGTCAAAAATGGATGTATTGTATATAATTATTCCAAGAAGGCAATAACTTTATTTTATGAGAGTGAAAATGATATTATAGTGGCTGAAATGAAGAAAAAAATCGGTAAAGTTTTTCCAAGATATATGGTGCCTTCGGCTTTTTATCAAATGAAGAATTTACCAAGAAATACAAATGGGAAAATTGACAGGCTAAAACTTAGAAATCAAATAAATAATGATTAAAATTTCCTGCATTAACGAAGTTCAGTATGAAATAAAAGCAGTTAAAGAAAATACTAAGTCATTTATCACTAATTTTTATTTGGAAATAGACAAAATAAAAATTTGGATTGAAAAAGGAGTACTTTATAAAATACGAATTGAAAGTACTGTTTTCTTTTTGAAAAAAGATGCCAAGTTCAGTTTTCTTTTTTATAGTTCTTCTTCCTTTGAAGCTTTAGGCTTTTCTCTGTCAATATTGAATTCAAGAATAAATAATATTTTTTTTATTGTAGACATTATTGGTAAAGGCCCAAAAATACTATCGTTAGTAAGTCTTTTTAAACAACATGGATTTTATTTGTACACAAGTTTGAATAGAATGAGTAGGTTTACTGATATAAGTAAATATAAAAAACCTATGCATAAAGTAACAAATGCAAATAGCTCCGAAATTGAAGTAATCTTTAATTTGCTTCATAAAAATTTCGATCCTTTAGCTGAACAATTACCAACTTACGAAGAAATCAGCAATTGGATAAAATTAAATCGCATAATAATTATTAAAGAGGAAGAAGAAATAGCTGGGTTTGTCATTTTTGACTTAATAGGTGTTACTTCTTATCTTAGATATTGGTTTGTAAATCCTAATTATCGTAATAGGAAAATTGGATCTAGTTTATTAAACTCATTTTTTATGAAAAGTGCAGAAACAACACGTCAGCTTTTTTGGGTTATTAGAACAAATCATAATGCAATTAATCGATACATGCATTACGGTTTTCAAGAAGAAAATTTATATGACTATATATTAACAAATAATAACATTCAGTATGAAACAGAAAATAATTAATATTCTTAAAGAAATTCGACCCGAATTTGAGTTTTCCTCTGGCATAGATTTTATATCAGCAGGTATGCTAGATTCTTTTGACATTTTAACATTAGTAAATGAGTTGGAAGAAAAGTTCGACATTTCAATCGATGGCTTAGATATCGTCCCTGAAAATTTTTGCACTATTGAATCAATTGAAGGTATTATAAATAAAAATAAAAATAAATGAAATTTAAATTTTCAAATAAAAAAATAACTGGAATTCTAACAATTCTTCCTGAAAACGAAGTGACGTTTGAAGAAGGAATGAAAAATTATAATTTCTCAGAGACTCAGTGCAAAAAACTTAAAAAAGTAATGGGATATGATAAAAGAAGAGTGGTAAAAGATGGTGTTTGTTCATCTGATTTAGCTAGTGAAGGTTTAGAATATTTATTTAAAAATAAACTTTTAGCTAAGGATGACATCGATGCTCTTTTATTTGTTACACAGACTCCAGATTATATTCTCCCTGCTACAAGTAATATTCTTCAAGACAAATTTGGGCTAAAACAAGATATGTTTTGTTTAGATATCAATCAAGGTTGTGGTGGTTTTATGGCAGGCTTATTACAAGCTTTGATAATGTTAGATCAGCAAGAATTTAATAAGGTTTTATTAATAAATGCAGATGTATTGAGTAGAAAGGTATCAATCAAAGATAGGAATAGTAATCCAATAGTTGGTGATGCTGCTTCAATTACTGTAATTGAAGCAGTGAATGAGGAATCTCCAATTTACTTGTCATTAAAAATGGATGCAAGTGGAGTTCATGACGTGGTAATCCCAGCTGGAGGAATGCGTTTGCCATCCACCAATAAAACCAGTGAAATGAAGGAAGATGAGAGCGGTAACTTTAGATCATTAGATAACTTAATAATGAAAGGTGACCGTGTGTTTAATTTTGTTCAAAGAGAAGTTCCTCCGATGATAGAAGAAATTTTAAAATATAGTAATACTGACCGTAACAATATTGACTTCATTTTCTGTCATCAACCAAATAAATTTATGCTGAATAAATTAGCAGATAAAATAAATGTTCCCAGAAAAAAGATGCCATCCAACATTGTAGGGAAGTATGGGAATTCCAGTGGAGTGTGTATTCCTGTTACTATCTGTGATAACTTAGGTAGCGATATGGAAAATAATGTTTATAAAGTATGTTTTGCGGGATTTGGAGTCGGATGGACTTTTGGTGCAGCAATACTTGAGCTAGGCGATCTGAGTTTTAATAGAATCATTGAACTATAAACTATAATTAATATTAAAAATGAGTAACTACAATCCGTTTAATTTAAAAGATAAAACTGTCCTTATAACTGGTGCGTCATCAGGTTTAGGTGTAAGCATCGCTGTTGAATCAAGTAAAATGGGTTCAAATACAATAATCATTGGCCGAAACAAAACAAGATTAAATGATACTTTTTCTAAATTAACTGGTGAACATAATCAACAATTTATTATTGATTTATTAAAAGAAGAGGATATTAATCGTCTCATTGATTCATTACCCGTTTTAGATGGTATTATTTTTAATGCAGGCATTGCTAAAGTTGTTCCTGTTAAATTTATTTCAAATAAAGATATTCAAAGTACTTTTCAAACAAATATTATATCTTCAATTAAAATTGTTCAAAAATTAATAAAAAAGAAAAAAATAGCCAAAGGTGGATCAATAGTTTTTATTTCCTCCATCTCTTCCACTCGTGCTTCCTTAGGAAACTCACTTTATGCTGCGACGAAGGGAGGTCTTAATTCATTTGCAAAAGTATTAGCATTGGAGTTAGTGTCAAAACAAATTACCGTTAACTGTATTGAGCCTGGTTTTATAAAAACTGGATTAATTGATGATGGTATTATGACTAAAGAATTATTAGAAGAACACTACAAACTTTTTCCGTTGCGAAAAGGATTACCAACAGATATTTCACATGCTTGTGTTTATTTGTTATCAGATGCCTCAAGTTGGATTACAGGAAGTACTTTTGTTGTAGACGGAGGCTTTTGCTTAAAATAATAAAATATTATGATAGTTCACAAATTTATTTCTAGTTATTTATTGTCTAATTCGTATATCTTGGAATTTGAAAATTGTAATAATGTAGTTATTATTGATTGCGGATTATTTGAAAACGATGATTTAATTCGTTGGTTAATGAAAAATAATAAAAAACCCTCACACGTTTTTTTAACTCATGCACATGGTGATCATTTTGCAGGTATCAATTCTTTAAAAATTAAATACGATTTTAAATTACTAGCAACAAGAGAATGTGCTACTGCAATTAAATCAACAAAACTAAATTTCACTAAATATATTGAGATATTTGATGGTGGAATCACTATTGATATGGATGTAGCCATACTAAAAGATAATGATAAACTAAATCTATATGAAAATACTTTTCATTGTATAACCACTCCTGGGCATTCTAAGTGTGGAATGTGCATAAAAGTTAATGATTTGTTATTCTCCGGCGACACAATTATAAAAGATGTAAAAGTCAGAATTAATAAAAGAATGGGGGGTTCTCACATTGATTTTAAAGATTCAATGAGCAAGTTAAGTATCTTGTGTGAACCCAATTGTATCATTTACCCTGGCCATGGAGAGTTGATAAATAACTTTTTTTAATCTAAAATTATAAAATAATGAATCCATTTAAAATTGAGCATGTAGGAATAGCTGTTAAAAGTCTAAATAAAAGTATTCCAATATTTGAGAAACTACTTGGAGTAAAATGTTTTTCAACAGAACTAGTAAAAGACCAATCTGTAATTACCGCATTCTTTTTAGTGGGGGAAACAAAAATTGAATTATTGGAGTCAACAGATCCAAATGGACCTATTGGTACTTTTATTGAGAAAAAGGGAGAAGGAATACATCACATTGCATTTGAAGTAGAAAACACTAACGATTCATTAAAAAAAGCAAAAGATAACGGATTTAGATTAATTGATCAAATTTCTCGAAAAGGTGCCGAAGGAATGGACATTGGCTTTCTTAATCCAAAAAAAACAAATGGTGTTTTAGTTGAATTTTGTTCCAAAGGATAAATATTAAAATATTTTTGAAAATAAAAAAAAGTAAAATTTAGAGTCCTACTATGAGTATATATACCATAGAAAAATGTAAAGAAGAGGATTTAGGGTTGCTAATTGATTTTATAAAAAATCACTGGAAAAAAAACCACATTTTTGTCGAATCTGAAGAAATGCTTAGATTCCAGCACTTTAATCCATCGACAAAAGAATTTAATTTTTTAATTGCAAAAAATAATTTAACAAATGAGGTTGATGGAGTGAACGGATTGATTCCACTTTCTCAGTACGATTCAGAATTATCTAAATATAATGACTCATGGGGAGGAATATGGAAAGTTCGATCAGATGTTAATAATAACGAAATAGGTCTTCTTGGTTTATTTTTATTTGAGGAATTTAAAAAGTACTCTAGTCATGGTGGGGCTGGGTTAAGCAATATTGCAGCAAAATTGATTGCTAAAATGAGATATACTATGTGTATTATAAATCAATACTATATCTTAAATAATGAGTTTACGGATTTTAAAATTGCTTCAATTCCTAAAAAAAATATTCAATCAGAAAAAACTATTATTGAATCTAAATTTTCAATAAAAAAAATCCAAGACATTTCAAGCATTTCAAAGAAAACAGTTGCAGCTTATTATCGACCATATAAAAGCTTAAAATATCTAGTAAATCGATTTCAAAATCATCCCATTTATAAATATTCATTTTTAGGTATATATAATGAAGTGGAAATTTTAAAAACTATTTTAGTTATAAGAGCTATTAAAATAAATGAAAGTAAAGTCTTAAGAATTGTTGATGTACTTGGGTCTCTTGAGAATTTAGGCTCCTTGAAATCATGCTTTCAAAATATTTTAAATGAAGAATTAGCTGAATATATTGATTTTACTAATTATGGTATTAGCATCGATGTTATAAAAAGCTTAGGTTTTGAAAAGCTAGATGTAAATAAAAGTATTATAATCCCAAATTATTTCGAACCTTTTGTTAGAAAAAATATAACCATTCAAGGATGTTATAAAGCAAAATTTGATTATTCGATTTTTAAGGCTGATGCAGATCAAGATAGACCAAGTCTGCATAACAAATTTAACTCAGATACATAGAAAAATGAATTCAAAAGTAAGTATAGTCATGTATCATTATGTTCGAGATTTAGAAAATAGTAATTTTCCTAAAATAAAAGGTCTAGATACTACATTATTCAAAGAGCAAATAGCATATTTTAAAAGAAACTATTCTATAATAAAAATGGAAGAATTAATATATGCAATTGATAATAATACATCACTTCCGCCTAAATCAATGTTATTAACTTTTGATGATGGCTATATAGATCATTATACAAATGTATTTCCTGTGCTAATAGAGAATGGAATTCAAGGCTCCTTTTTCCCCCCAGTAAGAGCAGTTACTGAACATAAAGTTTTAGACGTTAATAAAATTCATTTTATTTTAGCGTCATGCGATAATATAATAGATCTTGTGGAAGATTCGTTTGAATTGTTAAACAGACACAGAGATAAATATAATTTAAATTCAAATGAATTTTATTACAATAAGTTGGCAAAAAAGACCAGGTTTGATCTTGAAGGTACTAACTTTATTAAACGATTATTACAGGTTGAGTTGCAAGAAGATTTAAGGTCTTTGATTATCAATTCTCTTTTTGAAAAATATGTAGGAATTTCAGAATCTTCATTTTCAAGAGAGTTATATTTAAATATTGACCAAATTAAAATAATGAAGCATTTTGGGATGCATATTGGTTCTCACGGTTTTAACCACTATTGGTTTAATTCTTTATCCAAAGAAAAACAAGATGATGAAGTGAAAAAATCTTTATCTTTTTTAAATGCAATTGGAGTTGACAATGATTATTGGACAATGTGTTACCCTTATGGAGCGTTTAATGAAGATACGATTAGCGTATTAAGTGAAAATAAATCTAAATTAGCTCTTACAACAAGAGTAGCCGTTGCTGATTTTCAGAAAGAGAATAAGTATTCACTTTCCAGGCTCGATACAAATGATTTACCAAAGAAAGAGTTTTCATTAAAAAATGAATGGTATCTAAAAGGATAGTATCATCCTTTCCTATAAACATTAAGTAATTGAGAATATGGATGTCTAAGAAAAAAGAATCTTCATTAAAATCAATGATTTGGAGTATCCTTGGTAGATATTTACCAAATTTAATTCAAATAGTATCTACTATAGTTATAGCAAGATTAGTAACACCTCAAGAATTCGGTGAAGTTGCTTTAATTACAGTTTTTATTCAAATAGCAAGTTTACTTATCGCATCGGGTTTTTCGGAAGCTTTAATTTACAGAGTAAAAAATTCAAATGCCCTTTATTCTTCTGTTTTTTATTTAAATATATTATTATCAATATTGTTATATGGTTTTTTATGTTTAGCATCAAATAACATAGCTACTTTTTATGAAATTAATAGATTAGAAATTTTATCAAAAGTGGTAGGAGTAAATATCATATTGTATTCGTTTACTTATATCCAAAGAGTATTCTACATGATAGATGGGAACTTTAAAACTCCAGCAATTGTTGTTCTTATTTCAGCTTTTATTGGAAGTATGGCAGGAATTTTTTTAGCTTATAATGGTTATGGTGTTTGGGCATTAGTTTATCAAACATTATTGATTAATTTAATACAACTAATATTATTTTGGAAATTATCTTCTTGGAAACCAGATTTTGTTTTCTCAATAAAAGAACTAAAATTAATTCTACCGTATTCTACGAAAATACTTTTAAATAATATGGTACAAGTTTTTTATGATAATGCTTATACTTTAGTTATTGGAAAGATGTTTTCGTCAAAAATTTTAGGTTTTTATAATAGAATGCAAACGCTTGTTTTTTTTACAACTACAAATTTCATGTATGCAATAGAAACTGTTTTTTACCCATTACTATGTAAGAAAAAAGAAGATACTATTCACCTTAAAGAATCCTATGAACTTTTAATTAGAATATCTACATTTATAGCATTTCCAATCCTAGTAATTTTAATATCCTTAGGCAAACCAATAATAATAATTTTACTTACAGAAAAATGGTTAGGTAGCTTACAAATATTAAAATTAATATCTATAGCCTATTTGTTTGTCCCTATTATATATATTAATAATTCATTTTTAAAGATAATAAATAAACCAAACGTATTATTTCAATCAGGTTTATTAAAAAAAGTAATTGGTCTTTTAATTTTAATTATTTCAATTAATTATGACATAGAATACGTAATGTATGGAATAATTTTTTACAGCTTTATCGATTCATTTATTTCAATGATTATAACTCAAATTTCACTTAGGATAAGTGTGACAAAGCAACTTAGTTTTATCTTGAACAATATCTTATTAAATATAATTTTATTATTAACACTAAATTATACATCCTCTTTCTTTAATAATGTTTTTGTAAAACTTTTTGTAAGTATTGTAATTGGTATATTTTTTTATTTAGTAATACCAATGACATTAAAATTAAAAGAATTTATCATTTTAAAAAACATCTTTTACAAAAAGTAAATTATGCACATTCTTTTAATTGCACCTTTTTTAATAACACTTATTTTTTATTATAGTAACCATAAAAAAAGCCTATTTATTTGTAATTTATTTACAGTTAGTGTCCTGCTTTTCACAATTTTTAGTTGGTAATTATTCTGAATATATTAATTCCAAAACTGTTTTTACTAGCTTAAATTTTTATTCTTTTGAAAAAATAATGGGAATTAGAAAAAAAATGTTTAAATTTTATTTGTATGGTTATCTAAATGATTATCATGCCCAAAAACCTTATTTGTCGTTTAATGATGATTTATCATACAAAAAATTTAAATTAGATAAAGTCATCTCTTATCTAAAATTACCTTCTAAATATTCTAAGCTTTTTAAAAGGTTTGAATGGTTAATTTCAATGTTTGAAACATTTTTTTCGGTCTTAATATTATCATTTACGTTTATTAAATATAGTTTTATAAATATGGTTACTCTATCAAAGAAAATAACCAATACTAATCTACTGCTGGGTTATAATAGTGATAAAAAATTTTTTACGAACATGATGAATAGTATTGATGTCGTTAAAGAAGATATTACAATCTTAGAAATTCCTTCAAATAAAACTAAATATTTTGATTACAAGAGGACCTCAATGTTTACTGGTATAGATTTTAAAGATATATTAAAATCATATTATTATTCTTTTAAAATGATTTTCTTAATCAAGAAAAAGTATAACAAAAGAGACTTTTTGTTTAGAGCTTATTCTTCATTTGAATATTTTTTATGCTTTATCTACATAAAAAAAAGTGATAAATCAAATAAGTATTATTTCGACGCTTTATATGACAGATGGGCTTATCTGTTCGGAGATATTCCCCATGAGACACATTTTATTCAACATGGAGTTATAAATGATAAGGTTAAATTTAAAAGAATTGGAAAAGTAAACTATGCCTATTATATAAATGAAAAACAAAAAAATATTTGTGAAAAAATATTATTTAAAAATATTCCAGTTGCTTTTTACAGAAAAAACACCAATTTAGGTGGAGTCAGTAAACTTTTAAATAATGGAAAAAAAAATATTTTATTAATTTGTAACATAGCTTTTTTTGATAAAGAAAAAGAAATTATTAAAGATTTAAGTAATATTAATATAAATTTATATGTTAAACCACATCCTACCAATTCTCATCACCCCTACGAAAATTTAATGTTATTAAATAATTTTATTTTGTTGCAAAAAAATGATTTACCAAAAGTTGATTTTGTAATTTCATATTTTTCAACTTTAGCTATTGAATATGAAAGTATTGGTGTTGAAGTTTTAATGTATGATGATGAATTGTTTCAATATAAACTAGACAATTTAATAAATATTAACTTGTAACTTAAATTACCAAACACCTATACTAAATAAATCAAATGAAAAAATATCAAATATGCACTAAAACTATCATGGATACTTCTGATCCTTCGATAATTTTTAATGAAAAGGGGGAGAGTGACTATTATACAAATTATATAGAAACTATAAAACCTAATTGGCATACGGACAAAAGAGGTCATAAAAAATTAATGGAAATAGCTAAGAAAATTAAAAAAGATGGTGAAAACAGAGATTTTGATTGTATAATGGGCTTGAGTGGTGGCTTAGATAGCTCTTATGCAGCGTATGTTGCTAAAGAAGTTATGGGATTAAGACCACTTATTTTTCATGTAGATGCTGGTTGGAACACTGACAAAGCAGTTGGCAATATCGAGAAGTTAGTTAATGGTTTGGAACTTGATTTATTCACTGAAGTTATAAATTGGGAAGAAATGAAAGATTTACAAGTCTCATTTCTAAAGTCTCAGATAGCTGATCAAGATTTACCTCAAGACTATGCATTCTTCTCAGCATTATATAAGTTTGCTAAAAAAAATAAAATTAAGTATGTTCTAACTGGTGGTAATTACTCTACTGAGTGTTGCAGAGAGCCTGAGGAATGGGGAGGATTTCCAGGAATAGATACATTACTCGTTAAAGATATACATTCTAAATTTGGAAAAAAACCTTTAAGAACTTTTCCTTTAGTTGATATCTTAAAATATAAAATTTATTACAAGTATTTTTTAGGAATGCAAGTTTTTAAGCCACTAAACTTAGTGCCATACATAAAAAAAGATGTCGAAAGTTTTTTGCATAAAAAATATGGGTGGGAACCCTTTCAGCATAAACACCATGAATCAAGATTCACAAGGTTTTATGAAGATTTTTGGCTTCCTAGAAAATTTGGATTTCAAAAAAGAAGAGCTCATTTTTCAAGCTTGATTTTAACAGGTCAAATGACTAGAGATGAGGCCTTAGAAAGAGTTTCAAAACCTGAATTATCGGAAGAGTTCCTGATTAAAGAATTTGGATATGTAGCAGATAAACTAGATCTCACACGAGAAGAACTTCAAACTATATTTGAAGGAGAAAACAAGACATTCAGAGACTATAAAACAAAGATTAGACTAATTATGTTTGGCGCAACTTTAATGCAGAAATTTGGTTTAGAAAAAAGATTATTTAGAAAAGAAAAATAATGGTTACAATAATTGATTACGGAGTAGGAAATGTTTTTGCCTTTCAAAATGTTTTTAAGAGATTAAATATTCCTTCAAAAATTGCTAAATCTGTAAATGATTTAATGGACACAACTAAATTAATATTACCAGGTGTTGGTCATTTTGATTTTGCAATGTCTCAATTAAATAAATCAGGGATGAGAGATCGTTTAGACGAGCTTGTTTTGTTAGAAAAAATTCCTGTAATTGGTATTTGTGTTGGAATGCAAATGATGGCACATAAAAGCGATGAAGGAACATTAAATGGTTTGTGTTGGATTGATGCTTGTGTAAAGAAGTTTGATGAAGCAACTATTAAACATCACACAAAGTTACCTCACATGGGATGGAACGATGTAAAACCAAACCAAAATCATCCATTATTCAAAGGACTAGAACAGGGAGCTATTTTTTATTTTTTGCACTCATTTTATTTCAAATGTTCAAATGAAGAAAATAGTATTTCTAAAACGGACTATGGAATTAATTTCTCGTCTAGTGTTCAACGTGATAATATTTATGGCATCCAGTTTCATCCTGAAAAAAGCCACAGTTATGGTGAGAGGTTATTAGAAAATTTTGTTAAATTGTAATATATGCTTAGAGCCAGAATTACTCCCAGTTTGCTTGTTCATCAAAAAGGATTGGTAAAGACTGTTAAGTTTAAAGATTCTAAATATGTTGGAGACCCTATAAATGCAGTTAGAATTTATAATGAAAAAGAAGTTGATGAACTTGCCGTTTTCGATATAGATGCAACTGTTTTTGGAAATGATCCAGACTATATTTTAATTGAAAAGTTAGCAAATCAATCGAGAATGCCTATTTGTTATGGTGGTGGTGTTAAAACAGTTGAGCAAGCTCAAAAAATTTTTAGTTTAGGCATTGAAAAGATTGCTTTAAGCTCTGCTGCTATTCATAATCCAACTTTGATTTCAGAAATTTCAAAAAGAGTAGGTAGTCAAAGTGTTATTGTAGTTTTAGATGTTAAAAAGAAAATTTTCGGAGGTTATGAAATATACACACACAACGGAAAAAAGAGTTCAGGAATTGATCCGATTAAATTTGCTCAAAAGGCTCAAGATTCAGGTGCAGGTGAGATTATTATTAATTCAATTGATAATGATGGAATGATGAAAGGGTTTGACATGAATCTTATAGATAAAATTAGACAAGTAATAACTATTCCAATAACTGTATTGGGAGGAGCAGGTAGTTTAAATGATATAAAAAAAGTAATTCAAGAATACGGAATTATTGGAGTCGCAGCGGGAAGCTTATTTGTTTTTAAGGGTGTATATAAAGCTGTGTTAATTAATTATCCTTCTAAATTAGATAAAAACAAAATATTTCAAGATTTAAGAAATGAAATATGAAAGAAATTAAAAATAAAACATTACTCATAACTGGCGGGACAGGTTCATTTGGAAATGCTGTTCTAAATAGATTTTTAAATAGTGATCATTTTAAAGAAATACGAATTTTTTCAAGAGATGAAAAAAAACAAGATGAACAAAGAAGAAGATTGTCAGACACCAAAGTTAGATTTTACATTGGTGATGTTAGAGATCCATTATCAATAGAAACAGCAATGAGAGGAGTGGATTATGTTTTTCATGCTGCTGCACTAAAGCAAGTTCCTTCTTGTGAATTTTTTCCAATACAAGCAGTTAAAACAAATGTATTAGGAACAGAGAATGTATTAGAATCTGCAATTAGAAATAACGTCAAAAAAGTAGTTGTTTTAAGTACTGATAAGGCTGTATATCCTATTAATGCAATGGGAATTTCTAAAGCAATGATGGAAAAAGTATTAGTTGCTAAATCTAGAAATGCAGGAAATACTATCATCACTGGTACACGATATGGAAATGTTATGGCCTCTCGAGGATCGGTAATACCATTATTTGTTGATTTAATAAAATCAAATCAAGATTTAACACTTACAGATCCAACTATGACGCGATTTATGATGACTTTAGAGGATGCTGTTGATTTAGTTTTATTTGCATTTGAAAATGCAGATCCAGGAGATATTTTTGTGCAAAAAGCACCAGGAGCAACTATTGAAACATTATCAAAAGCATTATTAGATTTATATCAAAGTGATAGTGTATTAAAGATTATTGGGACAAGACATGGTGAAAAATTATATGAGTCTTTATTGACAAAAGAGGAAAAGTTAAAAGCTATAGATCTTAATAATTACTATCGAATTCCATCTGACAATAGAGATTTAAACTATTCAAATTATATTTCTGAAGGAGAGGGTAGTACTAATGATATTGAAGACTATAACTCGCATAATACAGATCGATTAGATTTAGAAGGAATGAAGAAACTATTACTTAAACTAGATTTCATTAAAGAAGATATAAGTGAATAAAGTAGCGCCATATATTATTAAAGGGGGAAATTACTCTGATGAACGTGGGGGACTAGAATTCTATAATGATTTTGATATGTCTCAAATTAAACGTGTATATTTTACTACTCACTTTGATTTAAAGGTGATTCGTGCTTGGCAAGGTCACACAATCGAAAGTCGTTGGTTTTGTTCTGTAAAAGGTGGTTTTCATGTGAAATTGATTGAAATTGATAATTGGAAAAATCCATCTGATGAATTAAAAGTACTTGAATATAAATTAACTGCAGAAAAACAAGAAATATTATACATCCCTAATGGGTTTGTTAATGGATTTAAAGCCTTAGAAGTTAATTCAAAACTTATGA